>VYLK01000515.1_pt1 | contig 12589 bp, 10 predicted proteins | sample 5114321 | NCBI WGS metagenome assembly VYLK01 (sample SAMN12291792, study PRJNA351875) | freshwater metagenome | isolation source: freshwater lake | place: USA: Michigan, MSU2 Lake | collected 2011-08-16
GCGGCCTGGGCGGCCGCCCGGCCCGCGCCTGGCGCCTGCGCGCCGTGGGTGTGGTGGCCTGGGCAGACCGGCGCCTGGGCCCGCAGCAACAGGACGTGGCGCAGGCCGTGGGCGACTTCGTGCTGCGCCGTGCCGACGGCCTGTGGGCCTACCAGTTGGCCGTGGTGGTGGACGACGCGGCGCAGGGCGTCACGCACATCGTGCGCGGCGAAGACCTGGCCGACAACACCGCGCGCCAGATCCTGCTGCAGCGGGCCTTGGGCCTGCCCACGCCGGCCTACCTGCACACGCCGCTGGTGCTGGCGGCCGATGGCCGCAAGCTCAGCAAGCAGAACGGCGCCGCGCCGCTGGACCTTCAAGACCCCGTGAGGGCGCTGCGCGAAGCCGCCGCCGTGCTGGGTCTGCCCCCGCTGCAGGCGCCCACGCCCGCGGCATGGCTGAAGCTGGCGCTGCCGGCCTGGGCACTGGCCTGGGGGCCGCCGGGAACCGGTGCCTGAACCGGGGCTGAACCGAGGCCTGAGGCCGAGCGGCTGCCCCGACGATCGGGGTGGCTGTCGTGGCAACCCCTCATGCGCGTTGTGGCGCCGGGGTCAAGAATTGCGCGCAGCCCTGGCGCAGGGCGCTGCGCCGCCGACAGCACCCTACAAATCCTGGAGACAAGCCGCATGAAGAACCACCTCCCCGCCCTGGTCTTGCTGCTTGCCAGCCAGACCGCCTGGGCGCAGCCCACCACGGTGCTCTTCGTGGGCAACAGCTACACCTTCGCCCGGCTCGACCCGGTGCTGACCTACAACGCCGCCAACGTGCGCGACCTCACGCGGCCCCAAGGGCCGCTGCACGGCGGCATCGACCCCGCGCTGCCCTTCGCTGGCGGGGCGCCCTTCACCAACCTCACCGGCACCAATTCCTACCCGGTGGGCATCCTCAACCCGGCCACCGGGCGCGAGTTCAACTCCTTCTCGCCGCATTCGCAGACGGTGGGTTGGGGCGGTGTGCCGGGCATCTTCAAGCAGCTCACGGTGCAGGCGGGGCTGGAATACGACGTGGCGCTCACCACGCGCAACGCGGCTTCGCTGCGTGGCCACTTCCTGAACACTGCCAACAGCAACTGGGACCTGCGCGGCAACATCAGCAGCCAGCGCTGGGACAAGGTGGTGCTGCAGGAGCAGAGCGACGAGGCCCTGGCGCCGCGCACGGTCAATGGCGTGGCGCTGGGTTCGAACTTCCCGTCGGTGCAGGCCTATGTCGACCGCATCGAGGACTGGATCCACCAGGGCAACGCGCTGAGCTACACCGAGCAGGCGATGTTCACGGCCATCCACGGCAGCGTGGCCGCCTGCCAGGCGGCCGGTGGCGGTTCGTTCTGCACCAACACCACCACGCGCAACATCCCGGCCAACACGAATGCCAACGCGGCGACCCAGGTCTACCTGCAGCAGACCTGGGCGCGGCCCAACCTGATCAACGCGCCGGGCACCTCGCCTTTTCCCGACCCCCGCACCGGCAACGCGATCTACACCAACGAACCGGCGCCCAGCTACTTCCCGACGCTGGAGGCCATGACCACCGAGATGACGGCCGCGATGGCCACGGTGGCGGCCTTCGCGGGGGCCGACGGCAGCGGCGGCGTCACGGGCATCGTGCCCGTGGGGCAGGCCTTTCTCACCGCGGTGCAGGCGGGCTTCGCCACGCGCGACATGTACGCGCCCAACGCCGCCACCGATGGCCTCATCGACCTCTGGTTCAACGACGGCACGCACGCCAGCGTGCACGGCTCCTACCTCAGCGCGCTGACGCTCTTCGGCTCGTTGACCGGGCAGGACCCGATGCAGTTCGGGGCGGACGAGATCGCCGCGGCCGAACTGGGCATCGCCCCGGGCGACGCGGTGCTGCTGCAGATGGTGGCCAGCTACCAGCTCGGCTTCACCACCGCGGTGCCCGAGCCGGCCACGGCCTCGATGTGGGCCCTGGCGCTGCTGGCCCTGGGCTGGCGCGTGCGCCAGCGCCGGGCGGGCTGAGGACGGGAAGGTTCGGAAAGGGCTGGCATCATCGCGGCCTTTGCAAACTCTGCGTGAACACCATGACCACCACCCCCAGCGGCCTGCAGATCGAAGACACCGTCGTCGGCAGCGGCGAAGAGGCCGTTGCCGGCCAGCGCGTGCGCGTGCACTACACCGGTTGGCTGTACGACCCGACAGCCGCCAATTCCCGCGGCAAGAAGTTCGACAGCAGCAAGGACCGCGGCCAGCCCTTCATGTTCGGCCTGGGCCAGGGCCAGGTCATCCGCGGCTGGGACGAAGGCGTGCAGGGCATGAAGGTGGGCGGCACGCGCGTGCTGACCATCCCGGCCGACCTGGGCTACGGCGCGCGCGGCGCCGGCGGCGTGATTCCGCCGAACGCGACCCTCGTGTTCGAGGTCGACCTCCTCGGCGTCTGAGCTCAGCGCACGACCATGAAAAAAGCGCCCCAAGGGGCGCTTTTTGATTGGCGATCAAGTCCTTGCGCGGAACCGGCTCAGCCGGGCCGCTGCAAGAGCCCCCTCGGGGGGGCAGCGAACGCAGTGAGCTTGGGGGCTCAACGAACTGGGCGCGGGCCCGCTTTGCTGAAGGTCTTGCCAGCCGGCTTGAAGGGCTTGCCGGCCGGGCGAGGGCCGAAGCTCTTGCCGGCGGGCTTGCCGCCCGGGCGCATCGGGCGGTCGAAAGGCTTGGGCGGCTCGGCGCGCTTGGGCTCCAGGCCTTCGATCACGGCCACCGGCATGCGCTGCGTGGTGTAGCGCTGGATGCGGTGGATCATGCCGCTGTCGCGGCGCTCGGCCAGCGTCACCGCCAGGCCCGAACGGCCGGCGCGGCCCGTGCGGCCGATGCGGTGCACGTAGTCCTCTTCCTTCATCGGCAGGCCGTAGTTGATGACGTGGCTGATGGTCGGCACGTCGATGCCGCGCGCGGCCACGTCGGTGGCCACCAGCACGCGCAGGTGCTTGCTGCGCAGGCCCTGCAGCACGCGGTTGCGGCGGCCTTGCGGCATGCCGCCGTGCAGGCTGGCCACGCTGTGGCCCATCTCGTGCAGGCGGTCGGCCAGCCAGTCGGCGTCACGCTGCGTGCTGGTGAAGACCACTGCCTGGTCGAGATCGCGCTCGGTGAGGATGTGGTCGAGCAGCGCGTTCTTGTGCTCGAAATCGTCGGCCCAGTGCAGGCGCTGCTCGATGTCGGAATGGCTCTCGGTCTGCGAGGTGGCCTCGATCCGCTGCGGGTCGCGCAGCAGGTCTTGCGCCAGGCGGCCGACGTTGCCGCTGAAGGTGGCGCTGTACATCACCGTCTGGCGCTGGGCCGGCGTGGCTTCGGTGATCAGGCGGATGTCGTCGATGAAGCCCATGTCCAGCATGCGGTCGGCTTCGTCGAGCACCAGCATCTCGATCTGGTCCAGGCGGCACTTGCCCGAGCCGAGGTGGTCGATCAGGCGGCCGGGGGTGGCGATCAGGATGTCCAGCGGGCCGCGCAGCGCGGCCAGTTGCGCGCCGTAAGGCACGCCGCCGACGACGGTGGCCACACGCAGGCCGGGCACGTAGCGGCCGTAGTCGCTGGCGGCCTTGGCCACCTGCAGCGCCAGTTCACGCGTGGGGGCCAGCACCAGCACGCGCGGGCCGCTGGGCTTGCCGCCTTGGAAGCCGGGGTTGCGGGCACCGAAGCCGCGGGGGCCCCGGTCGCTGCGCTCGGCACGTTCCGGCGCGGCGTCCACGGGCGGGGCGGCCTTGCGCTCGGCGGCGGCCTTGTCGCGGGCAGCCAGCACGCGCATCAGCGCGGGCAGCATGAAGCTGGCGGTCTTGCCGCTGCCGGTGCGGCTGCTGACCATCAGGTCGCGGCCGGCCAGCGCGGGCGGAATGGCTTCGGCTTGCACCGAGGTGGGTTCGGTGTAACCGGCGGCGCTCAGGGCACGCACCAGCAGTTCGTTCAGGTTCAGGGCTTCGAAACTCATCATCTCTCTCGCAGAAAAACAGCGCGCGAAAACGCGCCGCCGCGGGCTTCCGTCAGGGAAGACCGCGCAGGTGAAGTCGCTGAGGGATCCCGGCTCAGTGGCCCACGAAGAGGGGCACCGGGAGGTCGTGCGACGGCATCGCCGCCGACCCGTGAGAAGCGCACCGCGGTGCTGACGGAGACGTCAGCGCTTGAGTGGCAAGAGGCCGAAGGGGATGAACGATCTGGCCACTTTGGCAGGCTCTTGAGGAGCCGGCGTTCACAGCGCAGCCCGCGATTCTAGCCCGGATTCGGGTTTTTACGGAAGCCTTGTGTGCGTCAGCCCACAGAGCCGTGCACGCGCGCGGCCAGCGCCTGCCACACCGGCGTCAGGCGGCCGGGCAGGTCGGGCAGGGCGCCGAGGTCGGTGCGGCTCTCGGTGGGCGAGTGGAAATCGCTGCCGCGGCTGGCCAGCAGGCCGAACTCGATGGCGGTGTCGGCATAGCGGATGTGCTCGGCCGCGCTGTGGCTGCCGGTCATCACTTCCACGCCGCGGCCGCCGTGGCCGATGAACTCGGTGAAGAGCGCGTACTCCTCGGTGGGCGTGAAGCGGTAGCGGCCGGGGTGGGCGATGACGGCGATGCCGCCTGCTTCGGTGATCCAGCCCACGGCGTCGCGCAGCGTGGCCCAGCGCGTGGGCACATAGCCCGGCAGGCCTTCGGTGAGGTAGCGGCGGAAGACACTGTGGGTGTCGGGGCAGTGGCCGGCTTCCACGAGGAAACGCGCGAAGTGCGTGCGCGAGATCAGGTCGGGGTTGCCCACGTAGCGCAGCGCGCCTTCGAAGGCGCCGTGGATGCCCACCTTCGCCAGCCCCGCGGCCATCTCTTGCGCGCGCTGCAGGCGCCCGCCGCGCGTGGCGGCCAGGCCGGCATTGAGTGCTTCATCGTCGGCATCGAAACCCAGGCCGACGATGTGCACCGTCTGGTGCAGGAAGCTCACCGAGATCTCCACGCCGGTGAGGTAGCCCATGCCGAGATCGAGCGCGGCTTCGCGCGCGCGGTGCTGGCCGCTGAGTTCGTCGTGGTCGGTCAGGGCCCAGAGTTCGACGCCGCGTTCTTGCGCGCGCTGGGCCAGGTCTTCGGGGCTCAGCGTGCCGTCGGAAACGTTGGAATGGCTGTGGAGATCGGCGTTGAGCAAGTGCACGCCGGCATTGTAGGAAGCCGCCCCGGAGAAGCGCGGTTCAGGGTCTAGGCGCTGCGCCGGGCCAAGGCTTACTCGTACCGCAAGGCCTCGGCCGGGTTCACGCGGCTGGCGCGCCAGCTGGGGTAGAGCGTGGCCACGAGCGACAGGCCCAGCGACACCAGCGCCACCGGCACCACGTCCGAGGCCATGGGCAGGCTCGGCAGGTGGTCCAGCAGGTAGACGCTGGGCGACAGCAACGTGGTGCCCAGTGCGCGTTCCAGCGCCGGCACCAGCACGTCCAGGTTGTAGGCCAGGCCCAGGCCCAGCGCCACGCCACCGGCCGTGCCCACCAGGCCGGCCAGCAGGCCCTGCGCCACGAAGATGCCCATGATGGACAGCGGGCTGGCACCCAGGGTGCGCAGGATGGCGATGTCGCCGCGCTTGTCGGTCACCGTCATCACCAGCGTGCTGACCAGGTTGAAGGCGGCCACGGCCACGATCAGCGTCAGGATCAGCGCCAGCATGCGCCGCTGCAGCTGCACCGATTCGAACCAGATCCGGTTCACCCGCGTCCAGTCGCGCACGCCCACGTCGTAGCCCAGGGTGCCTTGCAGGGCTTGCGCCGTCTGCGGCGCCTGCAGCGCATCGTGCAGGCGCAGCTGGACGGCGTTCACGCCCGCCAGGTGGAAGAGCGTGGCCGCGTCCTGCCAGTGCAGCAGCGCCAGGGTGCTGTCGAACTCGAAATGGCCGGCCGAGAAGGTGCCGGCCACGCGCAGCGCGGTCATCTGCGGCGCAGCGGACTGCAGCCCCGAGCCTTCGCCTTTGCCGTCGCCGGGGGCGGCGCGCACCAGCGTGAGCTGATCACCGGCCTTCACCTTCAAGGCACGCGCCAACTCCTGCCCCAGCACCACGTTCATGCGGCCCGGTTGCAGCTGCTGCAACAGTGCGGCCGGCAGTTCGCGCACCACGGGGCTGACGGCGCCTTCCAGCGCCGGGTCGATGCCGCGCATGAAGGCCCCGCGCAGCAGTTCGCCACGGCCCAGCATGCCCTCGGCCAGCACGGCCGGCGCTGCGGCAGCCACGGCCGGGTTCTGCGTGGCGACGCGGGCGGTAGCCTGCCAGTCGGTGAAAGTGCCGCCGCGCTGCAGCAGGGTGATGTGCGGCACCAGCCCGAGCATGCGGTCACGCACCTCCACCTGGAAACCGTTCACCACCGACAGCAACACGATGAGGGCCGCCACGCCCAAAGCGATGCCCAGCATCGACACGCGCGAGATGAAGGCGATGAAGCGGTTGCCGCCCCCGCCCGCGCCCCGCACCTGGCGCAGGGCCACCTGCCATTCGTAGGGCCAGCTGTTCATCGACAAAGCCATGCTGCGCGCGGGCCGCTCAGGGGCTCAGGTTCAAGGTGCGCTGGCAGCGTGCGGCCAGGCTGTGGTCGTGCGTCACCAGCACGAAGGCGGTGCCGTCTTCGCGCGCCAGTTCCAGCATCAGCGCGAAGACGCGGTCGGCGGTTTCACGGTCGAGGTTGCCGGTGGGTTCATCGGCCAGCACGCAGGCCGGGCGCGTGACCAGTGCGCGCGCAATGGCCACGCGCTGGCGCTCACCGCCCGAGAGCTGCGCCGGGTGGTGGCCCAGGCGCTGCCCCAGCCCCACGCGCTGCAGCAGGGCCTGCGCCGCGGCGCGGGCCTGCGCCACCGGCTGGCGGCGTATGCGCAAGGGCATGGCCACGTTGTCCAGCGCCGTGAACTCGGGCAGCAGGTGGTGGAACTGGTAGACAAAACCCAGGTGCTGGTTGCGCCAGCGGCCTTGCTCGGCGGGGCTCAGCTGCGCCAGGTCTTGGCCCATCAGCAGCACACGGCCGCTGCTGGGGGCGTCTAGCGCGCCCAGCAGGTGCAGCAGCGTGCTCTTGCCCGAGCCCGAAGCGCCCACCACGGCCAGTGTTTCACCGCGCTTCACTTCCAGGCTGATGCCGCGCAGCACGCTCACATCGAGCGCATGGCTGCCGCTGCCTTCGGTGTAGCGCTTGTGCAGGTCCAGCGCCTGCAAGACGGTTTCATTCATGCGGGCTACTCATAACGCAAGGCCTGCGCCGGGTTCACCTGGCTGGCGCGCCAGCTGGGGTAGAGCGTGGCCGCGAAGGCCAGCAGCAGCGACACCAGCAGCACCGGCACGATGTCGGCCGCCAAAGGTTCGCTGGGCATGCGGCTGATGACAAAGACATCCGAGGGCAGGAAAGCCATGCCCAGGGCGCGCTCGATGGCGGGCACCAGGGTGTTGATGTTGAAGGCCACCGCCAGCCCCAGCACCGCGCCGGCGGCCACACCCACCAGCCCGGCCGTGGCGCCCTGCACCATGAAGATGCCCATCACCGAGCGCGGGCTGGCGCCCAGCGTGCGCAGGATGGCGATGTCGGCGCGTTTGTCCGTGACCGTCATCACCAGCGTGCTCACCAGGTTGAAGGCCGCCACCGCGACGATCAGGCTGAGGATGATGCCCATCATGCGCTTTTCCAACTGCACCGCGTCGAACCAGTTGCGGTGCGTGCGCGCCCAGTCGCGCACTTCCAGCGCGCTGCCCAGGCGGGCCTGCAGGTCGGTGGCGAAGCGGCGCGCTTCGTTCACATCGTTCAGGCGCAACTGCACGCCAGTGGCGCCTTCGGTGCGGAACAGGCGCGCGGCGTCGTCCAGGTGCACCAGGGCCAGGCCGTTGTCGGTTTCGAAGTGGCCCGACTCGAAGACACCCACCAGCGTGAACTGCCGCAGGCGCGGCACCACGCCGGCTGGCGTGATTTGCCCGCTGGGCGAGACGATGACCACCTTGTCGCCCACGCGGGCACCCAGGGTGCGCGCGAGCGTTGCGCCCAGCACCACGTTCCAGCGCCCGGGTTGCAGCTGGGCCAGCAGCGCACCCTGGCTGGCACCCAGCGGTGTGACGGTGGCTTCATCGGCCGGGCTGATGCCGCGCACCAGGGCGCCGCGCAATTCCGGCCCCAGGCTCACCAGGGCCTGTGTGGCCACGAAAGGCGCAGCGGCGAGCACGCGGGGGTCTTGTTTCGCCTGCGCGGCGGTGGCGCGCCAGTCGGCCAGGGCCGCACCCTCGGTGGCCAGCACCTCCACGTGCGACACCACGGCCAGCATCTGGTCGCGCACTTCCTTCTGGAAGCCGTTCATCACGCTCAGCACGATGATGAGCGCCGCCACGCCCAGCGCGATGCCCACCATGGAGACACCGCTGATGAAGCTGATGAAGCCGTTGCGGCGGCCGGCGCGGCCGGCGCGCGTGTAGCGCCAGCCGATGTGCCACTCGAAGGAAAGGTTCATGGGGGCCAGGGTTGCGGGTCGCGCATGCTAGCCGAGGGCCGCAGTCGGCCGGCGCCGCGCTGCGGCCACCCCGTGCCGGCCGGGATAATGCGGGCATGCACCTGTTGATCCCCTTCGCGGCGCCGCTGTCCGAGGCGGGCCGCCGGGCCGCGGCCACGCTGCCGCTGCCCCACCTGCAGGCGCTGCTGGGCCGCTGCACCGAGGTGCAGCGCGACAGCGCCGAGGCCTGGAGCTACTCGCCCCCGCACGAACGCGCCCTCGCACTGGCCCTGGGCTGGCAGGGCGGCGCCGGCCTGCTGCCCTGGGCCGCGCGCGCGGCGCGGGCCGATGGCATCGAGCCCGGCGACCTGGCCTGGGGCCTGCTGACCCCGGCGCACTGGCACCTGGGCACCGAGCAGGTCAGCCTGATCGACCCCGCCGGCTTGATGCTGGACGACACCGCCTCGCGGGCGTTCTTCGAAGCCGTGGCGCCCCTCTTCACCAGCGAGGGCTACGCGCTGCACTACGGCCACGCCAGCCGCTGGTACCTGGCGCACGAAAGCCTGGCCGGCCTGCCGACAGCCTCCATCGACCGCGCGATCGGCCGCAACGTCGACGCCTGGCTGGGCGCCGCGCCCGAGGCCCGCCGCATGCGGCGCCTGCAGAGCGAGGTGCAGATGCTGCTGTACACGCACCCGCTGAACGACGAGCGCGCGGCGCGTGGGCTCTTGCCCGTCAACAGTTTCTGGCTCAGCGGCTGCGGCGTGGCCCAGCCCGAACTGGCTGACCCGCCGACGGTGGATGAGCGCCTGCGCGCCCCGGCCTTGGCCGAGAACTGGGCCGCCTGGTGCCAGGCCTGGGCGACGCTGGACGAGGGCCCCATCACCGAGTTGCAGCGCCGCGCCGAACGCGGCGAAACAGTGGCGCTGACGCTGTGCGGCGAAAACGCCTGGGTGCGGCTCGAAAACCGCCAGGCGGGTTGGTGGCCGCGCCTGCGCCGCCGCTGGCAGCCGCCCACGCCCTTGAGCGTGCTGGAGACCCTGTGAACGCGCCCACCGCATCACCCGCCCTGGTGCAGCGCGAAGCCCCGCCACGCGCCGCCTACGCGCTGGAGCAAGCCGGCGTGCACCCGCTGCTGGCGCGCCTGCTGGCAGCGCGCGGCGTGCGCCAGCCCGAAGAGCTGGACGACAGCCTCGCCCGCCTGCTGCCCCCGGCCACGATGAAAGGCGCGGTGGAGGCCGGCCGCCTGCTGGCGCGGGCCATCGCCGAGCGCCGCCGCCTGTGCGTGGTGGCCGATTACGACTGCGACGGCGCCACCGCCTGCGCCGTGGCCTTGCGCGGCCTGGCGCTGCTGGGCGCGCAGCGCAGCGAACTGGCCTACGTGGTGCCCGACCGCGCGGTGCACGGCTATGGCCTCACGCCGGCCATCGTGGAGCTGGCGCGCGCCCAGGCCTTCCGCAGCGGCGGCCTGGCGCCCGAGGTGCTGGTGACGGTGGACAACGGCATCGCCAGCCACGCCGGCGTGGCGCACGCGCGCGCCGCCGGCATGCAGGTTCTGGTGACCGACCACCACCTGCCGGCGCTCATCGACGGCGCGGTTTCGCTGCCCGAGGCCGACGTCATCGCCAACCCCAACCAGCCCGGCTGCGGCTTCGAGAGCAAGGCCATCGCCGGCGTTGGCGTGATGTTCTACGTGCTGCTGGCCACACGTGCGGCGCAGCGCGCCATGGGCTTGTACGAAGGCCGCGAGCAACCGCGCCTGGACAGCCTGCTCGACCTGGTGGCCCTGGGCACCGTGGCCGACGTGGTGAAGCTCGACGCCAACAACCGCCGCCTGGTGGCGCAAGGGCTGAAGCGCATCCGCAGCGGGCGCATGCAGCCGGGCATCGCGGCCCTGTTCAAGGCCGCGGGCCGCGAGCCGGCGCGCGCGGCCGGCTTCGATTTCGGCTTCGCACTCGGCCCGCGCATCAATGCGGCCGGCCGCCTGGCCGACATGACGCTGGGCATCGAATGCCTGCTGACGGATGACGCCGCGCGTGCCGCCGAACTGGCGCAGCAACTCGACGCGATCAACCGCGAACGGCGTGAGGTGGAAAGCGGCATGCGCGAGCTGGCCGAGCGCACGCTGGCCGCCTTCGACACCGACGCCGCGGGCAGCGCTGCCACGCCGCCAGCCGTGACGCTTTTCGACGAGAGCTTCCACGAGGGCGTGGTCGGCATCGTCGCCGGCCGTGTCAAAGACCGGCTGCACCGGCCGACCTTCGTCTTCGCGCGCGGGGCTGATGGGCGCCTGAAGGGCTCGGGCCGCAGCATCCCCGGCTTCCACCTGCGCGATGCGCTCGACCTCGTGGCCAAGCGCGAGCCCGGGCTGCTGCTGCGTTTCGGCGGCCACGCCATGGCCGCCGGCTGCACGCTGGCCGATGACGAGGCAGACCCGAGCGATGCCGCCGTGCGCCGCTTCGGCGCTGCGCTGCAGCGCGTGGCCGAAGAGTGGCTGGACCGCGCCACGCTGACGCGCACGCTGCGCACCGACGGCCCGCTGGCCGTTGAGTGGTTCAACCCGCAGACCGTGGCCGTGCTCGACGCGCAGGTCTGGGGCCAGGGTTTCGAGGCGCCGCTCTTCTGTGACGAGGTGCAGGTGGTGCAACAGCGCCTGTTGCAGGACAAGCACCTCAAGCTGCGCCTGCGCCACGCCGGGCAGGAGCGCGACGCCATCTGGTTCGGCCGCACCGAACTGCTGCCCGACAGCGCGCGCCTGGCCTTCCGCCTGAGCCTGGACGAGTGGAACGGCCGCCAGCGCGTGCAGATGGTGGTGGAGGCAGCGGCAGGCGGCTGAACGCAGGTGGTGCCTGCGTCTGAAGGTTGTGGGGATGGAGGCCGGCGCTGGCCCGCCGGATACTGCCGGCGTCGTTCAACGCCCAGCCGGAGAGCCCCATGCCCAGCGTCCAGCGTGCCCCCTTGCGTGACGTGCCCGCCCAGGCCGTCGATCTGATCAAGGCTTTCGAGGGCATCCCCGATGGCGACCCGAGCACCGTGCTCATCGACCCTTACCTGTGCCCTGCGGATGTGTGGACCATCGGCTGGGGCCACGCCATCACCGAAGGCGGTGCGCAGCTCAAGGGCAGCGCCCACCGCGCCCGCGCCAAGGCGCTGTTCCCGGGCGGCATCACGCGTGCGCAGGCCGAGGCTCTGCTGGCCGGCGACCTGATCCCGCGCGCCGCGGTGGTGTCGCGGCTGTGCAAGGTGCCGCTGAACGACGGTCAGTTCGGTGCGCTGATGGCGCTGCTCTACAACATCGGCGAAGGCAATCTCGCGGCTTCGACGCTGCTGCGCCGCCTCAACCAGGGCGATGTCGCGGCGGCGGCCGAGCAGTTCCTGGCGTGGGACAAGGCGCGCGTGCAGGGCGTGCTGACCGCGCTGCGCGGCCTCACGCGCCGCCGCCGTGCCGAGCGCGCCATGTTCCTCGGCGAAGACTGGCGCGCCGCGGGGGAACTGGGCCTGGTGACGCGCGGCCGTGCCGAGAAGATGGAGGTGCTGCCGGTGCCCGAGGCGCCCGAAGCCGACCGGCCGAAGCGGCGTGCCGCGAAGCCGGTGGCGGCCAAGAAGACGGCGGTGAAAAAGACGGCGGTGAAGAAGGCGGCAGTAAAAAACGCACCTGCCAAGACAGCTGCAGCGAAGAAGACCCCCGCGAAGAGGGCCCCAGCAGCGCCTGCCAGGAAGGCCCCAGGTTCAGCCTGACGCGGGCACGAAGCGCAGCGCGACGCCGTTGTTGCAGTAGCGCTGGCCGCTGGGTGCCGGGCCGTCGCTGAAGACGTGGCCCTGGTGGCCGCCGCAACGCGCGCAGTGGTACTCGGTGCGCGGCAACAGCAGCTTGTAGTCGGTGCGCGTGCCCAGGGCGCCGGGCAGCGGTGTGTGGAAGCTCGGCCAGCCGGTGCCGCTTTCGTACTTGGCCTCGTGGGTGAACAAGGGCAGGTCGCAGGCGGCGCAGTGGTAGTTGCCGGCGCGCAGTTCGTCGTTCAAGGGGCTGCTGTGGGCGCGCTCGGTGCCTTCTTCGCGCAGCACCTCGTACTGCACGGGCGTCAGGCGCTGGCGCCATTCGGCGTCGGTCGCGTGCAGGCGGTCGGCGCGCAGGGGCTCGGCCGCGTCCGGGCCCGG
>VYLK01000517.1_pt1 | contig 12542 bp, 10 predicted proteins | sample 5114321 | NCBI WGS metagenome assembly VYLK01 (sample SAMN12291792, study PRJNA351875) | freshwater metagenome | isolation source: freshwater lake | place: USA: Michigan, MSU2 Lake | collected 2011-08-16
GCACGACGGCCAGCACACCGGCGGCGCGCAGCAGCCCCGTCGCCCGGGCCGGGGCCGCGCTGGCGGCCTGCAGGAGCGCGCCCACTTCGGCCGGCCAGCCGCCGGCCGGCGGCCAGGCGCCGCTGTGGCGTTCGGTGCCCACCAGCGCAGGCGGCAGCAAGGGGGCCCAGGCGCTCATGCCGGGGCCCCCCGTTGCCACAGTGGCGGTGTACCCGGGGTCGCCCATGCGGTGAGCAGCGCGCCGCGCCGGCCGTCCCACTCGCCGGCCAGTTGCAGCGGCTGGCCGCCGCTGCGCGCCTGCAGGGCCCAGGCCTCGTCGTCGTTCAAGGCCAGCGGGAAAGCGCGCCCGCCAGCGATGGCCTGCCAGCCACCGGCCTGCACCAGCACGGCGTCGCGCCACAGCACCGGGTGCAGCGGCACGAAGGGGTTGGCGGCCACGCGTTCGGCCAGGCGCTGCCATTCGTCTTCGGGGGCGGGCAGCGTCGCCACGCCCACCGGCACGGGGGGCGCTTCGCACAGCGCGCGCAGCGGCGCGGCCGAGGGGTAGAAGGCCAGCGTCGCCTCCACGTCCACGCCGGCCACCCAGCCTTGCTCGAAACCCTTGCCGGCGTAGGCGTGCTCCAGCAGCAGCGCGCGCCGGCCGCTGGTGTGGCCGTGCAGCCAGACGCGGCGCTCGGTGAGCTTGGGCTCGCGTTCGTCCTGCGCCACCGCCAGCACGCACCAGCGGTCGGTGACCGAGGTGCCGCGGGCCAGCACATCGGCGCGGTCCAGCGGCCAGCCCAGCAGCGTGCGCAGGTCGGCCTGCTCGGCCGGCGGCAGGCTGCTGCGCCGCGCCAGGCCTTCGCAGGCCAGCTGCAGCAGGCCCAGGCGGGCCAGCGTGTGTTCAGGGGCTTCGCCGATGCGCGCAGCGGCCTCCCGCACCCGCTGCGCCAGGCCCGGGGCCTGCGCGTCCACCAGGCGCGCAGCCATCGTGGCCCACGCCGCCACGGCGGCCGGGTTGAGCGCGCCCAGGCCTTGCTGCAGTTGATCGGCCAGCCAGCGCGCGAGGTCGGCGCCGGCGCCTTCGATGCGCTGCCAGCGCTGCGCCTCGCGGCGCGCAGCGGCTTCGGGGTCGGCGGGGGTGTCGGGCTGGGCCGTGGCCGCCGCAGCGCGGGCTTCCTGCTTCTGCGCCTTCTCGGCGCGGGTGGCCAGCCATTCGCTCACCCAGGCGGGCGGCGGGCCGCCGGTGAAGGCGCCGCCGTCGGCCACCTTCATCAGCAGCAGCGCGAGGCCGTGTTTGCAGGGGAACTTGCGGCTGGGGCAGCTGCAGCGGAAGGCCGGTCCGGCGAGGTCGACTTGCGTCTGGTAGGGCTTGCTGCCGCTGCCCTGGCACTCGCCCCAGACGGCGCGTTCGTCGGCGCCGCGCAGCGGCCATTTCGACGGTGCCACCAGCCCACGGGCCGCCTTGGCCGAGGCCTCGTCAGGCGCCAGCGCCAGCACGGAATCGGTGGTCAGCATCGTGGGCCGGCCTTGGTGTGGAAGTCTCCCTGGCGCGCGAGTCTACGGTGGCGCGCAAGAGGCCCCTGCGATCCAGCCCATGGCCGCCACAAAGGCGGGGTCTGCCGGCGCAGACCCGCGGTGGCGCAGGCGCGTGCGCCTTCAGTCGCCCTTGAAGCCGGTGGCCTTCACCACCGCCGCCCAGCGCTGCGTCTCGGCCTTCACCATCGCTTCGGTGTCGGCCCGCGTGCGGCCGGTCACGCTGAAGCCAGCCTCCACCAGCTTGGTCTTGAGGTCGGGCGATTGAAGCGCCGCCATCAGCTGGCGCGAGAGGGTGTCCAGCACCGGGGCCGGCGTGCCCGCAGGCGCGAAGATGGCGAACCAGGCCGAGAAGTCGACCTTGGGCAGGCCGGCCTCGGCGAAGGTGGGCACCTCGGGCAGCAGCGTGGAGCGCTGCGGCGCCGTGGTGGCCAGCGCGCGCATCTTGCCGCCCTTGATCTGCGCCACGCCCAGGGCGGTGGAGACGAACGCGCCCGAGACATCACCGGCCACGATGCCGGTGACGGCGTCGCCGGTGGCGCGGTAATGGATGGGCTCGACCTTGAAGCCCGCGGCATCGCCCAGCATCTCGGCACCGAAGTGCCCCGGCGAGCCGGCGCCGAAGGTGGCGAAGTTGACGCGGTCAGGCTTGGCCTTGGCGGCCTTGATGAAATCGGCCAGCGTCACCGCGGGCGAGTTCGCCGGCACCACCAGCAGAAAGTCCGAGCGCACCACCTCGGCCACGGCCACCAGCTCCTTCGACGGGTCGTAAGGCAGCTTGCTGAACGCGGCCGGGGCGATGGCGATGGAGCCCACCTCGCCCAGCAGCAGCTCGTAGCCGTCGGCGCGCGCCTTGGCCACGGCCTGGGTGGCGATCTGCCCACCGGCGCCGGGTTTGTTCTCGATGACCACCTGCTGCTTGAGCAGCTCACCCAGCTTCTGGCCGATGAGGCGCGCGGCCACGTCGGGCGCGGTGCCGGGCGGGAAGCCGGCCGTCAGGCGCACCGGGCGCTCGGGGTAGGCCTGGGCGCTGGCGGCCAGCGGCAGCAGGCCCAGGCTGGCAGCGGTGGTGGCGGCAAGGGCCGCGGCCAGGGCGGCACGGCGGGTGGGTGCGGGCATGGGCAGATCTCCTGCGTCGAGGGGGCCTGCAGTGTCGGCGCGCCCTGGCGCGCCGGCTGTCATCCGAGAGGCCGACAGCGCGGCGGCCGCGGCGCCGGGCCGGCGCCGCCGAAACGCGCGAAGAGTTCGCTGCGGAAGTGCAGGCCCAGGCGCTCGAAGGCGCGGGCGCGGTAGGTCTTGACGGTGGGCACCGAGAGGCCGAGATCGGCGGCGATGCCGTCGTGGCTCAGGCCGCGCAGCAGGCGTTCGCAGACATCGAGCTCGCGCGCAGTCAGTGCCGGGCAGGCGGCGGCCAGCGCGGCGCGGGGCTCGGGCGGCGCTGGTGGGGCCATCGCTTGCCAGTCGAGCTGCTTGCGCACCGAGGCCAGCACCACCGGGGCGATGGCGCAGAAGCGCTCACGCTCGGCGGCGCTGAACTGGCCTTGGTGCTCATGGTGGTAGAGGTTCACGGCCAGCAGCGAGCCGTCGCCCTCGAGCGCGGCCACCGAGAGCCGCTCGGCCAGCGCGTGGCGGCGGTAGATGGCCTCGCGGTGCTCGGGGTTGGGCGCGTCGTCGGCGTGCATGGCCAGCACCGCGGCCTCGCCCGGGCGGTGGGCGCGGCGCACCAGCTCGAAGCTGCGGTCGCGGCGGTACAGCCCGGCGGCGTAGGCCGAAAAGCACGAGCGCGTGACGTCTTCGCCGTCGCCCGTGGCCGAGAGGTGCAGCACCGGCGCCCGGCCGGCGCCGAACACGCGGTACACCGACCACGAGGCGGCCTGCAGCGGCGTGTTCAGCGCGGCCAGGGCTTCGCTGGCAAAGCCTGGGCTGCCGATGGCGCCCACCAGGCGCGCCGCGGCCTGCATGGGCAAGGCATCGGTGGGTGGGGGCAGGCAGGTCACGTGCATGGCGGCGTCATCCTCCGGGCCGACAAGGCGGCCGGCAACAGGGCCCGATGATTGGGGCCGATGCCCCGGTTCGTCATCGGGGCCTACCCGCCACGCCATGAAGCCCGCAATCGCTTTGCCTGACCTGCCCGATTTCCCCCCTGCGCCGCCCCTGCTGCCCATGGCCCGCATCTGCTGCGAAGTGGGCGCGCTGGTCAGCCTGGGGCCCGCCCCGCGCGGCGAGCGTCGCTTCGTGCCGCTGGGCGGTGGCACGGTGGTCGGGCCCGTGCTGAACGGCACCCTCGTCGAGGGCGGCGTCGACTGGCAACTCTTGCGCAGCGACGGCGTGCTGGAGATCGCGGCGCACTACGTCATCCGCACCGACGATGGCGCGCTGGTGGAGGTGCAGAGCGACGGCCTGCGCCACGGCCCGCCCGAGGTGATGGCGCGCCTGGCCCAGGGCGAGGCGGTGCCGCGCGAGGCCTATTTCTTCCGCACCCTGGTGCGTTTCACCACCGGCGCGCCGGCCTGGCAGCACCTGAACCGCACCATGGCGCTGGCCTGTGGGCAGCGCGAGGCGCAGCGGGTGCTGCTCGATCTCTACCGCATCACCTGAAGCTGGCAGAGCTCAAGCGAACTGCACCTGCTTGCTGAACGGCATCTCGCGCAGCCGCTGCCCCGTGGCCGCGAAGATGGCGTTGGCCAGGGCCGGCGCGGCCGGCGGCACCGGCGGCTCACCCACGCCCCGCACGTGCGGCAGGCGTTCCAGCCCGCGCACGGTGATGGCCGGGCATTGGTTCAGGCGCAGGCCGGTGTGGGTGTGGAAGTTGTTCTGCTGCGCGCGGCCGTCGGCGTAGGTGATCTCGCAGTTCATCGCGTGGCCCAGGCCCCAGACCACGGCGCCCTGCACCTGGTTCTCGAAGTTCACGGGGTCGATCACGCGGCCCACGTCCAGCGCCACCCACACGTGCTCGATGCGCAGGCCCTGCGGCGTCTGCACCACCTCCACCACCTGCGCGCAAGGCACGCCGAAGGATTCGACGAAGGCCACGCCGCGCCCGCGCCCCGGGCCCAGGCGCGCGCCCTGCCACTTGCACATCTCGGCCACCGCTTCCAGCACGGCCTGCGCGGGTGTGCCCTGCGCCAGGCGCAGGCGTTCGCGCAGCGGGTCGGCGCCGGCGGCGTGGATCAACTCGTCCAGAAAGCCATCGGCAAAGAAACCGGCTGACGACGCCCCCACCGAACGCCAGGAACTCGTGGGTGCCAGCTCCGGCACGCGGTAGGCGCGCATGCGGAAGTGCGGGAACTTGTAGGGCAGGTTCCAGGCGCCGGCAGCGATCTGCATGTCGGGCCCGGGCACCGATTGCCCCAGGCGCTTCATCTGCGAAGCGCTGGCCGAGACCGAGGCGATGTCCAGCGCCATCGCTTCCACCTGCCCGTTCTTCACGCTGCCGCGCCCGCGGGCCATGGTGATCTGGCGCGGGAAGTCGTGCGCGAAGTCTTCTTCGCGGCTGAAGGTCAGCTGGATGGGCACGCCCGGCATCTGCCGCGCGATCTCGGCCACCAGCGTGATGTTCTCGAACTCCAGCCGGTGGCCGAAGCTGCCGCCGGCCGGCTGGTTGTGCAGGAACACGGCCGCCACGTCCACGCCGGTGATGCGCGCCACCTTCTCTTGCGCGAAACGCGGCACCTGGGTGCTGACCCACACGTCCACGCGCTCGGGCGTGCAGCGGCAGATGGCCGACAGCGGCTCCAGCGGCGCGTGCGCCACGTAGGGCGCGCGGTATTCGGCGCTGAGCGCATCGGCGCCGAGCGCGGTGTCGACGGCCCCGATCTCGCGCCAGGTCTTGTCCAGCCGCTCGGGCACGAAAGACTCGGCCACCGCGCGCCAGTGTTCGGCCTGCTCGGCCGGGTAGGGCGCGGGGCCCCACTCGGGCTGCAGCGCCTGCACGGCCTGGAAGGCGCGCCAGGTGTTGTCGGCGATGACGGCGATGCCGTTCGTCACCGGCACCACCTTCTTCACGCCGCGCAGGCCTTCGGCCGGTTTCGTATCCACGCGCAGCATCGCGCCGCCCTGGCGCGGGTTCACCTTCACGGCGGCGTGCAGCAGGCCTTCGGGCCGCAGGTCGATGCCGAACTTCAGCGTGCCGGTGGACTTGGCCACGATGTCCAGCCGCTGCATGGGCTTGCCGATCAGGCGCCACTGCGCGGGCTCGCGCAGCACCACGTCTTGCACGGGCTCGATCTTGGCGGCATCGGCCGCCAGGGCCGTGTACGCGATGCGGCGGCCGTCGGGCAGCACCACGGCGCCATCGGCGGTTTTCAGCTGCGCCACGGGCAGGCCGCTTTGTTTCGCGGCGGCGAGCTTCAGCGTCTCACGCGCCACGGCGCCGGCGCGGCGGAGTTTGTCGAAGCTGTCGGGCACGGTGCTGGAGCCGCCGGTGAGCTGCAGGCCCATCACCTTGAACATCGCACCCATGGCCCCGCGCACGCCGTTGGCCACCGCGCCGGTGTCGGTGGAGAGGAAGGGCGCCTGGTCTTCGGCCAGCGCGGTGTTGTAGTAGGCCGCGCTCGGCGGGCCGGGCTCCACCTGGAACTGGCCCCAGGCGAGGTCGAGTTCCTCGGCGATGAGCGCGGCCTGCACCGACAGCACGCCCTGGCCCAGCTCGGTGTGCGGTGCGATGAGCGTGATGCCCTGCGCGTTGATCTTCACCCAGGGGTTGAACACGGCCTCGCCTTCGCGCTGCCCGTCCAGCAGCGGGTTGGCCGGCATGCGCCGCACGAAGTAGGTGCCGAAGGCCACGCCCCCGGCGAGCACGGCCGAGGCGATGAGGAAGCCGCGGCGTTTGAGGCTGCGGCTCATTTCGTCACCCCGGCGCTGGCCTGTGCTGTGGGTTTTGCTGTGGTCGTCGCCTGGGCTGCCGCCTTCACCGCGGCACGGATGCGCGGGTAGGTGCCGCAACGGCACAGGTGGCTGGCCATCGCGGCGTCGATGTCGGCGTCGGTGGGCGTGGCGTTGCGCGCCAGCAGGGCCGCGGCGGCCATGATCTGGCCCGACTGGCAGTAGCCGCACTGCGCCACCTGGTGCGTGATCCAGGCCTGCTGCACGGCGTGCAGGGCCTCAGGCGTGCCCAGGCCTTCGATGGTGGTGACGGCGCCCTGCACCGCGCCCGCCGGCATCACGCACGCGCGCTGCGGTTGGCCGTCGATGTGCACCGTGCAGGCGCCGCAGAAGCCGATGCCGCAACCGTACTTCGGGCCGGTGATGCCGAGCTCGTCGCGCAGCACCCACAACAAAGGCATTTCGGGCTCGACGTCCACCTCGTGGGGCCGGCCATTCACGTTCAAGCGCATGCAAATCTCTCCTGCAGGCCTGAAGTGTCGCCGCCCCGGGCGCTGCGTGCGGCCGGGGCGGCGTGGAAGGGGTTTGTCGGCCGCGCGGCCGACGGGCCGCAGGGTCTCAGCGCAGGGGCATGCGGCGCCGCCAGGCCAGACCCGCCAGCCCGGCCAGGCCGAGGCCGAAGCTCAGCGCGGTGGCCGGCTCGGGCACGGGCGTGGTGATGGCCCGGCCCATCACGTCTTCATACGCAAAGGCGTTGAGCGTGAGGCTGAAGTTCGGGTTGATGGTGATGTCGGCGTAGCCGTAGAACACATCGCTGGCGCTGTTGCCGGCGGGGTTGCGGATGGTCAGGCCCACGTAGCCGCGGCCCACCTGGCCGTTGCCGAAGAGCGGGCCGATGTCGGGGAAGCCAGCGCCCGGGTTCTGGTAGCCAGTGGCCGGGCCGATGACGGCGCCTTGGCCGAACCAGGCCGGGTTGGGGTTGTTCACCGACGCATAGACCACGCCGTTGCCGCGCGAGAAGAAGCCCTGCGTGAAGATCATCGCCTCAGGGACGCTGTAGCTCACGGTGTCGAGCAGCAGGAAAAACTGGCCGTCGGCGTACAGCGGGTCAGGGAACAAGAAGCCACGCGCCTCGGCCGTGCCAGTGAGCACGTTGAACCAGACGCCCGTGCCGTCGTTGTTGCCGCCACCCGGGTTCGGGGCGGTGGTCAGCGGCGTGGCCAGCGTGGTGAGGCGCACCTCGGCCTGGGCCGGCGTGGTGGCGGCCAGGCCGGCCAGCGCGGCCGTGGCCAGCGCGGTGCGGATGGAAATGCGGTGCTTGTGCATGGCGAAGCGGGCGGAAGGAGGGGGAACACCGGCATCCTCGGCCAGCGCGGCGCGGCCGGCCATCCCCCGATCCCGGGCCGGCCGGCCCTCGGGTGCGGGGCGCTTGCCTACAATTCGTGGCTCCTTCGCACCATGCAGCGCCGACCCCACCCCCGCCGCCGCCACAGCCTCGCGCTGTGGTTCGCGCTGCTGGCGATGTGTTTCGGCGTGCTGGCCCCCACCGTCTCGCACGCGCTGGCGGCCTCTGGCTCCAGCACCTGGGTCGAGGTCTGCACGGCCCAGGGCATGCGCTGGGTGTCGGTGGCCGACGAGGCCAGCGCCGGTCCGGCTGATGCTTCCGGCGGCCCGGCCGCGCACCTGGAGCACTGCCCCGCCTGCAACGCGGGCGGCAACGGCCTGGCGCCCCCACCGGCGCCGCTGCTCTGGGCCCCCTTGCCTGCGCTGCGCGAGGGCCTGCCGCTGCGCTTCGAGCAGGCGCCCCGCACCGCCCACGCCTGGCAGCCCGCCCAGGCCCGCGCACCGCCCGCTCGGGGCTGACGCGCCACGCCGGCCTGGCCCCCAGCCCTGAAGCTGGGCTCGGGCCGGCGGTTTTCCTTCCCCCTTTTCCCGAATCTGACGCCCAGCCGCCTGCCCGGCGCGCGCGTGGCCGCCTTGCTTCAGCGCACGGTGGTGCCGCCGCGGCCGTTTGCGGCCGGCTCGGTGTCCTGGGCCCCTTGTGGGCCCTGTCTGCCCGAGCTCCCGACATGAACTTCCGCCTTCTTCCCCTGGCCGCTGCGGCGGCTTGCATCTGCGCCCTGCCCCTGGCCGCACTGGCCCAGACCTCGGCGCCCCAGCGCATCGAGATCACCGCCCCCGCCCTGCAGAAGCTCGACCAGAGCGCCGCCAGCGGCTCTCGCCTGGGACTGAGCCTGCGCGAGACGCCCGCCGCCGTCACGCGCATCGACGCCGCCGAGATCGAGGCCATCGGCGCGCTGGACACGCAAGACATCCTCAAGCTCGTGCCCGGTGTCAGCTTCTCGGCCCAGCCCGGTTCTCCCGGCTCGGTGTTCTTCCGCGGCTTCGGCTCGGCGAGCCTTGCGCAGCTGTACAACGGCATCAGCGTGCAGTACGACGCCATCGCCGCGCGCCCGGTGGACGCCTGGCTGGTGGACCGTGTGGAAGCGCTGGGCGGGCCGTCGAGTTTTCTCAACGGCTCGGGCGCGGTGGGCGGCAGCATCAACGTCATCACCAAGATCGCCGACACGCAAGGCGACCTGAACCACGCCCGTGTGGCGCTGGGCGAGCAGCGCCAGGCCGCCTTCAGCCTGCAGCGCAGCCTGGGCGCGCACGTGCTGCGCGCCGACCTCAACACCACGCGCGGCACGGTGGACACCATGGGCCGCGACCGCGAGGCCTGGCAGGTGGGCCTGTCTTGGCGCGCCGGCTTCGATGCTTTCGGCGCCGCGGCCAGCCACACGCTGGCGGTGGAGCAGCAGCACGAGCGTGTGGACCAACCCTACTGGGGCACGCCGCTGCTGCGCGATGCCAACAACGCCGTGCTGGGCGAGGTGCGCATCGACCCGCGCACCCGTGGCGTGAACTACAACGTGGTCGACGGCAAGTACGAGCAGGGCGTGCTGTGGGCACGCAGCATCCTGGAGCTGGCCCTCGCGCCGGCCACGAGCGCCACGCACACGCTCTACCACTACGAGGCGCTGCGCGACTACGAAAACGTCGAGACCACCACCTTCGTCAGCAGCAACACGCAGGTGGAGCGTTCGGCCGCGCTGCTGCAGCGCCACAACCAGGACGTGACGGGCAGCCGCGGCGAGCTCACGCACCGCGCCACGCTGGCCGGCCGCAAGAGCGACTTCGCCTTCGGATGGGACTACAGCTTCAACCGCCAGACGCGCTACCCGCTGAGCGTGGCCGGGCCCTTCAACCGCACCGACCCCTACAACCCCACGCCCACCACGTTCTATGCCACGCCCGGCGTGGTGCCGGGTTATGTGCCCGGCGCCACCAACCTGCTGCGCACGCTGGCGCTCTTCGCCGAGAACCGCACCGTGCTGGCCCCGGGCTGGGCGCTGACCAGCGGCCTGCGTGCCGACCGCATCGAGCTCACCGTGCTGAACCGCCGCACGCCCACGGCCACCAACCCGGCGGTGTACGAGACGGCCTTCAGCCCCGTGACGGGCCGTGTGGGCCTGGTGCACGACCTCACGCCCGGCTGGCAGCTCTATGCGCAGTACAGCACCGCCGCCGACCCGCCCTCGGGCCTGCTGGCCACGGCCGGCTTCACGGCACTGCGCGACTTCGATCTCACCAAGGGCCGGCAGGTCGAGATCGGCAGCAAGGCCAGCTTCGACAACCAGCGCGGTGAAGTGAGCGTGGCGGTCTACGAGATCCAGCGCAAGAACCTCGCCATCACCGACCCCAACGACCGCACCCGTGTGCTGCCCGTGGGCCAGCAAAGCAGCCGCGGCCTGGAGCTGAACGCGCGCTGGCGCCCCAGCGCCACGCTGCAGGGCGGGCTGCAGCTGGCCTACACCGACGCGCAGTTCGACGACTTCACCGAGACCGTGGGCACCACCGTCGTCTCGCGCGCGGGCAACACCCCGGCCAACACGCCGGCCTGGGTGCTGGGTGTGCAGGGGGCCTGGCAGATGCTGCCCGCGCTGCAGCTCTCGGCCGATGCGCGCCACGTCGGCAAGCGCTACGCCAACACCGCCAACACGGTGTGGGAGCGCGGCTACACGCTGCTGGGCCTGGCGCTGCAGTGGCAGGCCGCGCCAGGCTTGAACCTGCGTGTGCGCGTCAACAACGCCACTGACGAGGTCTACAGCGCCACGCTGGGCACCAACCTCGTTTACCTGGGCGCACCGCGTTCGGTCTCGGCCAGCGTCGACTGGAAGTTCTGAGATGAAACGCTGGCTCTACCTGGTGCACCGCTGGCTGGGCATCGCTCTGTGTGTCGTGATGGCGCTGTGGTTCTTCTCGGGCGTGGTGATGATGTACGTGGGCTACCCCAAGCTCACGCCGGCCGAGCGCCTGGCAGGCCTGCCGCCGCTGCAGGCGCAGGGCTGCTGCGTGCCGCTGGCACAGGCGCTGCAGGCCGCGGGCTTGGGCGGAACGCCGAAGCCTGGCGCGCCTGCTGATCGCCGCGGCCAGCCGCCCGGCCCCGACACCTGGCGGCTCACCAGCGTGGCCGGCGAGCCGCGCTACGTGTTCGCCGACAGCCGGCGCCAGGTGGCGGTGGACGCCCGCACCGGCCAGCGCATCGGCACGGTGTCGCCCGAGGCCGCCGTGGCCGCGGCGCGGCACTTCGCCGGGGGCGTGCCGGCGCGCTACATCGAGCAGGTGAAGGAAGACGCGTGGACGCACTCGCGCGCGCTGGATGCCCACCGCCCGCTGCACGTGGTGGCCGTGGACGATGCCGCCAGCCACCATCTGTACGTGAGTGGCGCCACCGGCGAGGTGGTGCGCGACGCCAGCTTCACCGAACGCAGTTGGGGCTGGGTGGGCGCGTGGCTGCACTGGCTCTACATCTTCCGCGGCGGGGCGCTGAACCCCTTCTGGACCGACATCGTGATCTGGCTGTCTGTTGCGGGCACCGTGGGCGCGGTGACGGGCTTCGCCATCGGCGTGATGCGCTGGCGTTTCAGCGGCCGCTACAAGAGCGGCCGTCGCACGCCCTACGCCGGTTTCATGGAGCGCTGGCACCACGTGCTGGGGCTGGTGGGCGGCGTGTTGTGCATCACCTGGGTGTTCAGCGGGCTGATGTCGATGAACCCGTGGAAGATCTTCAACGCCGAGGGCCCCAAGCCCGACCGCGCGGCCTATGCCGGCGGCCCGCTGCAGGCCGCGCAGGCGCCGGCCGCGGCCGAGGTGCTGGCCTTGCTGCAGCAGCAGGGCTTGCAGGCGCGTGAACTGCAGTGGCGCCGCCTGGGCGGTGTGCACGAGGTGCTGGCGCAAGGGCCAGGGCAGACCTGGGTGGTGGACAGCACGCGCGTGCACACCGAGGCCTTGCCGGTGGAGCGCTGGCGCACCGCCGCGCAGGCGCTGTTGCCGAACGCACGCATCGTGCAGGAAGAGCGCCTCACGGCCTACGACCGCTGGTACTACAGCCGCGAGGCCCACACCATGGGCGGCCACAACGAGCGCCCGCTGCCGGCGCGGCGCCTGCAGTTCGACGACGCCAACGACACCTGGGTGACGCTGGACGAGCGCACCGGCGCCATCGTGCAGGTGAGCGACCAGCACCGCCGTGTGGACCGCTGGCTCTTCGCCTTCCTGCACAGCTTCGACCTGCCGGTGCTGCTGGCCGCACGCCCGGCCTGGGACGCGTGGATGGTGTTCTTCAGCGTGGCCGGCCTGGGCTTGAGCCTGACCGGCGTGGTGACGGGCTGGCGGCGGCTGCGGCGCAAGGCTGGCGGCCTGGCGCGCCCGGGCTCAGCCCTTGCGGCCCCGCCCGGGGCTGGGCGGGCTGGTGATCTCGCGTGAGGCCGGCGCGCTGAGCTGCTCCAGCCACAGCAGCGCCTCGCCCTGCACCACCAGGCGCTGCAGGTAGGCCGGCGAGAGCGTGTTCAGCGTGCGCAGCGCCTGGTGCACGAGGCGCTGCGTGTTCAGCGGGCCGGCGTTGCTGGGCACGCTGGCCAGGGCCTGGTGCAGGCGCTGCTCCACCGCCAGGCGCGACCAGGTGCTGCGGTAGTCGCGCACGGCTTTCAGCTCGCGGTGGCTGCGGGCGGATGGGGTGTGGGGCGTGCTGCCCGGTGCCCCGGGCCGCCCGGGTTCGGGCGTGCCGTCCGCGGGGCCTTCCAGCTCGCCGAGTTCGGCCAGCTCCGCGAGCAGGGTGGCCAGCGCGCTGGGGGCCGGCGCGGGTTCCGGGGCCGGCGCGG
>VYLK01000518.1_pt1 | contig 12541 bp, 12 predicted proteins | sample 5114321 | NCBI WGS metagenome assembly VYLK01 (sample SAMN12291792, study PRJNA351875) | freshwater metagenome | isolation source: freshwater lake | place: USA: Michigan, MSU2 Lake | collected 2011-08-16
CCCGTGGCCGCAGCGGGTGCCGCGACAGGGGCCGCAGCCGCGGGTGCTGCCGCTTTGGGGGGCTTGGCAGCAGGCGCTCGGGCGGCGGTGGCCGGCGGCGCGGTGTCCAGCAGTTCCAGCGTGGCCTGGGCCGGGGCTTCGGCGATGCGCGTCTTCAGCGCGCGCTTGTCGGCACGCGGCGCGGCTTGCGCCTCGTAATCGGCAGAGCGCAGCAGGTCACCTTTTTTCGCGGGCGGCTTGGGCAGGGGCATGGGTGTGGCGGCGGTTCAGGAATGGAAAGAAAAAAGCCGCACAGGCTGCTGTGCGGCTTCGTCGTGAGGGGCCAGTTCTGCATCGCGGCAGGCGTGCCGCGTTCGTAGGCAGCGGGGCGTGGCGATCAAGCGGCCTTCTTGAGCGCTTTCACGGCCTTGAGCACTTCGTCGACGTGCCCGGCCACTTTGATGCCACGCCATTCGGCGCGCATCACGCCTTCGGCGTCGATGAGGAAGGTGCTGCGCTCGATGCCCTTGACCTTCTTGCCGTACATGATCTTGTTCTTGACCACGCCGAACATGTGGCAGAGCTTCTCTTCGGTGTCGGCGATCAGCTCGAAAGGCAGTTCGAGGTTCTGCTTGAACTTCTCGTGGCTGGCCATGTTGTCGCGCGAGACGCCGAACACCACCGCACCAGCCTTGATGAAGTCCTTGTGCTGGTCACGGAACTGCATCGCCTCGGTGGTGCAGCCGGGGGTGTTGTCCTTCGGGTAGAAGTAGAGCACCACCGCCTTGCCGATGTGCGACTGGGGCGTGAACTTCACGCCGCCCGTGGCCAGGGCTTCGAATTCCGGTAGGGACTTGTTGATGACAGGCGTCATGGACTGTTTTCTCGCACTGCACGGGGGGAAGCCGGCTCCTCCAGCCAAGCCGGCTCAATCCAGAATTATAAAGTCTCCGCGTCGGGTCTCTGGCCGGGGCCCGGCCGGCGCACCCTCAAGCCGATGGTGGCGCAGGGGGTGAGAGCAGCAGCGCCGCCAGGGCGCGGCGGTGTTCGCTGACCAGCACGTTGTAGGTGCGGCAGGCGGCGGGTGTGTCCATCGTTTCCACGCCGATGCGCAACTCGATCAGCGGCCGCAGCAGGGCCGGCGAGACGAAACGCAGGCGTTCGCCGCTGCCGAAGATCACCACCTCGGGCCGCAGCGCGGCGATCTGCGCGAAGTGCGCTTCGGTCAGGTCTTCGGGGCGGCTGGCGTCCCAGGCGAGCACCTCGCCCTCCCACGGCACGAGCAGACTGTGCGTGTGCGGCGTGGGGCCCACCCACAAGCGTCCGGGCTCCTGGCGGGTGACGAGGTTGACGCCGCTGGCGGTATCAGGCTGGAACTTCATGGCGCTGGATCTTCATGCGGGATAATTCTAGGTTCCGTCAGCCCCAAGCCGCGCCTCGCGCGCGCTTGCCCGCATCGCTTGCACGAGCCGCCCGCCATGAAGCCCATTGCCAAGTCTGCCAAGCTCGCCAACGTCGGCTACGACATCCGCGGCCCCGTGCTCGACAAGGCGCGGCAGATGGAAGAAGAAGGCCAGAAGATCATCAAGCTGAACATCGGCAACGTGGCCGCCTTCGGTTTGATGCCGCCCGACGAGATCGTGCAGGACATGATCCGCAACCTGCCCAGCCAGACGGCGGCCGGCTACACCGACAGCAAGGGCCTGTTCGCGCCGCGCAAGGCGGTGGTGCACTACACGCAGGAAAAGAAGATCGCCGGTGTGACGGTGGACGATGTCTACCTGGGCAACGGCGCCAGCGAGCTCATCGCGATGAGCATGAACGCGCTGCTCGACACCGGCGACGAGGTGCTGATCCCTGCGCCCGACTACCCGCTGCACACGGCCGTGGTGTCACTCTCGGGCGGTACGCCGGTGCACTACCGCTGCGACGAAGGCTCGGGCTGGCTGCCCGACATGGACGACATCCGGGCCAAGGTGAGTTCGCGCACCAAGGCCATCGTCGTCATCAACCCGAACAACCCCACCGGTGCGCTGTACCCGGTGGATCTGCTGAAGGACATCGTCGAGATCGCGCGCCGGCACCAGCTGATCATCTTCGCCGACGAGATCTACGACAAGACGCTCTACGACGGCGCCGTGCACACCAGCATCGCGAGCCTGGCCGAGGACGTGCTCTGCGTCACCTACAACGGGCTGTCCAAGAACTACCGCAGCTGCGGCTACCGCGCCGGCTGGATGGTGGTGTCGGGCCCGAAGCGCCATGCACGCGACTACATCGAGGGCCTGAACATGCTGGCCAGCATGCGCCTGTGCGCCAACACGCCGGGGCAGCTGGCCATCCAGACGGCCTTGGGCGGCTACCAGAGCATCAAGGACCTGGTGGCGCCCGGCGGGCGCCTCTGCCGCCAGCGCGACCTGGCCTACGACATGCTGAGCCAGATTCCGGGCGTGAGCGTGGTCAAGCCGCAGGCGGCGCTGTACATGTTCCCGCGCCTGGACCCCAAGCTCTACCCCATCGCCGACGACCAGCAGTTCGCCTACGACCTGCTGGCCGAGGAGAAGGTGCTGATCGTGCAGGGCACCGGTTTCAACTGGCCGCAGCCCGACCACTTCCGCCTGGTCTTCCTGCCCAACAGCGACGACCTCACCGAGGCCATCGGCCGCATCGACCGTTTCCTCGCGCACTACCGCAAACGCCACGCGGTCTGAGTTCCGCGGCCCCACCTTTCCCTGTTCGCACTGAAGCACACATGAACCCCATCCAGGTCGGCCTTCTGGGCATCGGCACCGTGGGCAGCGGCACCTTCGAGGTGCTGCGCCGCAACCAGGAAGAGATCCGCCGCCGCGCGGGCCGTGGCATCCAGATCGTGGCCGTGAGCCGGCGCGACACCGCCGCCGCGCAGCGCATCGTGGGCGATGCGGCCACGGTGCATGCCGACCCCTTCGAGATCGTGCGCAACCCGGCCATCGACATCGTGGTCGAGCTGATCGGCGGCACGACGCTGGCGCGTGAGCTGGTGCTGGAAGCCATCCAGCGCGGCAAGCACGTGGTCACGGCCAACAAGGCGCTGCTGGCGGTGCACGGCAGCGAGATCTTCGCGGCGGCGCGGGCGCAGGGTGTGATCGTGGCCTTTGAAGCGGCCGTGGCCGGCGGGATCCCCATCATCAAGGCGCTGCGCGAGGGCCTGAGCGCCAACCGCATCGAGTGGGTGGCCGGCATCATCAACGGCACGACGAACTTCATCCTCAGCGAGATGCGCAGCAAGGGGCTGGACTTCGGCGTGGTGCTGCAGGAAGCGCAGCGCCTGGGCTACGCCGAGGCCGACCCCACCTTCGACATCGAAGGCGTGGACGCCGCCCACAAGGCCACCATCATGAGCGCCATCGCCTTCGGCGTGCCGGTGCAGTTCAGCAAGGCGCACGTGGAAGGCATCACCGCGCTGCAGGCGGTGGACATCCGTTATGCCGAGCAGCTGGGCTACCGCATCAAGCTGCTGGGCATCACCAAGCGCCGTGAGCAGGGCATCGAGCTGCGCGTGCACCCCACGCTGATCCCGGCCACGCGCCTGATCGCCAACGTCGAAGGCGCGATGAACGCCGTGGTCGTGCACGGCGATGCGGTGGGCTCCACGCTCTACTACGGCAAGGGCGCTGGCAGCGAGCCCACGGCCAGCGCCGTGATCGCCGACCTGGTGGACGTGACGCGCCTGCACACCGCCGACCCCGAGCAGCGTGTGCCGCACCTGGCCTTCCAGCCCGGCGAACTGCACGACACGCCGGTGCTGCCCATCAGCGAGGTCATCACCGCCTTCTACCTGCGCCTCGTGGTGGCCGACAAGGCCGGCGTGCTGGCCCGCATCACCGGCATCCTGGCCGAGCACGACATCAGCATCGACGCCGTGCTGCAGCGAGAGAGTGCGGAAGGCGAGAAGCAGACCGATCTCATCATCCTCACGCACAACACCGTGGAAGGCCGCATGAGCGCGGCGCTGGCGCAGATGCAGGCGCTGCCGACGGTGCTGGCGCCGATCGTGAAGATCCGCAAGGAAGAGCTGAATTGAAGTACCTCAGCACCCGCGGCGACAAGACCGCGCGCGGCTTCTCCGACATCCTGCTCGAAGGCCTGGCGCCCGATGGCGGCCTCTACCTGCCCACACACTACCCGCAGGTGGATGCCGCCACGATGGCGCGCTGGCGCGCGCTGCCGTATGCTGAGCTGGCCTTCGAGATCCTGTCGCTCTACATCGACGACATCCCGGCCGCCGACCTGCAGCGCCTGTGCCAGGCCACCTACACCGAGACGGTGTTCGGCACGCCGCAGATCACGCCCTTGAAGCGGTTGGAAGACGGCCTGTACCTGCAAGCCTTGTCCAACGGCCCCACGCTGGCCTTCAAGGACATGGCCATGCAGCTGCTGGGCCACCTGTTCGAGTACGAGCTCGGCCGCCGTGGTGAGCAGCTGAACATCCTGGGCGCGACCAGCGGCGACACCGGCAGCGCGGCCGAGTACGCCATGCGCGGCAAGCGCGGTGTGCGCGTCTTCATGCTCAGCCCGCACGGCCGCATGAGCCCCTTCCAGCAGGCGCAGATGTTCAGCCTGCAGGACGAGAACATCCACAACATCGCGGTGGAGGGCGTGTTCGACGACTGCCAGGACATCGTCAAGGCCGTCAGCAACGACCTGGCCTTCAAGCGCCACTACCGCATCGGCACGGTCAACAGCATCAACTGGGCGCGTTTGCTGGCGCAGGTGGTGTACTACTTCGCCGGGTACTTTCAGGCGACGAAGAGCAACGAAGAGCGCGTGAGCTTCGCCGTGCCCAGCGGCAACTTCGGCAACGTCTGCGCCGGCCACGTGGCGCGAATGATGGGTTTGCCCATCGCGAAGCTGGTGGTGGCCACCAACGAGAACGACGTGCTCGACGAGTTCTTCCGCACGGGCACCTACCGCCCGCGCGGCACGGCCGAGACGCACGAGACCAGCAGCCCGAGCATGGACATCAGCAAGGCCAGCAACTTCGAACGCTTCGTGTTCGACCTGCTGGGCCGTGATGGTGCGCGTGTGCAGCAGCTCTTCGGCGCCGCGCTGCAGAAGGAGGGCGGCTTCACGCTCACGCGCGAGGAGTTCGCGCGCATCGCCGGCTACGGCTTCGTCAGCGGCCGCAGCACGCACGCCGACCGCCTGGCCACCATCCGCAGCACCTGGCAGGCCACGGGCACGCTGGTCGACACCCACACGGCCGACGGCCTGAAGGTGGCGGCTGAGTACCGCGAGCCCGGCGTGCCCATGCTGGTGCTGGAAACGGCGCTGCCGGCGAAATTCGCCGCCACCATCGTCGAGGCCACGGGCGTGAACCCCGAGCCGCCGGCCGCTTTGCGCGGCATCGAGGCGCTGCCCAAGCGTTTCGTGGTGATGGCGCCCGATGCTGTGGCCGTGAAGCAGCTCATCGAGACCCATTGCGCCGCCGACAGCCCCGCATGAACACGCCTGCCGCGCCCCGTCAGCCCCGCCCGCTGCTGAGCCTGGACGAAGCGCTGGCCCGCCTGGTGGCGGCCGCCAGCGAACACCGGCTCCAGGCCGTGGAGGCCGTGTCCACCTTCGACGCCCTGGGCCGCGTGCTGGCCGAAAACGTGTGCTCGGGCCTGCACGTGCCGCCCGAGGACAACACCTCGATGGACGGCTACGCGCTGCGCACGGCCGACGTGCCGGCAGCCGGCGCTGTGCTGCGCGTGGCGCAGCGCATCCCGGCCGGGCAGGTGGGCCAGCCGCTGCAGCCGGGCACGGCTGCACGCATCTTCACCGGCGGCCAGGTGCCGCCTGGGGCCGATGCCGTGGTGATGCAGGAGCAGTGCGAGGCGCTGCCCGCCGCCGATGGCGAGACCTTGGGCGAGGTGCGCGTGAACACCGTGCCCGCGCCCGGCCAGTGGATACGCCGCCGCGGCGAAGATGTGCAGCTCGGTGCCGTGGTGCTGCAGCGTGGTCAGCGCCTGACGCCGCAGGCCCTGGGCCTGGCGGCCAGTGTCGGCGCGGGCACCTTGCAGGTGCTGCGCCGGCCGCGCGTGGCGGTCTTCTCCACGGGCGACGAGCTGCAGATGCCCGGCGAGCCGCTGCGCCCCGGCGCCATCTACAACAGCAACCGGTTCACGCTGCGCGGCCTGCTGCAGGCCGGCGGCTGCGAGGTGCAGGACCTCGGCATCGTTGGCGACACCCTGGCCGCCACGCGCGCCGCGCTGCGGCAGGCTGCCGAGGGCAGCGACCTCATCATCACCAGCGGTGGTGTTTCGGTGGGCGAAGAAGACCACCTCAAACCCGCCGCCGAAGCCGAAGGCAGCCTCGAGAACTGGCAGATCGCGATGAAGCCGGGCAAGCCGCTGGCGCTGGGCCGCATCCGGCGTGCCGATGGCAGTTCGGCCCTCTTCATCGGTCTGCCCGGTAACCCGGTCTCGTCTTTCGTCACCTACCTGCTGATGGTGTGTAGCGCGCTGCGCACGATGCAAGGCATGGACCCAGCCTTGCCAGCCGGCCTGCTGCTGCGTGCCGATTTCGACTGGCCGCGCCCCGACAAGCGCCGTGAGTTCCTGCGCGCGCGCCTGAACGCGGCGGGCGGCCTGGAGCTTTTCGGCAACCAGAGCAGCGGCGTGCTGACCTCGGCCGTGTGGGCCGATGGCCTGATCGACAACCCCGGCGGCCAGGCCATCGCGCGCGGCGACACCGTGCGCTTCCTGCCGCTGGCTGAACTGGTGACCCGCTGATGAAAGTGCAGGTGTGTTATTTCGCCGCTTTGCGCGAGGCACTGGGCGCGCAAGAAACCGTGGAGCTGCCCGCCGGCAGCACACTGGGTGCACTGCGCGAGCAGTTGATTGCCAGCAGCCCGCGCCACGCCGAGCTGCTGGCGCGCGGCCGTGCCCTGCGCGGCGCCATCAACCAGGCCATGGCCGACGACAGCACCCCGGTGCCGGAGGGCGCCGAAGTGGCCTTCTTCCCGCCTGTGACGGGCGGATGAGGCAGCATCGGTAGATGTCTTCTCCGACCCTCGCTCGCGTGAGCATCCAGACCCAGGACTTCGACCTCGGCGCCGAAGTCGCAGCCCTGCGCGCCGGCGACCCCGCCGTGGGCGCGGTGGCCAGCTTCATCGGCACCGTGCGCGACCGCAACGGCGGCAGCGCCGGCGAGGTGAGCGCGATGGAGCTCGAGCACTACCCCGGCATGACCGAGAAGAGCATCGAGGCCATGATCGACGCGGCCTTGGCACGTTTCGACATCCGCGCCGCGCGCGTGGTGCACCGCGTGGGCCTGCTGCAGCCGGGCGAGCAGATCGTGCTGGTGGCGGTGAGCTCGGCGCACCGCGGCCAGGCGTTCCAGGCCTGCGAGTTTTTGATGGATTACCTGAAGACCCAGGCCCCGTTCTGGAAGAAGGAAACCACGGCCGAGGGCGCACGCTGGGTCGACGCCCGCGTGGCCGATGACGCCGCGTTGGCGCGCTGGGGCATCCAGGCCGACAACGCAACGGCCCTCGCCGCGGCGAGCCTCTGATGGACAAGCGCCGCTTGCGCACGGCCCTGGGCCGTTTTGCCACCGGGGTCACCATCGTCAGCACGGTCGATGAAGGCGGGCAGTGGGCCGGCCTCACGGTCAGCTCCTTCAGCTCGCTCTCGCTGGAGCCGCCGCTGGTGCTGTGGTCGCTGCGGCTGGAGAGCCCCAGCCTGGCGGCCTTCGAGCACAACCCGCGCTTCGCGGTGAACGTGCTGGGCGAGGCGCAGATCGGCCTCTCGCGGCGCTTCGCCAGCAGCCACGAGCACCGCTTTGGCGAGGGCGAGTGGGTGCTGGGCGCGCATGGCGCCCCAGTGCTGAACGATGCGGTGGCGGTCTTCGAGTGCGAAACCGTCTCGCGGCAAGATGCTGGCGACCACCGCCTCTACATCGGCCGCGTGCTGCACTTCACCGAGCACGCGCACGCGCCGCTGCTCTACCGCTCGGGTCACTATCACCAGCTTGGCGAGGTGATCTGAGCCTCAGTTGAGCGGTCGGTCGGCGGGCGAACGTTCCGCAAGCGGCGGCTCGTCGGCCTCGGCCGGGGCCGCGGAGGGCGCCAGCGCCCAATCCGCCGCAGCCAGCGCGCCGTCCATCAGACGCAGCAGCGCAGTGGCGAGTTCGGGCGTCAGGCCCAGGTCGATCTGCCGGCCGCGGGTTTCCTGCAGCACCAGGTGCAGTTCGGTGCCCGGGCCGCGGCGCAGTTCGCCGGCATCGGGCAGCAGCGGCTCGGTGCCTAGTGGGTGGCGGCATTGCTCGTCGGCCTGGAAGGGCTGGTTGAACTGCGTGCCCGGCAGCGGGCGCTGCAGCGCGGCCTGCTCCAGCATCTGCCGCGCCTCGGGCACGGGCAGGGCGTGCGGGGCCACGCTCTGCAGGCTGCTGGCCGTGACGGCCTGCCGGAAGGGCGGCAGCAGCCGCGACACCAGCCGCCGCGTCAACCAGGCGGCATAGATCTCGGCCTGCGTGCTGCGCACCTGCAGCAGCAGCCTGTCGGCCGTGGCCTCGTAGCGCAGCTGGATCTGGTGGATGCCCATGGGCCGGATTCTGCGCGGCCCGCGCGGCGCCGCGCAGCCCCCAGGCCGCAGGGCGGCTTGCGCTGCATCAAGGCCCGGGCCCGACGCGAGGCTTGAAATGCCGCGCCTGGCATCCACGTGATGGGCATCCCGGAGGACCACCCCATGCGCTTCGACAAGCTCACCACCGCTTTCCAGCAGGCCCTGGCCGACGCCCAGAGTGCGGCCGTCGCACGCGACAACCCCTACATCGAGGCGGCGCACCTGCTCGCCGCCATGCTGGCCCAGCCCGATGGCCCCAAAGCCTTGCTCGACCGCGCTGGCGCCAACACGGCCGCGCTGAGCACGGCCATGGAAACCGCCATCCGCAACCTGCCCCAGGTGCAGGGCGGCCAGCAGGTGCAGCCCGGGCGCGACCTGGTGCAACTGCTGCAGGCGGCCGACAAAGAGGCCAGCAAGGCCGGCGACCAGTTCATCGCCAGCGAGATGTTTCTGCTGGCCCTGGCCGACAGCAAGGCCGACATTGGCGCCGTGGTCCGCGGCCATGGCCTGAACCGCAAGGCGCTGGAAGCGGCCATCCTCGCCGTGCGCGGCGGGCAGACCGTGGACAGCGCCGACGCCGAAGGCCAGCGCGAGGCGCTGAAGAAGTACACGCTCGACCTCACTGAGCGCGCGCGCCAGGGCAAGCTCGACCCTGTGATCGGCCGCGACGACGAGATCCGCCGCGCCATCCAGGTGCTGCAGCGGCGCAGCAAGAACAACCCCGTGCTGATCGGCGAGCCCGGTGTGGGCAAGACGGCCATCGTCGAAGGCCTGGCGCAGCGCATCGTCAACGGCGAGGTGCCCGATTCGCTGAAGAACAAGCGTGTGCTGGTGCTCGACATGGCCGGGCTGCTGGCCGGCGCCAAGTTCCGCGGCGAGTTCGAGGAGCGCCTGAAGTCGGTGCTGAAGGAAGTGGCCGCCGACGAGGGCCGCATCATCCTGTTCATCGACGAGCTGCACACCATGGTGGGCGCGGGCAAGGCCGAAGGCGCGATGGACGCCGGCAACATGCTCAAGCCCGCGCTGGCACGCGGCGAGTTGCACTGCATCGGCGCCACCACGCTCAACGAGTACCGCAAGTACGTCGAGAAAGACGCCGCGCTGGAGCGCCGCTTCCAGAAGGTGCTGGTGGAAGAGCCCAGCGTGGAAGCCACGGTCGCCATCCTGCGCGGCCTGCAGGAGAAGTACGAGGTGCACCACGGTGTGGAGATCACCGACCCGGCCATCGTGGCCGCGGCCGAACTCAGCCACCGCTACATCACCGACCGCTTCCTGCCCGACAAGGCCATCGACCTCATCGACGAGGCCGCGGCCAAGATCAAGATCGAGATCGACAGCAAGCCCGAGGCCATGGACAAGCTCGACCGCCGGCTGATCCAGCTGAAGATCGAGCGTGAGGCCGTGCGCAAGGAAACCGACGAGGCCTCGATCAAGCGCATGGGCCTGATCGAGGAAGAGATCGCGCGCCTGGAGCGCGAGCTGCGCGACCTGGAGGAGATCTGGAAGAGCGAGAAGGCCACCGCGCAGGGCAGCGCGCAGGTGAAGGAAGAGATCGACCGCACGCGCCAGCAGATCGAGGACCTCAAGCGCAAGGGCGACTTCAACAAGGTGGCCGAGCTGCAGTACGGCAAGCTGCCCGAGCTGGAGAAGCGCCTGAAGGAAGCGCAGGCCAAGGAAACCGGCAAGAAGGGTGCCGGCCGCCCGCAACTGCTGCGCACCATGGTGGGCGCTGAAGAGATCGCCGAGGTGGTGAGCCGCGCCACCGGCATCCCGGTCAGCAAGCTCATGCAGGGCGAGCGCGAGAAGTTGCTGCACATGGAGGAGCGGCTGCACGAGCGCGTGGTGGGCCAGCACGAGGCCATCGTGGCCGTGGCCGATGCCATCCGCCGTTCACGCGCGGGATTGAGTGATCCCAACCGGCCCCTGGGCAGCTTCCTCTTCCTCGGCCCCACGGGCGTGGGCAAGACCGAGTTGTGCAAGGCGCTGGCGGGCTTCTTGTTCGACAGCGACGACCACATGATCCGCGTCGACATGAGCGAGTACATGGAGAAGCACAGCGTCAGCCGCCTCATCGGCGCGCCCCCGGGCTACGTGGGCTACGACGAAGGCGGTGCGCTCACCGAGGCCGTGCGCCGCAAGCCCTACAGCGTGCTGCTGCTCGACGAAGTGGAGAAGGCCCACCCCGACGTGTTCAACGTGCTGCTGCAGGTGCTGGACGATGGCCGGCTGACCGACGGCCAGGGCCGCACCGTGGACTTCAAGAACACGGTGATCGTGATGACCAGCAACCTGGGTTCGCAGCTGATCATGCAGATGAGCGGCCAGCCCACGGTCGACATCCGCGATGCCGTCTGGGGCGAGGTCAAGCAGCACTTCCGGCCCGAGTTCCTGAACCGCATCGACGAGACGGTGGTCTTCCACGCGCTCGACCAGAGCAACATCGAGAGCATCGCGAAGATCCAGCTGAAGCTGCTCGAATCGCGCCTGGAGAAGCTGGAGATGAAACTGGATGTGTCGCCGGCGGCCCTGGCCGAACTGGCCAAGGTCGGCTTCGACCCGGTGTTTGGCGCACGGCCGCTCAAGCGCGCCATCCAGCAGCGCATCGAGAACCCGGTCAGCAAGCTCATCCTGCAGGGCCGTTTCGGGCCGAAGGACGTGATTCCGGTGGACGTGGAGGGCAACGAGTTCGTGTTCTCGCGCATCGTGCACTGATGGGCACTTGAGGAGGCCGGGCAGGGCGGTGCGAGCTGCCCGGCCTCAAGCGCCTGGGTTACGGGTCGTTAAGCCAGGGGACGCACGTGCAGTCCGTCATCGGGCAAGCTCGCGTGCGTTTTCCCTGAGACACGCTCCTCCAACAACAGACCCAGGACTCCGCCCATGAACTTCCGCTCCTTCCGCACCCCCACGGCCGTGGCCGCCTTCTGCCTGGCCGGCTTCGGCAGCGCCCAGGCCACCGAGCTCTACCTGGGTCTGGGCGTGCCCGGCGTGGGCCTGGGCTTGGCCCAACCCGTCAGCCCCAGCGTCACCTTGCGGGCCGATGTGTTCACGCTGGGCTCGCGCGATGTGACAGAAACCGAGAGCGGCATCCGCTACACCGGCAACTTCAAGCTGCAACGCGCGGCCCTGCTGGCCGACTGGTTCCCGTTCAGCGGCAGCTTCCGCTTCACGGGCGGCGCGGCCTTCAACACCTACAAGATCGCGCTGGACGCCAGCGGGGCCGGCGGCACGCTGACCATTGGCGACCGCACCTACACCACCACCGCGGCCGACGGCCTGAACGTGCAGGTGAAGTTCCCGAAGACCACGCCTTACTTCGGCATTGGCTGGGGCCACCAGACGGGTTCGGGCTTCCGCTTCTCGGCCGACATTGGCGCGGCCATCGGCCGCGCCACCGTCACGGCCACGGCACGCGGTCAGCTCGCGGCGCAGCCCGACATCCAGGCCAACATCGACAAGGAACTGGTGGAATTGCGCGACGGCGTGGGCAAGATCCGCGCGATCCCGCAGCTCAGCATCGGGCTGGGCTACAGCTTCTGATGTTCACTGCGGTGGCTCGATGCGTTCGAGCTGCATGCGCGCCAGCGTGAGGTTGCCGGTGCTGGCCTGCACCACCAGGTGCAGCGCCACGCCCGGGTGGCCGGGCACCGGCCGCAGGATGAGGTGGTGGCTGCCGGTGCTGACGCTGGCCTCGGCACGCGCCGGGCCCAGGCCCAGGGCGCGGGAAGCGTCGTTCATCTGGCCGAGCAACACAGCGCCCTGCTGCGCCAGCCGTTCGGCAGAGGGCGGGCCGCCCGCCGAAGCCAGGGCCTGCGAGTTGTGCAGGTCGAACACGCAGCAGGCCACGGCCCCCTTGATCAGCAGGCAGCGTTCGGCATAGGCCTGCCAGCCGCTCGGGCCGCCCACGCGCGGCATGGGTGTCGGCGGGGCCATGGTCGGCAGGCCGGCGGGGGCGGCCGAGGGCGCGCGTGCGCCGG
>VYLK01000519.1_pt1 | contig 12468 bp, 10 predicted proteins | sample 5114321 | NCBI WGS metagenome assembly VYLK01 (sample SAMN12291792, study PRJNA351875) | freshwater metagenome | isolation source: freshwater lake | place: USA: Michigan, MSU2 Lake | collected 2011-08-16
CCTGTGACCTTTGCCTTCGGAGGGCAACACTCTATCCAGCTGAGCTACGGGTGCAGCGCAGAAGTGTCGGTAGCCCAGATGGGCGTTGGATTCAACATCGCTTGGGCAGTCGAGGGGGCTGCGTCTATGGCTTATTATTCTTGGCTTGCCACGCCTTCATCTGGCTGATTTCGCGATCTTGAGCGGCGATAATATCCTCGGCCAACTTGCGGATTTCAGGGTCTTTGCCATGTTCAAGCACGACGCGGGCCATAGCGATGGCACCGTCATGATGGGGGATCATGCCGGCGATGAAGTCTTTGTCGGCATCGCCTGAATAGGGGATAGCCATCTTTTGGTGCATGGTCGAATTGGCCGCTTGAAAGGCCTTGGTTGAAGGCGTTGCGGCGGCAGCCGCATCGGCTGACCCTATCATGTTCCCCTGTTCCATTTGACCATGATCCATTTGGCTGTGATCCATACCGTCCATTCCTGCCGCGGCCACCGTGTTGGTGGGGGCCGGTTGGCAGGCAGATAGGGCAAAGGGTGCCATCAGGCAGGTCGCGACGAAGAGGCTGGTTTTGAAGGAAGTCATGGCTTTGCTCCGGGGCTAAGGCCGCGGGTGAGGCGGGAAGTGCCTAACCGAAACGCGAGAAGGTATGTGCTTTGATCGGCAGAAAAATTATCGTCTGACAAGATGAAAACGAGATTGTCCCTGGTTTGTGGGTCTTTCATCATGGCCAGGCCCTCATAATTGTCCATCGGAAAGGGCGGAGAGAGGGCGAGTTTCAAATTACAGACTGGCTTGCCTTCTAGAACGCTTGAGACGTCGCATGCTTCCAATCGAGATAGGGTGATCTTGGTGGCGGGGTCATAGGAGCGCTTGAGCACCCAGACATCCTGATCCAAGACGCGGATGTCGGTGATGCCAAAGCGGCCTTCGTTTTCAAACGTACCAAGCGGGGCGGTCGTGCCTGTGCTGCCCTGATCAAAGATCCAATAGGGCGCTTTAAGTTTCGCGGCAGGATCGCCTAACCGATCTGGGCCATATTCGGCGGCGGCTAAGAATTGGCCATTGGGCAAGCGGGTTAAGGCTTCCATCCCGCCATTGGATTCAAGACCGTCAAAGCCAGACAGGCTCGGGCCCTTTTGGCTTTGATAGCCTTCGCCTGTCTTGACCAACTCCAGAAGGCGATGGTCGCGTTCAAAGCTGATCAGGAAGCCAGTATCAGTTAGGGCGAGGCCTTCACTATCGATCTGATTGGCCCCGCGAAGCGGCTTATCCGCCGCATCGGTGAGTGTGGTAAGGTGAACTTGGCTGGCTGCGGGCACGGCGACTGCGCCCCAAGTTAGCGGATTGGGTGCCGAGAAACGGGCGAGGTGGCCTTGGTCCGTCAAAGCGTCAAAAACAATTGAGTCGCCTTCAATCGTTTGTATCGAGAGGGAGGAAAGTCCGCCAAATTGAGCTGGCACGCTTGGCGTTTGTCGTTGGGTGTCGAGCCGCAGGGCATAAATTAAGTCAGCTGGGCCTGTTCTTGTTATCCCCGTCATGTTTTCGGAGGACAGGCTTATGGCGCTGATCCGCGTCGAAAAAGCTTGGTCGAGTTCGCGGGCATCAGGTCCCGGTGCTTGCGCACAGGCGGTAGTGCTTAAAAGACAAAAGGCTAGAAGCTTCGGCACCCGCATGGTCTATCCTCGTACAAAAGAAACTTATTCTCCCTAAGCCGTTTTCCGCTTAGGGTCTATTAGGGCAGATCGTAATGGGTGCGGCGGCATCCTTTTTTTGACATTCTTTGCGCCAAAACATAGGCTGGCGAGAAACAAAAATGGGAGCGAGCAATGTCACTGAAAACGCTGGTAGTTTCGCGAGTAGCTGAGGCTATCACCAGTGCGCAGCGCCAAGATGCAGCCCGCGACAAATTCGAAAAAGAGCGCCAGCGCCAAGGTGCGCGCCACCGCGTCGACTATTTTCATCAAATCGATGATCCGTATGGCCATCTGGCGCTGCAAGCCTTGGACCTATTTCGCGACCGCTATGATGTGGACCTGCACGTCTGGCTGGTTGGGCCTCCAGATGATTGGGCAGCGCCAGAGCGGGATCGCCTGATTTCCTATGCCCGCGAAGATAGCGCACAGCTGGCGAAGAAGTCAGGCTTTGCGTTTGAAGATCACGGCGTGCAGCCAGCACCCGAGGCGGTTCGTGCAGCGCAAGACAAGTTTGCCGCAGCAATAGGGGCCGAAGATTTCTGGCCGCGTGCGCTGTCGATTAGCAAGGCGCTATGGGCTGGGACCATCGAACTCCCTGCAACTCCTTCGTCCAGCGATCCTTGCGCCAAGGGTGATGCTGAACGCGCCCGACTTGGCCATTTTATGGGCGCGATGCTGCATTATGGTGGGGAATGGTATTGGGGCATTGATCGCCTGCATTATCTTGAAACCCGCTTGCGGGGTGTTGGGGCGCAGGTATCCGGGGCACCCGACGCCTTGATCTTTCCCGCGCCTAGCCTGAAACTTGGCCCTGCTAAGTCGGCCAACGGTACAAAGCCTGTATTGCAGTGGTATTTGTCCTTCCGCAGCCCCTATACTTATCTCTCGGCCCATCGAGCCAAGGCGCTGGCCGATGCCTATGGGGCGGAATTGCGATTGCGCTTTGTTCTGCCCATGGTGATGAGGGGCCTTCCCGTGCCACCCATGAAGAGCCGCTATTTCACGCTCGACAATGCACGCGAGGCCCGTCGCCTCGACATCCCGTTCGGGCGAATTGCTGATCCAGTCGGCAAGCCGGTTGAGCGCGGCTATGCCATTCTGGCTTGGGCCATGCAGCAGGGGCGAGGCTATGAATTTGTTGAATCGTTCTTGAGTGCTGTGTGGTCACAAGGCGTGGACGCGGGCTCTGATTCCGGGATGAAGCAGATTGTCGAAACGGCCGGACTTGCGTGGCCAGAGGCGCGCGAACAACTGGCCCGCGAAAACTGGCGTGAAGAAGCCGAGGCCAATCGGCTAGAGCTTTTGGAGATTGGCCATTGGGGCGTTCCGTGTTTTCGTGTCAACGATGTCTGCGTATGGGGGCAGGATCGCTTATGGGTAATTGAAGACGCCTTGAAAGAGCTAACATCTTGAAACGTGCCATCCTCATTTTGCTGCCACTTTTCCTAGCCTCTGGCTGTCAGCCTGAAGCTGAGGTCAAGACTAGTGAGGCCAAGGTCAATTGCGGTTTGCCGGTCGCACAGCAGGGCGGCTGGGTGAAAATTCCAGCTGGTTCAGTGTTGTTGGGCCAAGACCCGTTCTTCCCAGAAGAAGGCCCGTCCATGCGCGTGCAGGTCAAAGGGTTTGAGATGCAAACACATGAAGTGACAAACCGCGAGTTTGCCGCTTTTGTCGCTGCGAAGGCCTATGTCACGGACGCCGAAAAGTCGCTGGCACGACAAGACGGTGGGGCGGGGTCTGCCGTGTTTGAGATTGGCAAAGGTGGCCAGCCCGGGCAGTGGAAGCTGGTGCCGGGTGCGACGTGGAAAAGTCCAAGAGGACCCGGGAGCACGATTGATGGCGAGGAAAACAAGCCTGTCATTCATGTGTCTCGCCAAGATGCCAAGGCTTACGCGCAATGGGCCGGTGCGCGCTTGCCCAGTGAAATTGAGTGGGAATATGCCGCCCAGTCTGGCTTGCCCGATCAGGCGAACACGCGGTCTGGTGCCTATGACCCTCAAAAGAAGCCAATTGCCAACACCTGGCAGGGGCTGTTTCCCATTTTGGATGAAGGTGCCGATCGCTTTCAATCAATTGCGCCAATCGGCTGCTTTCCGCCCAGCAAACTAGGCCTCTACGATATGATCGGAAACGTCTGGGAATGGACCGAAACGCCATTTCAGGACGGCGTCTCAGGGACAGTGAAAGGTGGGTCTTGGCTGTGTTCAGATAATTTCTGTGGACGCTACCGGCCCCAAGCCCGTCAGCCGCAAGATATTGACTTTTCAAGCAATCACATCGGCTTTCGCCTTGTTCGTGACGTACGATAGGCACGAAGAACTGAGTCGCGACCAAAAAGGTCTTGGTTGTTTGACAGGCTGATTATTGCACTTATAGTGTCAATATAGCGTTTTGCTGTTAAGCCATTGATGAGGTTGCCATGAAAGCCAAGCCAATTCTTGCTATTGTCGCGGGGCTCCTTGTTTGCGGGGCCGCAGTCGGGTTCTTGAATCGGGATAAGATCGCTATGGCCGTGCTCGAACGCGGTGCCGATCAAGCCCTAGCTAATCCAACCATCGAAGGGTTGAAGACCGGGCTACATGCGGGCTTTTGCGGGACCGGTTCGCCCATGCCAGACCGTGATCGCGCAGGTCCTTGCTTGGCCATTGTCGCAGGCGGCAAGCTCTTTGTGTTTGATGCGGGGGAAGGATCGGCTGAAACGCTCAATCTGATGGGCTTGCCGACCGGCCAAGTGCAGGCCGTATTTTTAACCCACTTCCATTCAGACCATATCGATGGTCTGGGCGGCTTGGGCTTACAACGCTGGGCGTCCAGTTCTGCCAAGTCGCCTTTGCCGCTCTATGGGCCGACAGGGGTTGAGGAAATTGCGGCGGGGCTATCCCAAGTCTATGCGCAAGATCGCGGGTACCGCGTCGCCCATCATGGCGCAGCGATTGTTCCACCCTCTGGCTTTGGATTTGAAGCTAAGCCCTTTGCCGCCCCGGCTATTGGGTCAGAGGCTGTCGTCTATGATCAGGATGGGCTGAAAATCATTGCTTTTGGCGTGGATCATCGGCCAATCGAGCCATCTTTGGGTTATCGCATTGAATATGGCGGGCAAAAGATTGTCATCAGTGGCGATACGAAGGTATGTGATTGCGTGACCAAGGCCGCGCAAGGTGCCAATCTGTTGGTGCATGAGGCCATTGCTCCGAACCTCACCCAAATCATGGGCAAGGCCGCCAAGGATTCAGGACAGGCGGGTGTCTCTCAAGTCTTCCATGATATCGAGAATTACCACGCCACACCTAGCCAGATCGCCGATATTGCCAATACCGCCAAGGTCGGTGCCGTAGCCTTGACCCATATCGTGCCTGCGCTACCGCTCAAGGCCTTGGAAGGGCCATTCTTAGGCGATGCCAAGCAGAAGTTTAAGGGGCCGTTCTGGATCATGCAGGATGGTGATTTGGTGTCGCTGGACAGTCAGGGCAAGCTTTCGAAGCGTCATGTCTTGCGCAATTGAGGTAGGTCGTGATCGTGACTGGAATTGTCTTGACCCTTCGCACGTCCAATGACAATCATCGTGTCAAAACAAGGAAGTGGTTTGGGGGCGACAGTGGGCAAAACTAACAGACATCTGTTTGGCTGGATGCGCGCGGCGGGTACCGCTCTGTGTTCTTTGGCTCTGATTGCAGGTGCAGGGTCCGCCTCTGGGCAAGCAAGTTCCAAAGGCCAGGCGACAAAGACCAAGCCCAATGTTGTCATCATCCTGTTTGATGATGCCGCCTTGATGGATTTGGGGATTTATGGCGGCGAGGCCAAGACGCCGAACATTGACGCGATCGCCCGTCGGGGTACCCGCTTTAATCGCTATTCAACCTCGCCCCTCTGCTCGCCGTCCCGCGCCATGTTGTTGACGGGCCTGACCAATCATCAAGCCGGGGTGGCTACGATCAAAGAGGTGCTGCCGAAAGAGCATGTCGGCAAGCCCGGCTATGGTCTGCATTTAGAACCCAATGCTGCCACCTTGCCAGAGCGTCTGCGCCTTGCGGGCTACCAAACGTTTATGAGTGGCAAGTGGCATTTAGGCGATGGGCCGGGGCAATTGCCCGGCTCTCGCGGCTTTGACCGATCGTTCGCCCTTGATGCTTCTGGGGCCGATAATTGGGATGATAAGCCCTATATGCCGTTTTATAACGAGGCACCTTGGTTTGAGGATGATAAGCCCACTGCCTATCCAAGTGGCCAGTTCTCTTCGACGGTGATCGTTAACAAGATGCTCGACTATCTGGTCGCGCGACCAAAAGACGATAAGCCCTTCTTGGCCTATGTCGCCCTGCAAGCCGTCCACATCCCCGTGCAGGCGCCTCGCGAATATACCCAGCGATATGCCGGCCGGTTTGATGGCGGTTGGGACCAATTGCGCAAAGATCGGTTTGAGCGCGCAAAAGCACTGGGCCTCGTGTCGAAAGACGCCAAAGCACCTGCCATGCATACAAGCATGCGCGCTTGGGACAGCCTGAGTGCGGACGAGAAGAAGATGCAGGCCAAGGCGATGGAAGTCTATGCCGGCATGATCGAGGCCACCGATGTAGAGATTGGCCGACTGGTTGCGCATTTGGAAAAGACGGGTGAGCTTGAAAACACAATCTTTGTCATCACCTCTGATAATGGCCCAGAGCCCAGCAATCCCGGTGGCGAGCGCGGTTTTAATCTCTGGATGAAGACACATGGCTTTACGCGTGAGTTGGCTAATCTGGGCGAACGCGGCAGCCATAATTGGATCGGGCCGGAATGGGCAAGCGCTTTGGCAACGCCAAGCTATTTGTTCAAATTCTACACTTCCAGCGGTGGCCTACATGTGCCGTTGCTGATGGCTGGCCCCGGCATTGCCGCCGATAAGGCCGTCAATGCCGCAGCCTTTGTGCAAGACATCACGCCGACCCTGATCGACCTTGTAGGGGGTGCACCCACCATCCCCGATGCGAAGCCGATTTCCGGACGCAGCCTTGCCCCCGTGCTGACAGGTCAAGCGCAAGCTGTTTACGGCCCGAATGATGCGGTGGGGGTAGAGGTTTCTGGCAATGCGGCCATCACCAAGGGCGATTACACGTTGGTGAAATACAACCCTCCTTATGGCGATAATCAATGGCGGCTTTATCACGTCGTCAATGATCCGGGCCAGACAACAGACTTGTCGGCGCAAATGCCCGAAGTCCGTGCAGATCTGGAGCGCGCCTATGCCGCCTATGCTAAAGCTAATGGCGTGCTTGAATTGCCTGAGGGCTATAAGGTTCAGCGTCAGGCCGCATTTAACAGCACCATGCGCCAGCTTGAGTTCTATGGTTGGCACTTGGCGGGCCTTGCCTTGGTCCTGATCCTTGTCTTGTTCGCCCTTGTTCGTGGCGCGCTCGCACTCTTCAACCGAAAAAAGAAAGCTGCCTGATGTCTGAAGCTAAAGCCTCGTCGCGCCTCCATGTCTTAGGGGCTGCAGGCTCGCCCTATACACGCAAAGTCATTGCAGCCTTGCGCTATCGCCACATTCCCTATGCGCTGCATTGGGGTAGCCATCGCAGCCCTATGCCGGGCTTTCCAGAGGCTAAGGTAAAGCTCCTGCCAACCGTCTATTTTCCCCAAGCCGATGGTGGCTATGAAGCGCAAGTCGATTCCACGCCCATTTTGGCGCGGCTGGAGCGCGAGTATTCAGGTCGTGCCTTGGTGCCGAGCGATCCGGTCATCGCGTTTCTCGATCATCTGATCGAAGATTTTGCTGACGAATGGTTGACTAAGGCGATGTTCCATTATCGCTGGGCGCGCGAAGCCGATATTGCCCATGCGGGGCCGCAATTGGTGTTCTGGCATGATACGACAACGTCTAATGCGGACGCCAAAGCCGCCTCAGACTTTATCTCGAAGCGCCAGATTGATCGCCTCTATGTCGTAGGCTCCAACGCGATCACCGCCGCGACGATTGAGCAATCGTATGAGCGCTTAGTGGACGTACTGGAGGCCCTCATTCAGCCCGCGGGCTTCGTCATGGGCGCAAGGCCCGGTACCGCTGACTTTGGCCTTTATGGCCAGTTGACCCAGCTAGGCGTAGTCGACCCAAGCCCAGCCGCTCTCTGCGCCGAACGTGCGCCGCGCCTGCGCGCTTGGATCGATTTGATGGAAGACCTCTCAGGCCTTGAGCCTCAAGCCACGCACTGGCTTGCCCGCGATCAGGCGCAAGCGCGTCTCGCGCCGCTCTTGGCCGAAATTGGCCGCGTCTATGTGCCCTTTTTATATGCGAACGCCCAAGCTGCTCAAGCTGGCCAGCCGAGTTTTGAGACCATCATTGATGGCCGCGCTTGGACGCAACCAACCTTTGCCTATCAGGCCAAATGTCTGGTTTGGCTCAAAGACCATGCAAAGTCCTTGTCGGCCCACGATGCTGCTGCTTGCCGCGCGATCCTTGCCGACACAGGCTGCGAAGTGCTGTTCGAAACAAATTAAAACGATACTTGGGGGAGACTGACGTTATGCTGAAGAAAATCCTGTTAGGTGGCTTGATTGCCGTCGTGGGCTTAGGCGCGCTGGCCTATGTGAAGCGGGTAGACATTGTTCTGGCTTTAGCAGCTTCCCAAAAGCGCACCGATATTCCAGATAATAAGCCCATCGCGTGGATGCAGGGCCCTGAAGCAGCACAAGCCAGTGCTGGCGACCGCCCGCCCAATATCATTTTTATTCTGGCCGATGACTTGGGCTACAATGATATCTCGACCTTTGGCGGCGGCCTCGGCAATGGCAAAATCAAAACCCCAAACATCGATGCGTTGGCGGCTTCAGGTGTCGCATTCCGTCAGGCCTATTCAGGCACCGCAAGCTGTGCGCCGTCGCGGGCGATGATCATGACGGGGCGCTATCCCACCCGCACAGGCTTTGAGTTCACCCCGACGCCAGACGGTATGGGCCGGATTGTGAAAATGGTGGCGGACTCCATGCGTGGACAAAGTGGCATGCCGCCCGCCATCTATCATGCCGACCGCGTGGCTGAGATGCCAAAGTACGACAAGCAGGGTTTACCGGGCTCTGAGGTCACCATCGCCGAAGTCTTGAAGACGCGCGGCTATCACACCGTTCATATTGGCAAATGGCACACTGGCCTCGGCCCTGAATTTGGAGCCAATGCCCAAGGGTTTGACGAAAGCCTGTTGATGGCGAGCGGCCTACACTTGCCCGAAGATGATCCAAATGCTGTCAATGCCAAGCTCGATTTTGACCCAATCGACAAATTCTTGTGGGCGCGTATGGAATATGCGGCCTCTTACAATGATGGGGAATGGTTCAAGCCACGCGGCTATCTCGCCGATTACTGGACTGATGAAGCGATTGAAGTCATCAAGGCCAATAAGAACCGGCCCTTCTTCATCAATCTCTCGCATTGGACTGTTCACACGCCGCTCCAAGCCACGAAGACTGACTATGATGCGGTGGGCCCGATGGGTTCTGAGCGCGAGCGGGTCTATGCGGCGATGATCGTGTCGCTTGACCGCAGCGTCGGAAGGATTGTCGCGGCCTTGAAAGAACAAGGCATGGCCGACAACACCTTAATCGTGTTCTCAAGTGACAATGGCGGCCCAGGCTATATTGGTCTGCCGGAGATCAACAAGCCTTTCCGAGGCTGGAAACTCTCCTTGTTTGAAGGGGGCATTCGCGTGCCCATGTTCATGTCTTGGCCCGGGAAAATCCCGGCGGGCAAACAAGTACAAGCCCCCGTCGCCCACATTGACCTCATGCCAACTTTGGCAGCCGCCGCTGGGGCGGCACTTCCTAAGGGCGTGGCGATTGATGGCGTCAACATTTTACCCCACGCCGAAGGCAAGGCGGGAAATGCGCGTCCACATGACAGCATCTTCTGGCAGAGCGATGGTTACCGAGTTGTGCGCCATCTGGATTGGAAGCTGCAAGTGATCGAAAAGCCAGGCGCTGTTTACCTCTATGACCTCGCCACCGACCCAACCGAGAAAACCAATCTAGCAGCGGCCCGACCTGACATGGTGGCCAAACTTCGCAAGTTGTTGGATGACCATAAGGCCGGTGGTCGCAAGCCGCTTTACCCAGCCACGCTGGAAGGCCCCATTGCTATCGACCGAGCCTTAGGGACCAAGGCCACTAAGGATGACGTCATCGCGTATTGGCCGAATTAATCATGAGCAACAACCTAAAGCCCTTCTCCATCCAGATCCCGCAAACCAAGCTTGATGAAGTTCAGCGGCGGGTCGAGGCTTTCCAATGGCCTGACGTGCCACAGGACGAGGGGGTAGATGATTGGTCGCGCGGTGGCTCCACAACCTGGTTGAGAGGGCTTCAGGACTTTTGGGTGAACACCTATGACTGGCGCGCGGTCGAGGCCGATCTCAATCGCCTGCCGCAGTTTCAAGTTACGATTGACGGCCAAGATCTCCACTTCCTGCATATTGTGGGCGAGGCGGGGGGCAGGCGGCCGCTCTTACTCAGCCACGGTTGGCCGGGTTCGGTGTTTGAGTTTCATAAGGCTATCGGCCCGCTTGCCTTCCCAACCCAGCACGGTGGCAAGGCCGAGGATGCGTTTGATCTGATCATTCCCAGCCTGCCCGGTTATGGCTTTTCGGGACGGCCCGCCCGCCCGATTGGCCCCCGCACCACAGCCGGCCTGTTTCGCAAATTGATGGTCGATATCTTGGGCTACAAATCCTTCATCGCCCAAGGCGGGGACTGGGGCTCGGTCGTCACGTCCTGGTTAGGCCTTGACCACGCCGATGTGGTTTCAGGTATTCACCTCAACATGCTGGGGCTGCGCCCGGACCTGTCGACGCTAACCACGCCAGAGCGTGGCGCTTGGGCGCAGAAGTCACAGGCCATGATGCAAATGGGCGGTGCCTATTTCCAACTTCAAACCACGCGTCCGCAATTACTGGCCATAGCTTTGACCGATTCCCCGTTTGGACAGGCGGCGTGGATTGTCGAGAAGTTTCAGAATTGGTCCGACGCTTCGCGGGGCAATCTTGACACGATTTTTGGCAAGCAGGACCTTCTGACCAATGTCATGCATTATGTATTGACGGACCGCTTTGCCACGTCTGTCTGGTTCTATCGCGGGGTCTTGGAGGAGGGCAGCGGCTACTTCCTTCCAACAGGCCAACGCGTTGAGGTGCCCACCGGCTTTGCCAATTTCCCGGGGGATAACATCTTCCCCAATCCACCCCGTGACTGGGTTGAGTTAGGCTATAATCTCCAACATTGGACAGACATGCCCTATGGCGGGCATTTTGCCGCTTGGGAGGTGCCAGACCTATTTGTACAGGATTTAGTTAGCTTTGGTCGGCGCATCGCTCGCTGAGGGCAGGTCCGCTAAGGAGCGCCCTATCCGATAGAAGCGGTCTGCCCGGTGAGCCCTTAAGCCCTCTGCGTCGAGGGATTCAAGCTGGTAAAGCGCCTTCTCCATAGCGTCGCCTACAGACTTCATCGCATTAGCGCGTGCGCGATGCGCGCCGCCCAAAGGCTCTGGGATGATGCCGTCAATCACGCCAAAGCCCAAAAGGTCTTCAGCGGTAATCTTCATCGCCGTGGCCGCATCCTTGGCCCGGTCCGCAGAACGATAAAGGATGGAGGCCGCACCTTCGGGCGAAATCACCGAATAGACAGAGTTTTCGAGCATGAGCACGCTATTAGCCGCCGCAATGGCAACCGCGCCGCCAGAACCACCTTCACCGGTGATGACCGACACCATCGGCACGCCTAAGGTCAAACAGCGTTCCGTGGCCCGTGCTATCGCTTCGGCTTGCCCGCGCGCCTCAGCATCAAGACCGGGATAGGCACCGGCAGTATCGACAAATGTGAGGACGCTTAAGCCAAACTTCTCCGCCATATCCATTAGGCGTACGGCTTTCCGATAGCCCTCAGGCCGGGCCATGCCGAAATTATGCTTCAGACGTTGCGGCGTCGTACGGCCTTTCTCATGGCCCAGCACGACAACACGGCGGCCACGGAAACGACCCATACCGCCCAGAATAGCCGCATCCTCACCAAACTTACGGTCCCCCGCCAGTTCGACATAGTCAGTGATGAGCTCTTCGACATAATCCTTAAAGTGCGGCCGATCTGGATGACGCGCAACTTGGGTGCGACGCCAAGGGTCCAAATTTTGATACAGGTCGGCTAAGGCGCGATTGGCCTTTTGACGGAGCTTTGAGACCTCGGTGCGCACGCTTTTCGCGCCACTCTTTTCCGCAGTCGCGTTCAGCTCTTCGATCTTTTTTTCAAGATCGGCAATGGGCTTCTCGAAGTCGAGAAATACAGGACGTTCAACCATGCAAACCGATTAAGCCTGTGCGCGCGCTTCGGCAAGTCCGCGCGCCAGTAGGTTCTTGGTTAAAATTGCCCCAATTTAGCCCTGAAGCCTCCCAAACAAGGCCTTGTTGCACCGTCTTTATCGTATGAAACGTTCACAGAAGCGTTTGGAGGCAAGCCACATGATCCAAATTTACCCGCACCCATTTACACCAACAGCCCGAATGAAGTCCGCTGCCAAGCAGGTCATTTCAGTCATTTCTCTTACGGCTTTGGTCGCTAGTTGCGGGACCAATCCCGCTGCCTATAACCAATATGCAGGCCCGGTTAGCCAGTCTGTGTCCACGGATGCGACCGATTATAATTGCCCGGCGCCACCCGAACGGGCTTATCCAAGTCGCACCCGGATGGGTGTCGCTATGGCATCACCTTCGGCTGTTGCGACTGTTCCGATGCCGTCGCCTCCTATGGCCCCACCACCGCCCCCACCCCCAC
>VYLK01000824.1_pt1 | contig 12465 bp, 12 predicted proteins | sample 5114321 | NCBI WGS metagenome assembly VYLK01 (sample SAMN12291792, study PRJNA351875) | freshwater metagenome | isolation source: freshwater lake | place: USA: Michigan, MSU2 Lake | collected 2011-08-16
CTGGGTTGTCAAAATGACATAGAGCTTGCTGTCTGTATGTTCGACAACATTGCCTTTGCGAAGGCTGGAGGCGATGACCTTGACCATAATCTGTCTTTCAGTGCTGAGCCTTGAGCCGACTTCGGTTCAAAGCGTGGAAATCTTGTGATGTGGGCGCCTTCTAACCTTTCTCGCTCAATCCGCCAAATGGGTGACGCATGACACGCTCAGACGTACCGCAGAGTCCTTGGTGGGAGCGGGGCCGCCATGCGGATCGGCGGCCATTTCTTCTGGCGCGTAATCGCATTAAAAAGGCCTTGCGCGTCTGGTTTGAGGCGGAGGGGTTTTGCGAGATTGAGGCGGGGCAATTACAAGTCTCGCCCGGCAACGAGACCCATTTGCATGGTCTTGCAACGACCAAGCTTGCCCCCGATGGGTCGCCAACGCCGCTGTATCTGCACACCAGCCCAGAGTTCGCCTGCAAGAAACTGCTGTCGGCCGGGGAAGAAAAGATTTTCGATTTCGCCCGTGTGTTTCGCAATCGCGAGGCAGGTCCCTTGCATGCGACTGAATTCACCATGCTGGAATGGTATCGGGCAGAGGCTGACTGGCAGGAGGTGATTGAGGATTGCCTTGCCCTGTTGCGCGTCGCGGCGGCGGCAGTCCCGACCGATCATTTCGCTTGGCGCGGGCATTTGGTGCCCGTTACCGCTGAACCAGTGCGATTGAGCTTGGCAGAGGCGTTTGATCGCTATGTTGGCATGGACCTTTTGGCCAGCATCAGCCCGGATGGGCAGGAAGATGTAGACCTCCTGCGCACACAAGCACGCAGTGTCGGGATTTCGACGAATGATTCCGACACTTGGTCGGACGTGTTTTCAAAAGTTCTGGTTGAAAAGATTGAACCCAAACTTGGTTTTGACGCGCCCTGTGTCTTGCACTCTTATCCGATTAGTGAGGCGGCCTTAGCCCGCAAAAACCCGTCTGATCCCCGCGTGGCAGAGCGATTTGAGCTCTATGTATGCGGGGTAGAGCTCGCCAATGGTTTTGGCGAATTGACCGACGCAAAAGAACAGCGCGCCCGTTTCGAGGCTGATATGGATGCCAAGCAGGCTATTTATGGGGAGCGTTATCCGTTGGATGAGGATTTCTTGGCAGCACTTACGAAAATGCCCAAGGCCAGCGGTGTGGCCTTGGGCTTTGATCGTTTGGCAGTTTTGGCCAGTGGGGCCCGCCGCATTGACGACGTCTTGTGGACAGGCGTGATCTAAGGGGCCTTGGCCTCTTTAGCAGCTGGCGTTGGCAAAACCTTGATTAAGCGGGCTTTGGACGGATCAAGATAGCGCTTGGCCAAAGCTTTCACGTCGTCCAAGGTCGTCGATGCATATTGATCCTTGCCTTCGCGAATGCGTACAATGCGCTGCCGATCAAAACTGGATTGGCTCAGCGCACCTAACCACCATGGATTGTTGGCGGTCGTTTCATCAAAGTCGGCAATCAAGGGGCGGCGTGCCCGCTGGAACAGGTCATCATCGATCTTGCCGGCGGCAAGGTCAGCTGCAATGGCTTCCATTGCCGCAATGACTTTGTCGCTATCTTCGGGTTTGACTTCTGCGATCGCACCTATGCGGCCATAGCCCGGGAAGACGCGTGATGGTGCCCAGTCGATGCCGGGTGAATACGTGTCACCCAATTCTTCTCGGATCACCTCAGTCAACCGGTTTTGCAGGATGGCAGTCAGAATGCGGATGCCGCGCGCCTCGCGACCATCGCCATAATCGCGCATCGGCCAATAGACCATGGCGAGCGACTGATCTGGCCGACCCTTGTGGTTCAAGATGGAGGTGCCCCGCCCGGCTGGGAATTGGACTTTGCGTGCCTCGGCCAGTGCGAGCGGGGTTGCAGCGCGGGCAGGTAAGGCGCCGAATGTCGCCGCCACAGCATCTTGCGCGGCTTCCACCGTGGTGTCGCCCACGATCAAGATTTCAATCGCGGAATTCTTGCGCGCTGCATCAACGACCGACTTCGCCTTGTCCAAGGTCAATTGGTCGAACTGTTCGGCCGTCGGGAAGGCAAAGCGCGGGTTATTGGCAAACAGGACATAATCGCCTTGTGTGCCCCAGACGCTGCCAGGCGTGGTGTCGATCTGGCGGTAAATGGCGTCCTTCGAAGCTTTCAGACGCGCCATCCCGTCGGGCCGCCAAGCTGGATCGGTCAAGAAGGCGGCAAAGATCTGTAATTGTAGGCTCAGATCCGATGCGGTGGTTGAGCTGCCAAAGCTGAAGGCGTCCTCACCGATGAAGAAGCCTTGTCCAACGCTGCGCCCTGCCAACGCACGTTCCATGGCATCTGCGTCCAGCTTGCCAAGCCCGCCCGCGATATAGGATGCGTCAATCGCATAGAGGAGGCCGGGCTGATCAGACGGCAGCGCCAACTGACCTTCGCCAAAACTGACCTGAACGCGCACACGGCCTTCTTCAAACTTAGTTGGCTTGACGGTCAGGCGCACCTGATTGGCAAAGCGCATCTGGGTTACCCCCAAATCCGCCAAGAGCACCGACTCTATGGCAGTGCCTTTCGGGCCGAAGTTCACATAGTCCCATTGTGCTTTGGCCTCTGCCTTTGGCGCCGTGACGGGCTTGGCGCGCACGCCTTGATAAGCAGCTTTAACGGCTGCTTCGCCGCCTTCGATCGCTTCGCCAGTGGAGACGAACAGCTCTGGCACATCCTCGCCCCACGCCTTTTTAAGCTCTGCCAAGGCTGCTTGTGTGGTTAGGGTGCTTGCCACTTTCTCAAACCAAGCCAAATCGTCGGCAGGTGTTGTCAACACTGCGTCGTCGCCAAAGCTTGAAAGAATATCATCAACTAATTCTGCCGAGCGGGCTGCCCCAGCTTGAGTTGCCGCACGGCTATAGCCTTCGCGTGTGTCGGCGACGGCGACGGCAAACTCATCATCGGTAAAACCAAAACGAAGGGCACGACGCAATTCACCGTCCGCAATGTCGAGTGCTTCGCGCCATTTGGCTGGGCCGGTTGCCGTCGTCTCGATTGAGGCAATGCGTGCAGCCCTAAACCAAGAGCCAGTGCTGATCGAGGCGCTGGTAATGGGGGAACCTTCGCGCCGCGCAAGCCGCTCAAGCCGCGTATTCATGACGCGGTGCGCCAGTGCTAGCAACAGATCCTCGCGTCGGTTGGCGCTTGTATCGGGCTCTGCCTCGTAGGGCTTTACATTGAACAGACTGACCGAGGTTGCGAGTTGGGGCTCTAGGAAGACTTTGACGGAGCCCGGCTCACGCTTCGGCGTGCCAAGATTGGGGTCTTTACCGGCATCTTTGGGCTGTTCCCAATTGGCGAATTGCGACTTGATCAGGGCTTCAGCAGCCTTGGGATCGACGTCGCCCACCACAACTAAAAGCGCGCGCTGAGGGGTGTAGAAGCGCTTATACAGATCAACGAAACGCTCACGCGGGGCCTCGCGAATTACGTTCATGTCGCCAATTGGAAAACGACTTGGAATGCGGGTTCCATCAAGGGCTTGGGCGGCAAAGGCGCGGAACTGACGGAAGCCAGGATTTTCACGCGAACGCTCTTCTGACTGGATAATCCCGCGTTCGCGATCAATCGCCTCTGTGTTGAGGGTCAAGCGACCAGCCGTCTCGCGCATCATAGACAGGCCCAATTCCAGCTTTTCGGCCTTCGGCATGTCTAACTGATAGACGGTCTCATCCCAGCTGGTATAGGCGTTGGTGTCAGGGCCAAAGGCCAAGCCTTCGCGCGCCAGAACTTTATCAAACTCGCTCTCAGGGACATTTTCAGAGCCGTTGAAGGCCATATGCTCGAGAAAATGGGCGAGCCCCGATTGATTGTCTTCTTCATTGAGAGCGCCAACCGCGATCCGCAAACGAATGGCGACTTCACCCTTTGGCGTAGGCCATTTCTTGATCGCATAGCGCATGCCATTGGGCAGCGTGCCGTAGGTCACGGCTGGGTCGGCCTTAAAGTCCTTATAGCGGTCCTGCGGAAAGCCGGGCAGGGGAGCAATCTGAGCCAGTGCCGGTTGAGCCGTTAAGGCGATGAGAGAAACCAAAACTGCTTTAGCCAATCGACGCATCAAAACGCTCCACTCAAAAAAGCCAAACGCCTTCGCGCGGCGGGTTAAAAACTGTCTCATACTCACAGGCTCGTCAGTGTTGCGGTCAAGTAACATTTCAGCAAGGTTCAGCGGGCCGTCACGCGCTGTAGGGGACTTGGGATTCAAAAGACTGCGCTAACGTATTTCGGCCGGCAATGAAGACCTCATCTTCATGGGCCTTGATGTGGGCAAGAATCCGGTCCAAAGCGCCAATCCGGCCTGGGCGGCCAACAATCCGCAAGTGCAAGCCGATATTGAGAACCCGCGCTTGCCCGCGGCGTGCTTCCGCCAATAGGGCGTCAAAGCTTTGGATAGCATATTCTGCCCAATCCCACGGCTGCATGGCCGGAGCGACCCACATTTTCATGTCATTGGTGTCAATTGCATAAGGCGTGATCAGCATTGGCTTAATCCCTTGCGCAGTCTCAACGCTGTCCCAGAAAGGCATGTCCCCGGAATAATCGTCCATGTGATAGGTGAAGCCTTCTTCGACCAAAATCCGCCGCGTCTGGTCTGTCAGCAGATATCGCGATAGCCATCCCTGCGGCTTCTGACCCGTCGTTTTCAAAAGTGAATCACGCGCTTTGGTAATGAAGGCGCGTTCCTTTTCTTCATCCATCCAGAACTGATGGCTCCAGCGATAGCCGTGTGCGGCCACTTCCCAGTTGCGGGCGACAATATCGGCGGCGATCTCCGGTGCACGCTCAAGCGCTAAGGCCGCTGCCGTGATGGTGGGTGCGAAACGATAGGTGTCAAACAGATCGCGGATACGCGGCCAACCAGCTTTGACCCCATATTGATAATTGCTCTCATTGCCATAGACACGCATTGGACGGTTAGGCACGGCACCCAATTCATCCACAGGCTCAGGGCCCTTGTCGCCGTCACGAATATTTTGCTCCGCGCCTTCTTCCACATTGATCACAAGGGATATGGCCAATTTGGTGCCATTAGGCCAACTGAAATGGGAAGGAATGACGGTCATGAGCAGAGCCTTTAGTCCGCGAGAACAAGGCCTGAGACGTGCCGCCCAGTTCCGGCCTTGTCAAGGTCATGCCGCCGCCTCATGATGGAGCAGTCAGACGGGCGCTTTTCAGTGCGGGGTAGGTTCCCACCGTTTTAGAAGATTTTATTGGAAAAGTGTTTTGACCCAGTCGCGTCCTGAAACGTTTGACAGTTTAACTGGGCTCAGATTCCTATTGTCGATTTGGATCGCGGTCTTCCATCTCGGCGATATGTACGACCATGCTGGTTTTGGTTCCTGGCCAATTATGAAGGCAGGCGTCGCGCGGGTTGATATCTTCTTTGTACTTTCGGGCTTTGTCTTGACTCATATTTACTGGGCGAGGAGCAAGGCAAAGTTTCATTTCCCAACCTTCATGCGAGCCCGCATCGCCCGGCTTTATCCTTTGCACCTTTTGGCTTTGGCTATTCTATTTGGTTTGGTGCTAGCTGCCCATTTAGTAGGAAAAGGCGATGAAGCGCGCAACTTTACTGGCCTTGGTTTGATCGCCAACATCCTTCTGATCCAAGCATGGGGTGTGCCGGGTGCCGGCGTTTGGAATTTCCCTGGCTGGACTATCAGTGCGGAATTCTTCGGCTATCTGCTGTTCCCTGCCTTTCTGGCCTGCGCCTCCGCTTTCAGAAGTCGCCCTATCGTGTTGCTCGCGCTAGCCGTAGCTTTGGTCTTGCTCCTCGATCTGGGTTTCCGCCTCCTTCTCGGTCGCACCATGACCCAGTCGACCGCCGATCTTGGCATCTTGCGCGGGGCATCCGTGATGTTCGTTGGTGTCGCGGCCCGTGTCTTGTTTGAGACCTGGAGTTTAAGTGCGCGAGACGCCTTTCGCATTGTCCTTCTCGGGACGCTGATTGCTATTACTAGCGCCTTCTTTGCCCTTACAACCGGACTGGTGGCTCTGGGTGGGGCCCTCTTGGTCATAGGACTTGCCTCTCGGGATGTCACAAAGCCAGAATCGGGCGTCGGAACGGGATTGGATGCGCCGCTGATGGTGAAGCTTGGCGGCTGGTCTTATGCCATTTTCATCCTGCACGTGCCTGTTTTTATGGCTTTCCAGAATCTCGCAGGCGTTCTGGGCAAGCCCATTCCGATCAATCCACTGACGATTTTGGTGATGACCGGCATCTTAATGCTGATTTCTGCGGGCGCGCATTATCTGATCGAAGAACCAGCCCGCTTGAGGATCCGAGGCGCTAATCGGCGGGCTGAATAAGGTCCCAGCCATTGCCATAACAATCTTCGAAGACCACGACTTTACCATAGGCTTCGCTGCGCGGCTCCTCTCGGAACACCACGCCAAGCTTAGCCATTCTTGCATAAGTATCGTCAAACGCGTCTGTCTGCAGGAAAAAGCCGACGCGACCGCCCATCTGCCGTCCAATCAAAGCGATTTGCTCCGATCCAGAAGCTTTTGCTAAGATGATGCGTGTTTGCGCTTCTGCGTTCGGCGCCACAACCACCCACCGTTTCCCGCCCCCCATTGGCGTATCGACGACCAATTCAAAGCCCAGCTTCGAGCAATACCAAGCGATAGCCTCGTCATACTCGGCAATTAAGATCGAAATCGCGGATAAGAACACTTTGGAACCCTTCTGAGCTTCAGCTTAGTGGGGCTCTTCTCCGCCCGACACATTCATGCTTTCGCCTGTGATATAGACAGCATCTGCGCTACAAAGAAAGGCGACTGCCGCAGCCGTATCTTCGGGCAAGCCGGGCCGCCCCAATGGAATGCGGGCTGCCATCGCTTTCAGATAGTCCTCCACCGAAGCTGCACCCACAACCTTGGAGAAATACTCATTCTGCCAAGCGCCGAGTCCAGTGGTCACATGGTTCGGGCAGACATTATTGACCGTAATCTGATGGGCCCCAAGCTCAACAGCGGCAGAGCGTGCAAGCCCAACCAGACCATGCTTCGACGAGGTATAAGCTTGGGCATGGGGAAAGCCTGACTTGGCCGCTTGGCTGGCGATGTTAATGATGCGCCCGCCCTTGCCAGCCTCGATCATGCGTCGTGCAGCAGCTTGAATGCCGAAAAAGCACCCTTTCAAATTGACGTCGATCACGGCATCCCAGTCGCCTTCGGTGACCTCCAACAATGGCTTCATGATATAACCGATGCCGGCATTATTGACCCAGATGTCGAGGCTACCGAAGGTGTCGACTGCATGCTGCGCCAGTGCATCGACTTCAGCGGGGATGCGCACGTCGCAAGCCTTCGTGCTAACGCCGACCCCCATCTCGGCAATCTCTTGCGCGATGGCTGCCATCTCATCTTCTTGGCCGACATGTTCAGCAGCGGTGGCAGCATCACGCGCTCGCCCAATGTCTGAAAGAACGATGTTCGCGCCTTCTGCTGCTAACCTGCGCACAATCGCTTCGCCCAAGCCTTTGCGTCGTCCTGAACCTGTGACAACCGCTGTTTTGCCTAAGAAACGCTTGTCTGCCATAATGATCTCCGAAAAAATGTTGTGCGACAGGTTGCCACGCTCTTTTCATCTGGCAATAGGTATATCATTTAGAAGTGAAATGGCCACAGGGTGTGGCTCGGGAGATGTGAGCATGTCCAGTCTCGAATCATGCCAGGCGTGAAAGAGGCTTTTGATGCCCGCGTGGAGCCCAAATTTGCGGCGGCCAATGGGCGCGGCTTCAAGGATCGCCATGAGGTGCGCAAAGCGCTGTTGAAGGATTCCCTATTCCAATGGTGGAGCGCGCTCCGTCGCGCCACGATGGAAACCCGTCAACAAGCGGGCCGTTGGGTAACGCTTCGCCAAGCAGACCAACTCAACGCAAAGGCCAAGGCCCTGACGGAGCATGATCAACGTCTAAAGCTTAATCCAGACTTGCCCTTGCCACGCTATGTTGAAGCTATTGACCATCATTGCATGCCCGGTAGTTACCATACTGAATTGACCGATGGCGATGTAACTGGTCCCTGCAATTATGACATTGGCATCTTTGCCACCACCGGCGGCATGCTGGGCCGCTATAATGATGGCGGCGGGCAGGCTATTGCCGCTTGGGTGAAAGAGACACTTCCGGACTTAAAGCCCAAGCGCATTCTCGATATTGGCGCAGGGCTTGGCCACAATGTGTTGCCAATCGCCCAAGCTTTCCCCGATGCCGAAGTGGTGGCGATTGACATTGGCGCACCCATGCTGCGCTACGGACTGGCGCGCGCAAAAACTATGGGTGTGGACAATATCAGTTTTGTGCAGGGCGATGTCAGCGACCTTTCCGATCTAGCTGATGAGAGCTTTGACATGATCCATTCGTGCATGTTCCTGCACGAGACTTCTTATGCGTCCATGCCAAAAATCTTTGCCGAAACCCACCGCCTATTGAAGCCCGGCGGGATCGTCTTCCATGTGGAACAGCCGCAATATACCCCTGAAATGCCCCTGTTTGAGCAGGCCATGCGCGATTGGGATGCCTTCTACAATAATGAGCCGTTCTGGACCAAGATGCATGAAGTCGACCTCGATAGCTGGATGGTGTCGGCAGGATTCGCGCGCGATAAACTGATGCATAGCGGTGTTGCGGCCGTGGTTGACCCGGACGTGTTCCCACAGGCTGCTAAAGATACCAAGCAGGAAGATTATGGCCGCAAGGCCGCTTGGCATGTGGTGGGAGCGGTGAAATGAGCAAGATTGATCCGCTCGCCCTTGCAGGAGCCAAATCGAAAGGTAAGCGGCCTTATTTCTTGGAGACCGATATTGAGCGCTTGACCAATATCGTTCTGGTGCTGGCCCAGGAATTGGCTGTGGTTCGAGAGCGTACGGACACGCTGGAGCGCTTGCTGGAGCAATCGGGTGTGCTAACGCGTCAGGAAATCGAAACCTTCACGCCGACCAAGCAACAGGCTGACGAACGTGGCGCTTGGACGCAAGAATATCTGGCGCGCGTCTTCCGTGTCCTGCAGCAAGAGCGTGAAGCGCTGCACACACAAGAGGCCTCCAGCGAGGAAGTTGCCGACGAGCTCGCCAAGGTTTGAGATCCGTATAAGCGACCATAGGCGATATTTGCACGCAACCTCTTGCAGCCTATTCAGGGATGATTATCTATAGGGCTGTGGAGATGGCGGTTTATCGGGGCGGTGACCGTCGCACGCAAATTGATGTTGATTGATTTGTTTTTGGGTCAAAATGTGCTGTTTTACAGCGCCCTCTCGCTGACAGTCGCCTTGTGCGCGGTTGAGGTTATCCTTCTCCTCATTGGCCTCTCGTCCGTGGATGCGACCGGTCTAGATTCCGTTGACGGCCAAGGGGATGCGACCGGTTCTGACGGTGGCATTTTGGGCTACCTTAATGTTGGCCGCTTGCCCTTTACCCTGTTCTTCGCGACCGCTTGTGCTGTCTTTGGCCTAACGGGCCTCGCGGTCCAACAGGCGTCATTCGCTATGAGTGGTCAGATATTGTCGATGAGTGTTGCAGCACCATTGGCCCTTGTGGGCGCAGTGCCGGGAACACGCTGGATTGGGGGTTTATTGGGTCGCTTGATGCCGAAGACCGAAACCACCGCGCTGTCCAAACAGGATCTCGTTGGACTTACAGCGTCCGTTACATTGGGTGAAGCCAAGCGCGGCTCGCCTGCGCAGGCGCGGGTCCGCGACCAGTTTGGTCAAAACCATTATGTCATGGTTGAGCCTGCTGGGGCCGAGGAAACCTTGAGTGAGGGGCAAGACGTGCTGCTCACGCAGCGGGCCGACCATCATTACTACGCCACAAGCGCGACGCCCCTGCTTACCCGATAAGCATTGGGTCATCCAAAATCTGAAACCTGTTTCCAAGCAAAGCATAGGAAGGAAAGCGAGATGTTTAATTCTGCACTTTATGAAATTTTGGGCCTCGTCGTTGTTGGGCTGGCGCTGTTTATCTTGTTCGGCGTGCTGGTCGCCCGCCTTTACAAGCGCGCCTCTAAGGAAACCAGCTTTGTACGGACAGGGCTGGGCGGTGAAAGTGTTGTGGTCAATGGAGGCGCGCTCGTTTTGCCGGTTCTCCACGAGACCATTCCCGTGAATATGGCGACCTTGCGCCTTGAAGTAACGCGCAACAGCGAGCAGGCTTTGATTACTAAGGACCGGATGCGCGTTGATGTTCTGGCTGAATTTTATGTTCGCGTGGCCCCAAACCGGGAGGCAATCTCCGCTGCTGCCCAAACCCTAGGCCGCCGCACCATGGCGCCACAGGAGTTGAAAGAACTGATCGAAGGTAAGTTTGTCGATGCGCTGCGCTCGGTTGCCGCTGAGCTTACCATGAACGAGTTGCACGAGCAGCGCACCCAGTTTGTCCAAAAAGTGCAGCAAGCTGTGACCGAAGACTTGACCAAGAACGGACTGGAGCTTGAGACCGTTTCGCTAACCGGCTTGGACCAAACCCCACGGGAATTCTTTAATCCCGACAATGCGTTCGACGCTGAAGGTCTAACGAAGCTGACCGAAGAAATCGAAATGCGTCGGAAAATGCGCAACGATATCGAGACCAACACGAGGGTCGAAATCGAACGTCAGAACTTGGAGACCCAAAAGCGCTCTTTGGAAATCAAGCGGGAGGAGGAAGCCGCCACGCTGAGTCAGCAGCGCGAAATCCAGACCATGCGTGCTCAGCAGGCCGCCGAAGTTGCCCTCGTGACTGCCGAGAAGTCGCGGGAGTCAGAATCTGCCAAGATTGCAGCTGAACGCGATATCGAGCAAGAACGTATCGCTAAAGAACAAGCTAACCGTCAGCGCCAGATTGAATCTCTGCGGGCCACCGAAACCGCTGAGCTTGAAAAGAAGCGCTCCTTGGAACTTGCCGAGCAAGATCGTCAGATCGCGATTGCCAATAAGTCGAAGGAAGAAAGTGTTGCCAAGGCCGACGCCAACAAGGCGCGTGCCATTGCGATCCGGGCGGAAGAGCAAGTTAAGACGGTACAAGAGACCGAAGTGGCTGAGCGTAACCGGGCCATTGAATTGATCGAGGCTGCTCGCTTAGCAGAGCGTGACGCGATTGCAGTTAAAGTCGGGGCTGAAGCAGAGAAGATCGCTGCGACAGACCGCGCGGAAGCGGCCAAGCTAATCGCGATGGGTGAGGCTGAGGCGATTTCCATTCGTGCAGAGGCAGATGCGAAGCGCTTTGCGGTCCAAGCTGAAGGCGAGCGCGCCATCAACGAAGCTGCCAATGTGATGAGTCCTGAGCAAGTTGCGATGCGGATTCGCGAGTCCCTCATTGCCAAGTTGGATCAGATCATTGCCGCGTCGGTCGAGCCTTTGAAGAACATCGACTCGATCAAAGTGGTTGATGTTTCTGGTTTGAATGGGACGGCTGGTCCGTCGGGTGAGCAGGTGCAGGGCAATGGCAATCTAGCTGACCAAGTGGTGCAAAGTGCCATGCGCTATCGCGCTCAAGCACCCTTGATCGACTCCATCTTGAAAGAGGTTGGCCTTGGAAGCGGCGGCCCGGCCCAATTGGGCTTAGCGGGCCTGCTTCAAGAAGGAGAGGCCGGTCCAGCTAAGGAAGAGAAAACCTCTTAAGTCATCTTGTCATCGACGCGCGGCAGGCCTGCATCATGCACCTGCCGCGCCTCAGTTGTTCAGGGCATTGAGAGCGATGCGATTGCCTTCACTGTCCTCAATCTCGGCGACATAGCCAGCCTCACCAATCGACTTCTTGGGATAGAGGACTTTTGCCCCTTTGGCTTTTGCCTTCTCTAGGATGGGGTCGATATCTGGGACATCGAAATAGATAATCGCGCCGGTTTTGGACGGCACATAGACATCGCCTTTTGCCAACGCGCCACTGGCTCCAGGTTTGCCATCGGCACGCGGGAAGAAGGCCATTTCATAGCCATCGACTTGTTGGCGGGTCAGCTCATAACCCAACACGTCCTGATAAAAGCGGATCGCGCGTTCCATGTCTGTAACGGGGATTTCAAAGTGATAGACGGGGTTTTGCATGGCTACCTTATCCGTTGCGGGGCTTGGGCTTGACGCGGGGGTGCAAGCGGCGATGCAGAAGAGCATCGCAAGGACCTGCGCGTTTAGCCTGATTGTGTGCACGGCTTGCTTCATGCCCCTGCACTAGCATGGCCCAGTCAACGCTCAAGACGGTCTGAGCTAAAGCATGGCTGTTTGAGGATCACAAGGTGGTGAAGCTGCTGGATTTAGAAACCGAAATTGAAAAGAGCGGCCCTGATGGGCCGCTCTCTTTGTATATGAAGCCTATTGATTTGGCTTTAGTTCTTAGTACCGCGTAGGGAGCGTGAGACGCCTTTGTCGCGTGTGTCGTTCCAGTTATTTGGGTTGGTGCGTGCTGCGGCACCGGCTGCGGTGGCGTCGGAGCGTGGGACGAAGGCCCCTGTG
>VYLK01000521.1_pt1 | contig 12442 bp, 8 predicted proteins | sample 5114321 | NCBI WGS metagenome assembly VYLK01 (sample SAMN12291792, study PRJNA351875) | freshwater metagenome | isolation source: freshwater lake | place: USA: Michigan, MSU2 Lake | collected 2011-08-16
GCCGCCGGCGGGCCGCAGGCCTCGATGCGCGTGGCCCCCTGCAGCGCCTACCGCAACAGCGCGCCGCGCGCTCCCGGCGCACCCGCGCCCGACCCCGCCGCCGTGCGCAACGTGGCCGCCTACCAGGCCAAGCTCGACGGCCTGCGCGATACGGTGGAAGCACTGGTGCAGCGCGAAGGCGTGCGCGTCATCGCCTTTCAAGAGGTGAGCTCGGCCGAGGCCGTGCGCGCGGTGCTGGGCCGCTTCAGCGAGCGCTTCGAGGTCTGCGCTGCGCCGCACAACGCCTTCCAGACCGTGGCCTTCGCCTGGGACAAGGCGCTGTCGGCCACCCCGGGCGTGTGCACCCCGCACCAGCCGCTGGCGGTGCTGGACCCACCGAACGACCCCGCCGCCTTCCGCCGCGTGCGCCCCGGGCTGGCGCTGCGCTTGACGGTGAACGGCGCGCCCGTGGTCTTCATGAACGTGCACCTGAAGGCCGCGTGCGCCAGCGCCACCAACAGCAACCCGCGCTTCCCGGCGCGGCTGCTGACCGAGCGCGTGGAGGCCTGCGAGGTGCTCAACCGCCAGGTGCCCGTGCTGGAAAGCTGGATCGAGGCCGTGGCGGCGCAGACCACGCGCTTCGTGGTGCTGGGCGACTTCAACCGCCGCATCGACGAAGAAGCCACGATGGGCCTGGCTGCGAGCCAGGTGCGCGCCGACGGCTCCAACCCGGCCGGCCCCAACCCCGTGGACGCCGAAGGCCGCGTGGGCACCCGCTACCTGTGGCCCGAGATCGCCGACGGCTCGCCGGCCCTCTTCCAGCTGCCGCTGCAGGCCACCGAGGCCGGCTGCAGCGGCTTCACGGGGCTGGACCACATCGTCGTCGGCGCGGGTGTGCACACGCTGATGCAGCAGCACGCGCCTGCCGACATCGCCTCTCGCAAGGTGCCGGTGCTGGGCCGCCCGGGGCAGCCCATCGAAAGCAGCGACCACTGCCCGAAGGTGGCGCGCCTGCGGCTCTGAAACCTCCACACGAGAAGCTCGATGAAACTCCATGCACTGTGGGCTGCGGCCGCCACCGCTGTGTTGGCCGGCTGCGCTGCTGCGCCTGGCCCGGCATCGGCACCCGTCACGCTGCGCGTGATCGCGTTCAACGACCTGCACGGCAACCTGGAGAGCAGCAGCCTCGTGCTGCCGCACCCCGACCCCGCCAAGCCCGGCCAGGCCTTGCGCATGGCCGTGGGCGGCGCGGCCTACCAGGCCGGGCTGATCCAGGCGCTGCGCGCCGGTGCGCAGCACAGCGTGGTGGTGAGCAGCGGTGACGCCATCGGCGCCACGCCGCTGGTCTCGGCGCTGTTCTGGCACGAGAGCACCATCGACGTGATGAACCGCATGGGCGTGGACATCGCCACCCTGGGCAACCACGAGTTCGATGCCGGCGTGGCCGAGTTGCAGCGCATGGTGAACGGCGGCTGCCGCGGCCCCAAGGCAGGCGACCCCGCCGTCAGCTGCGCCCTGGGCGAGTACCCCGGCGCCAGGTTTCCCTTCGTCTCGGCCAACATCGTGCAGGACAACGGGCGCCCGCTGGTGGCGCCGTCCGTCATCCGCGAGGTGGGCGGCATCAAGGTGGGCTTCATCGGCGCCGTCACCACCGACATGCCGTCGCTGGTGGTGCCCTCGGGCATCGCCGGGCTGCGCTTCATCGACGAGGCCCAGGCCATCAACGCCGAGGCCGCGCGCCTGCAGGCCGCGGGCGTGCAGGCGCTGGTGGCCGTCATCCACGAAGGCGGCAACACCGGCGAGCCCGGCAGCACCATGGAGTGGAACGACGCCGGCTGCGCCAACCGCCGCGGCGCCATCTTCGAGATCGAGAAGCAGCTGTCGCCGGCCGTGGACGTGGTGCTCTCGGGCCACTCGCACCAGGGCTACAACTGCAAGATCAACGGCCGCCCGGTGATGCAGGCCACGGCGCAGGGCCGGGGCCTGAGCGTGCTCGATCTCGTGCTCGACCCGAAGACCGGCGACGTCGACCGCGCGCGCAGCCTGCACCGCAACCTGCCGGTTTTCAACGAGAAGACGAGTGCGGCGCACCGCGAGCTGGTCCTCTCCCAGGAACCCGCGCCCTACGCCTTCGCGCTGAGCGCGGCGCAGCCCGACGCCGCCATCGCCGCGCGCGTGGCCGCCTACGCCGAGCGTGCGCGCCCGCTGGCCGAGCGCAAGGTGGGCCGCATCGGCGGCAACTTCGCCACCGGCGCCAACAACGGCAACATGGCCGCCGGCCGCCTGGTGGCCGACGCGCAATGGCACAGCACCCGCTCGGCCGAACGCGGCGGCAGCCAGTTCGCCTTGATGAACAGCGGCGGCGTGCGCGCCGCGCTCACCTGCAAGGGCGCGCCCCCCTGCGACGTGAGCTTCGGCGACGTGTTCACCATGCAGCCCTTCGGCAACACGCTGGTGGTGATGACGCTCAGCGGCGCCGAGATCAAGGCGCTGATCGAGGGCCAGGGCCGGGCCGGCGCGCTGCTGCCATCGTCTTCCATCCGCTGGACCTGGCGCGCCAACGCGCCGCAAGGCCAGCGCGTGCACAACCTGCGCATCGCCGGCGAGCCGGTGAACCCGGCCCAGGACTACCGCCTCACCGTCAACAGCTTCATGGCCGAGGGTGGCGACGGCTTCAACACGCTGCGCAGCGGCCGCAACCGCGTGGGCGGTGATGTGGACATCGACGCGCTGATGGCCTTCCTGGCCGCCCACCCGGACGGCGTGGCTCCCGACCCCGACCCGCGCTACACGCTGGAGTGAGCGCCGCATGACGACCCCGGCCGATTTGCCGGTGCGCGTGATCGCCGCCAAGCGCGATGGCGGCACACTGAGCACGGCGCAGATCGAAGGCTTCGTGCAAGGCCTCGTGAGCGGTGACTGGGCCGACGCCCAGGCCGCGGCACTCGCCATGGCCATCGTGCTGCGCGGCATGGACGAGGCCGAGACCGTGGCCCTCACGCGGGCGATGACCCACAGCGGCGAGGTGCTGCGCTGGGCTGCCGACAACTTGCACGGCCCCATCCTCGACAAACACTCCACCGGCGGCGTGGGTGACAAGCTCAGCCTGATGCTGGCGCCCATGGTGGCGGCCTGCGGCGGCGTGGTGCCGATGATCAGTGGCCGGGGCCTGGGCCACACCGGCGGCACGCTGGACAAGCTGGAAGCGCTGCCCGGCTACGGCGTGAACCCCACGCGCGAAAGGCTCCTGGCCACGCTGCGCACGGCCGGCTGCGCCATCGTCGGTGCGGGCGACACGCTGGCGCCGGCCGACCGGCGGCTCTATGGCATTCGCGACGTCACGGCCACGGTGGACAGCGTGCCCTTGATCACCGCCAGCATCCTGAGCAAGAAGCTCGCGGCCGGCCTGCAGGCGCTGGTGCTGGACGTGAAGGTGGGCAGCGGCGCGGTGATGCAGCGCACGGACGACGCTCGCACGCTGGCGCAGAGCCTGGTGCGCGTGGCGCGCGGCGCCGGGCTGCCGGCAAGAGCGCTGATCACCGACATGAACGAGGTGCTGGGCACGAGCGCCGGCAACGCGCTGGAAGTGGCCGAGGCGCTGCGCTACCTGTGCGGTGAAGAACGAGAGCCACGCCAGCACGCGCTGACGCTGGCCCAGGTGGGCCACCTGCTGCAGCTGGGCGGCCTGGCCGCCACGCCGGAGGACGGCGCGGCGATGGCCACGCAAGTGCTGGACAGCGGCGCCGCGGCCGAGAAGTTCGCGCAGATGGTGGCTGCGCTCGGCGGCCCGCGCGATGTGGTGGCCGATGCGCAGCTGCCGGTGGCCCCGGTGATCAAGCCCGTGCCCGCGCCGCGCGACGGCCACGTGCAGCAGCTCGACGTGCGCGCGATCGGCTACGCCGTCGTGGCGCTGGGCGGCGGTCGTGTGCGGCCGGGCGACAAGGTCGACCCGCGCGTGGGTCTGGACCGCGTGGTGGGCCGCGGTGCGCGCGTGCACACGGGCGACCCGCTGGCCTTCGTGCATGCCGCCGACGAAACCGCGGCCGATGCAGCTGTGGCCGCGGTGCTGGCGGCCATGCAGATCGGTGACGAAGCGCCGCAAGCGCTGCCGCTGATCGCCGAAGTGATCAGCGGCTGAGCGCCGCGTTCACACGCCGTACGGCACCCAGACGTTTTTCACCTGCACCGCCTGCTCCAGCACGGCCTGCAGGTCGTGCAGGGAAGCGGCGGCGCTGTCTCCCACCCAGGTGCGCTTGAGGTTGCTGACCGACAGTGCTTCCACCTTCTGGCACTGCGCGGGCGTGGCGCCGGGCCACCACAGCGCATCCACCTCGGCGTGCGAGGCCAGGGTTTCGGCCAGCGCGTCGGCGTCACCCGTCACCAGGTTCACCACGCCAGCGGGCACGTCGCTGGTGTCCAGCACCTGGTAGAGCTCGGCGGCCACCAGCGGCTGGCGGCGCGAGGGCACGGCCACCACGCGGTTGCCCATGGCGATGGCCGGCGCGATCAGCGCCACCAGGCCGAGCAGCGGCGCATCGTCGGGCGCGATCACGCCGATCTGGCCCACGGGCTCGTGCAGAGCCAGCGTCACCCCGTGCATGGGCGGCTGGTGCACGGCGCCGTCGTACTTGTCGGCCCAGGCCGCGAAGTCGAAGAGGCATTCCACCGCGGCCTGCACCTCGGCCGCCGCGGCGGCTTCGCTGCTGAAGGGCGCCAGCAGCGCCACGAGGCGCTGGCGCTGCGCCTGCAGGTTCTCGGCCAGGTAGTACAGCACCTGGGCGCGGCCGTGGGCGCTGTTGCGCGCCCAGCCGGCGGCGGCACGCGCGGCCTCCACGGCGTTGCGGAGGTCCTTGCGGTTGCCTTCGGGCACCAGGCCCAGCAGCGTGTTGCCGGCCCACACCTCGCGGCTGTAGCCGCCATCGGGCCGCGTCTGCTTGCCGCCGATGTAGAGCTTGGCGGTGCGGTCGATAGCGTTCGGGTCGGCAGCCACCAGCGTGGCGCTCGTTTTTGCAGCCTTCGCTGACTTGGCCGCAGCCTTCGTCACTTTCACGCCCTTCACGGCGATGGGCTTCAGGTACTCACGCAGCCCCTCGCGCCCGCCTTCACGGCCATAGCCCGATTCACGCACGCCACCAAAGCCGCAGGCCGCGTCGAACTGGTTCGCGGTGTTGACCCACACCACGCCCGTCTTCAGGCGCGGCGCCACGTCCAGCGCCAGCGTGATGCTCTCGCTCCACACGCAGGCCGCGAGACCGAAGCGCGTGTTGTTGGCCAGTTCCACCGCCTCGACCGGGGTGCGGAAGGTCTGCACCGTCAGCACGGGGCCGAAGACCTCCTGCTGCACGATCTCGCTGGCCGTGTCCACGCCGGTCACCAGGGTGGGCGGGAAGTAGCAGTGTTCGCCCGCAGGCAACTCGGTGGCGCAGGCCTGGTAGACCTCGGCACCTTCGGCGCGTGCGCGTTCGACGAAGCCGCTGACACGCTGCCACTGCGTGCGGTCGACCAGCGCGCCCATGTCGATGCTCTTGTCCAGCGGGTCGCCGACGCGGATCTTCGCCATGCGCGCCTTGATCTTGGCCAGCAGCGCCGGGGCCGTGCCTTCGTGCACCAGCAGGCGTGAACCGGCGCAGCAGACCTCGCCCTGGTTGAACCAGATGCTGTCGACGATGCCTTCCACGGCGGCGTCGAGATCGGCGTCGGCGAACACGATGCAGGGGCTCTTGCCACCCAGCTCCAGGCTCAGCTTCTTGCCGCTGCCGGCCGTGGCCTGGCGGATGAGCTTGCCCACCTCGGTGCTGCCAGTGAAGGCGATCTTCGCGATGTCTTCGTGCGCGGTGATGGCCTGGCCCACGGCGCCGTCGCCGGTGACGAGGTTGAACACGCCCGCGGGCAGGCCCACCTCCTGGCAGATCTCGGCGAAGAGCAGCGCCGTCAGCGAGGTCTGCTCGGCCGGCTTGAAGACGATGGTGTTGCCGCAGGCCAGCGCCGGCGCCACCTTCCACGCCAGCATCAGCAGCGGAAAGTTCCAAGGCACGATCTGGCCCACCACGCCCAGGGCCTCGTGGCCCGGCATCTCGCGCGGCAGCAGCTGCGCCCAGCCAGCGTGGTGGTAGAAGTGGCGCACTGCCAGCGGCACGTCGGCATCGCGCGTTTCGCGGATGGTCTTGCCGTTGTCCAGGGTCTCCAGCACCGCGAAGAGCCGCGCGTGTTTCTGCAGCGCGCGCGCGAGCGCGTAGATCAGCTTGGCGCGGCCGTGGCCGCCCAGCGCCTGCCAGCCCGGCAGGGCGGCTTCGGCGGCCCGCACCGCGCGGTCCACCAGCTTGGCATCGCCTTGCGCGATGGCGGCCAGCGTCTTGCCGTTGGCGGGGTTGGTGCTGTCGAAGTGCTTGGCGCCCTTGGTCCAGGCGCCATCGATGAAGTGCCCAAAGCGGCGACCGTGGCGTTCGAGCCAGGCCTGGGCGACCTCGGCGCTTTCGGGGGAGGGGCCGTAGTCCATGGTGGCGAGGATGTCTTGCAAGGTCGGCATGGCGAAATCAGGGCATGGCGTGGCGATGCGCCGCGCTGTAGTGGCCGGTGACGAAGTGCTCCAGCTGGCGCTCGATGTCGGTGAGCAGGCTGCTGGCGCCGAAGCGGAACAGGTCCGGCTGCAGCCAGCGCTGGCCCAGCTCTTCCTTCATCAGCGAGAGGTACTGCAGCGCGCCCTTGGCCGAGCTGATGCCGCCGGCAGGCTTGTAGCCCACCACCTGGCCGGTCTCGGCCTGGAAATCGCGGATGGCGCGCACCATCACCAGCGAGACGTCCAGCGTCGCGTTCACGCCTTCCTTGCCGGTGCTGGTCTTGATGAAGTCGGCGCCGGCCATCATGGCCACCCACGAGGCGCGGGCCACGTTCTCGAGCGTCTGCAGCTCGCCGGTGGCGAGGATGGCCTTCAGGTGCGCGGGGCCGCAGGCTTTTCTGAAGGCCACGAGTTCTTCGTACAGCGCCGCCCAATCGTGCGTCAGCGCATGGCGGCGGCTGATGACGATGTCGACCTCCTGCGCGCCAGCGGCCACGCTGAGCTCGATCTCGCGCAGCTTGGTCTCCATCGGCGTGAGGCCGGCCGGGAAACCCGTGCTCACCACCGCCACTGGGATGCCGCTGCCCTGCAGCGCGTGCACGGCTTCGGCCACCATCTCGTGGTAGACGCAGACCGCGCCCACCTTCAAGGACGGCAGGCCCAGCGCAGACAGCAGATCGGCACTCAAAGGCTGGCGCGCCTTGGCGCACAGGCGGCGCACACGCCCGGGCGTGTCGTCGCCCGAGAGCGTGGTGAGGTCCATGCACTGGATGGCCTTCACCAGCCAGGCGGCCTGGTAGGCCTTCTTCACCGAACGGCTCGCGTTCAGCGTGGCCACGCGGCGCGCCACGGCGGGCTGGTTCACGCGCACGGCGCGCACACGCGCCAGGTCCAGCGGCGTGCCGGCGTTCAGCGGCGGGTGGGAGGCAGTGTCGGTGTCGGCAGCGGCGCTCATGCGTCGGCACTCCTGGGCGGTCGATCGAGGGCGCGCAGCATAAGGCTTGCGCGGGGCGCTACTTCGGCAGCCCGTTGAGCACCAGCTGCACGAACTGGTCGGCCTTGATGAAACCCTTGCCCCAGGCTTCGTCGAAATCGGCGGTGGGCTTGGCGGCGCGGATCTGCTCGTCGGTCTTGCCCGCGCGGCGCTCGGCCTGGATGCGCCCCACCAGCGTGGCCAGCATGTCGCGCGTGCGCTGCAGCGCGGCCTTGTCGGCCAGCGGGCCGTGGCCGGGAATGATCTTCGTCTTCTCGCCGGCCAGGGCCAGCACGCGGTCGAAGGCCGCGATCATGCCCAGCGGGCTGCCGCCACTGCCTGCATCGATGAACGGGTAGCTGCCGTTGAAGAAGACATCGCCCATGTGCACGATGTCGCCACCCTTGAAGTGCACGATGAGGTCGCCGTCGGTGTGCGCGTTGGGCACATGGAAGGCGTGCACTTCCTCGCCGTTGATGTGGAAGCTGATGGCGCCCGGCACGGTGATGACGGGCAAGGCCGCCTTGGGGCTGGCCGCCTGGCGCGCGCTGTTGCCCGCGAAGCTGATGAGCTGGTCGGCGCTCAGCCGGCGGCGCACGTTGTCGTGCGCGACGATGAGCGCGCCCTCCTTGCCCAGGGCCTCGTTGCCGCCGGTGTGGTCGAAGTGGAAGTGCGTGTTGAGCACGAACTTCACCGGCTTGGGCGTGATGGCGGCGATGGCGGCCTTGATCTTCGGTGCCAGCGGCGCGTACTGGTCGTCGATGAGGAAGACCGCGTCTTCGCCCACCGACAGGCCCATGTTGCCGCCGGCGCCCACCAGCATCCAGGTGGTGTCGTTCAGCTTCTGGGCCTTGATCTCGACCTTGCTGAAGTCCTGCGCCAGCGCGGTCAGCGGCAGCGCCAGGGCCACGAGGCCAGCGGCCACGACGCGTCGGGGAAATGAGAGAAGGCGCATGACGGGCTCCAGCGGCTGGGGTGGAAAAAACAAGGGCAGAGCGGATGGATGTTAGTCAGCCCAGCAGCTTCCAGCACAGCCCGGCCAGCGCGCAGCCGGCCAGCACCGTCACCACACCGAGCTTGAAGCGCATCAGCGCCACCGCCGCGGCCAGCGCAATGACGGCCGCGGCGCTGTCGAACGCGCCCTCAAAACCTGAAGGCCAGAACACGTGCTGCGCAAAGAACAGCGCCAGGTTCACGATGACGCCCACCACCGCCGCCGAGATGGCCGTCAGCGGCGCGGTGTAGCGCAGCTGGCCGTGCGTGGCTTCCACCAGCGGCCCGCCGGCGAGGATGAAAACGAAGCTTGGCAGAAAGGTGAAGAAACACACCACCACCGCGGCCAGCATGGCCGTGGCCAGCGCCGAATCGGGCCCGAAGGCCGGTTGCCCCCAGCCGCCGAGAAAAGCAACGAAGGCCACCACCATGATCAGCGGGCCTGGCGTGGTTTCGCCCAGGGCCAGGCCGTCGATCATCTGGGGTGCGCTGAGCCAGTGGTACTGCACCACCGCACCCTGCGCCACGAAAGGCAGCACCGCGTAGGCCCCGCCGAAGCTGAGCAGCGCGGCCTGCGTGAAGAAGTCGGCCATCTGCGTGAACAGCCCCGGCCCGCCTTGCAGCGCCCACAGCGCGGCAGCCACGCCCGCGCCCAAGCCCAGGCCCACCCCCACCACCCGCAGGAAGCCGGCTCGGTGCCAGCGCGCATGGGGGGGCGTGGGCGTGTCGTCGTCAATGCACGCCGGCGGGTGGGGCATGCCCGCCGCCGCGCCGCCATGGCCTGCGCCAGGCGCGAAGGCCTGCGGCCACACGCGCGCCCCAATCACCCCCGTCAGCGCCGCGAAGGCCACGATGGCGGGGAAAGGCAGGCGCAGCAGGAAGAGCGCCGCGAAGGCCGAGGCCGCGATGACCCACAGCACCGGGTGCTTCAGCGTGCGCTGGCCGATGCGCCAGGCCGCCTGCAGCACCAGGGCCGTGACCGCCGGCTTCAGGCCGTAGAACAAGCCCGCCACCCAGGGCACATCGCCGTGGCGCACGTAGACCCAGCTCAACAGCATCAGCAGCAAGAGCGAAGGCAGCACAAACAGCACGCCGGCGGCGATGCCGCCCCAACTGCGGTGCATCAGCCAGCCCAGGTAGGTGGCGAGCTGCTGCGCTTCGGGGCCTGGCAGCAGCATGCAGTAGTTCAGCGCATGCAGGAAACGCCGCTCGCTGATCCAGCGCCGGCGCTCCACCAGTTCGGCATGCATCAGCGCGATCTGCCCGGCCGGGCCGCCGAAGCTGATGCAGCCGAGCTTGCCCCAGAACTTCAGGGCCTCGGTGAAGCCCGGTGTGGCGGGAGGCGAGTCGTCGGCACGCATACCCGCATTCTTGCGCTGCTCGCGGCCACCGCCCGCGGTGGGCCGTGCGGGCTTTTGCGCTACCGTGCGCGCCCATGCCTGCCGCACTTGCCTTGCCCACCGGGGCCCCGTGCCCGAACTGCGCCGAGCCGCTGCCACCCCGGCACGACGGCAGCCCGGCGCTGTACTGCCCGGCCTGCGGCCAGGAAAGCCGCGTGCGCGCGCCCACCGTGGGTGAACTGCTGCAGCAGTTCGGCGGCGCCTACCTCAGCACCGAGGGCGCGCTGTGGCGCACGCTGAAGCTCCTGCTGCTGCGCCCGGGCCAGCTCACGCTGGCCTACCTGGCGGGGCAACGGCGCCACTACGTGCTGCCGCTGCGCCTGTACCTGACGGTGAGCTTGCTGCTCTTGCTGGTGGTGCGGGCGGTGGGCGGCTTCGATGTCGTGGGGGGCCTGCAGCGCCCCGAGGTGGTGGCCGCCGAGAAAGGACCGCTGCCGACGCTGACGCTCAAGCTCTTCGAGACCGAGCTCGGGGTGCGCCGGGGTGTCTTCGTCTGCAGCGGCCTGCCGCAGCCGCTGTGCGGCCTGGTGCAGGCCCGCGCCGCACAGGATGCACGCAGCTTCCTGCAGCGCCTGCGGGGTGCCAATGAACGTGTGGTGGCGCACTTCGGCGCGGTGATGTTCGTGCTGCTGCCGGCCTTCGCGCTGTGCCTGAAGCTGGCATCGGGACGGCGCGAGCTGCGCTACACCGAGCACCTGGTGTTCGCGTTGCACCTGCACAGCTTCTGGTTCATCGTGCTGGCCGTGATGCAGCTGCGCTGGCCGCCGCTGGTGTGGGGCGGCTTGGCAATGATGGCGGTGTACACCCTGGTGGCGGGCCGGCGCGTTTACGGCGGCCTCTGGTGGCAACGCCTGCTGCGCGCGCTGGCGCTGACGCTGATGTACATGGCCCTGCTGGCGGTGGCCGTGCCCGTGGCCTGGCTGGTGGCGCTGCTGGCATGACGAACCCCACCGAGGCCGCGCCGCCGCCCGACACCCTGCCGGCCGGCCACTGCCGCAACTGCGCGCACCCCCTGCCCGACCCCACGCCGCCCTTCTGCCCGCAGTGCGGGCAGGAAACACGGCTGCGCGCGCCCACGCTGGGTGAATTCGCGCAGCAGTTCGGCGGCGCCTACCTCAGCACCGAGGGCGCGCTGTGGCGCACGCTGAAGCTGCTGCTGCTGAAGCCCGGTGAACTCACGCGGCTGTACCTGGCCGGGCGCCGCAAGCACTACGTGTTGCCGCTGCGCCTGTACCTCACCATCAGCCTGCTGGTGCTGCTGGCGGTGCGGCTGGTGGCGCAGGTGAGCATCGCCGCCGACGATGCGGTGCGCGTTGAAATGGATGAAAAACGCAATGGCAGCATCAACCTGGTGACAGGCAGCGCGGGGCTGAAGGACGGTGTGTTCTTCTGCGAGGGGCTGCCCGAGGCCCTGTGCAAACGCCTGCAAAGGCGATTGGACGTGAAGCCCGAAGCCATGGAGGATGCGGTGCGCCAGTTCGGCGAACGTTTCGTGTCCAACCTCGGTCTGGCGCTGTTCGTGCTGGTGCCCAGCTTCGCGGCCTTCATGCAGCTGGTCTACCTGAACCGCCGGCTGCGCTACACCGAGCACCTGGTCTTCGGCCTGCACGTGCACGCCTGCTGGTTCCTGCTGGTGGCCTGCACCCTGCTGCCGCTGGGCGGGGTGCAGCACTTCGTGGTGCTGGGGGTACCCCTCTACACGCTCATGGCGATGAAACGCGTCTACGGCGGCGGCTGGGGCTGGCGCTGTTTGCGCGCGGCCGTGGTGAGCACGCTCTACCTGACGGTGCTGACCTTCGCGATGGTGGGCGTGGCGCTCTATGCGCTGCTGACCTGAGGCGCCGCCAGGCGATCGGCCAGAGCCTCGAAGCTGTCCACCGCGAGGTCGAACTCGCCCGGTGCCCAGGCTTCCATCGCACCGCCCGGCCCGCGCTCCAGCGGGCGCGCCACGTAGGCCGTGCGCAACCCGCAGGCGGCCGCGGCGCGCAGGTCGCTGGGGTGGGCGGCCACCAGCATCACCTGGGCCGGGGCCAGGTCGAGCAGGCGCGCGGCACCCAGGTAGACCTCGGGGTCGGGCTTGTAGTGATGGAAGAACTCGGCCGTGAGCACCGCGTCCCAGGGCAGGCCGCCGAACTTGGCCATGGCCACCAGCAGCGAGAGGTTGCCGTTGCTCAGCGTGGTGAGGGTGTAGCGGCGCTTCAGGCGCAGCAGACCGGCCACGCTGTCGGGCCAGGGCTGCAGGCGGTGCCAGATGCGGTTGAAGTCGGCACGCGCGGCCTCGTCCATCGCGATGCCGCGTTCGGCCAGCAGGCCATCGAGGATGCGGCGGTGCAGGCCGTCGATGTTGGTCCACGGCAGCGCGCCGCTGCGCACCTGCTGCATGGCCGGCTGGTAGCCGGCGCGCCAGGCCAGCGCGAAGGCGCTGCCGTCCACCGGCAGGCCCAGGCGCTGCACCTCGGCGGCGATGCTGCCGTGCCAGTCGACGACGGTGCCGAAGACGTCGAAGCACAGGGCCTGCACGTCGGGGAGCGGGTGGGGGTG
>VYLK01000522.1_pt1 | contig 12426 bp, 12 predicted proteins | sample 5114321 | NCBI WGS metagenome assembly VYLK01 (sample SAMN12291792, study PRJNA351875) | freshwater metagenome | isolation source: freshwater lake | place: USA: Michigan, MSU2 Lake | collected 2011-08-16
CCCAGCGCGCCACCGCCCGGGCCGCCGCCACCGAGGCCCTGCACGCCGACCGCGCCTTGCGCTACACCGCCCCCGCCCTGGCCTGGGTGTGCGCCGGCCGCGTGGACGAGGCCCAGGCGGTGTGGCACGAAGGCCAGGCCTGGCTGCGCACCACGGCGGCAGCGCACGTGCCGGCCGAGTTCGCCGACAGCTTCCTGCACCAGCACCCGCTGCACCGCCAGCTGCTGGGGCCGCTGCCCGGCGTGGCTGACTGAAGCGGGCCACCCCCCGGGCTTGCGGGGGCCGGCCGCGTGACAGCGCCTGGCGGTGAGCCTTCGCGGGGCGTAACGGGTGCGTAACGGGTGGGGACCTACAACCTCGACATGGCAGCCCGCACCGGGCGCCGAGACAGGTCAGACCCACAAGAGCCGAGGAGCCCGCCCATGTTCGCCAAGTCCACCCCCCGCCCTGAGTTCGCCGACACCCTGAGCGTGACCGACGGTCCCTGGGCCTGGTCGGGCCTGGGCCGTGCCGAGGGCAGCGATGCCCGCGAACTGATGGCCAGCGTCGACGCCGCCGACCGTCACCTGCTGCGCCTGGTGCTGTGCGCCGCCGCCGCCACCCTGCTGCTGGCCCTGGTCACCAGCCTGGGCGCCTGAGGCCCTCGCTTCGACCGGCACCACAGCTTGGCGGGCACGACCTGCTGATGTCCAAGCGGCCCCATCGGGGCCGCTTTCTTTTGGCGGGCCCGAATGGCGAGGTGCGATGCGGCAGCCCGCGCACGCCACCGACCATCGGCCCGGCCTGCACCCTGTCCCGCCCCAGGTGCGCCGCATCGTGCGCCGCTGGCCCGGCTGCCCGCGCTGCGTACAGTGCACAGCATCCGAGCCCCCCGCCCGCCATCACCATGAACCCCCCTTCCCCCTGGCCCAGCCGCTGGCAGCGTTTTTCTTCCGGGTCGGTGCGTGCCTTCCACGCCTACGGCACCTGGCTCGTCGGCATCAGCTGGCGGCGTTTCATCGTGCTGGCGCTGGCGCTCATCGTCGTGATGGCCATCGTGCACGACTCGCCCCCCTTCACCTGGCGCTTCACGCGGACCGTGGAAGTGCGCCCGCCCAGCGTGGTGGTGATGCCGCCCGCCGCGCCGCGGCCCTCGGCCGCACCCAAGCCCCGCGAGGCCAAGTCGCCCGACAGCCTGGGTGACGTGCAGATCAGCATCGGCGAAGACGGCGTTCGTATCTCGCGCAAGCCCTCGGCGGCGGCGTCGGCCGCATCAGCCTCCGCAGCCGCCTCGGCCGCGGCCGGCGCCTCGGTGGACATCCGCATCCCGCCCGGGCAGATCAGCGACGCCATCCGCCAGGCCGTGGAAGAGGCGCGCCGCGACATCGAAGAAGCCGCCCGCGAAGCCCGCGAAGACGCCGCGCAAGCCGAGCGCGACGCCGAACAGGCCCGCCGCGACGCCGAAACAGCCCTGGCCGACCTGGTGCGTGAACGCACCGGCCCGCGCTTCGAGGAACACGAAACGCGCGTGGGCATCGGCGACTTCCTGATGCAGTTGACGCTGCTGTGGGTGCTGGGCTCAGCGGTGCTGAAGTTCACCTACAAGGGCCGCATGCAGGCCGAGGTGAAGGCCGCACAAGCCACCGAAACGGCCGAGGCCGAGGCGCTCAAGCGCCAGGTGGTGGAAGCGCGCATGGCCGCCATGCAGGCGCAGGTGGAGCCGCACTTCCTGTTCAACACGCTGGCCAGCATCGACCACCTGATCGAAACCGACCCGGCCCGCGCCAGCCAGATGCAGAAGAACCTGATCGCGCTGCTGCGCGCCAGCATGCCCACCATGCGCGAGGCCAACGGCGACGGCATGAGCGGCGTGCGCGACCTGGGCCGCGAGCTGGCCGTCATCCGCCCTTACCTCGAAATCTTGAAGGTGCGCATGGAAGAGCGCCTGGCCACCGACATCCAGGTGCCCGATGGCCTGCTCTCGGCCGAGTTCCCGCCGATGATGATCCAGACGCTGGTGGAAAACGCCATCAAGCACGGCCTGGAGCCCAAGGCCGAAGGCGGCCAGCTGCAGCTCAAGGCCGAGATCGTGCACGGCCGGCTGCAGGTGACGGTGGCCGACACCGGCCTGGGTTTCGGCAAGGCCGCCACCGCCGGCACCGGCGTGGGCCTGGCCAACATCCGAGAGCGCCTGCAACTGCTCTACGGCCCCAAGGCCAGCCTCACCGTGGCCGCCAACCAGCCCAGCGGCACCGTCGTCACCATCACCGTGCCCTACAAGGCCGTGGAAGGAAGCTTTGCATGAGCCACACCGCGCAGCCCGGCGCCTTCAGCGCGCTGGACGACGAAGCCATCCATGCCTTCACGCCGGCGCCAGCGCGCCGGGGCGCGGCCCCGCCAGCGCCACCGGCACGCCGGCGCCGTGTCTGGCCCTGGTTGTTGCTGCTGGGCTTGGGGCTGGTGGCGGCGCTGCTGCTGAGCGGCGTGGCGCTCGTGCTCGACAACCTGGTCGAACCCGAGCGGGCCTTCAGTTGGCACATGGGCCACAGCGGCCTTGAGAACGACGACCTGGGCACGTTGCTGCTGGTGCTGGGCGCACTGTTCGCCGGCGGCACGGCCGCGATGCTGGCCACGGTGGCGGGCCTGCTGGCGGTGCTGCTGCTGGTGCCCTTGGGCCTGGCCATCGGCCTGCTCGGGGCCACCCTGGGCGTGGCGGCGGCCCTGCTCGCGGTGCTGGCCGGGCTGGGGGCGCTGCTGCTGCCGCTGTGGCTGCCGCTGCTGCTCTTGTGGCTGCTGCTGCGCCCCCGGCGAGCGGCCGCCCCCGGCCCTGCGCCTGCCCCCCGCTAGGATGCCCCCATGAACACCCCCACACCCCTGACGAACGCACCGCGCGCGGTGCTGGCCGACGACGAACGCCTGATGCGCGAACAGCTGCGCGCCCGCCTGGCCGAGGTGTGGCCCGAGCTGCAGATCGTGGCCGAAGCCCGCAACGGCCTGGAGGCCGTGCAACTGGTGGACGAACACCGCCCCGACATCGTCTTCCTCGACATCCGCATGCCCGGGCTGACCGGCGTGGAAGCCGCGCGCCAGATCACGCAACTGCCGCCACGCGAGGGCGCGGGCGAGGAAGGCGACGACGAGCTGCTGCCCGAGATCGTCTTCATCACCGCCTACGACCAGTACGCGGTGGAGGCCTTTGAACAAGGCGTGGCCGACTACGTGCTCAAGCCCGCCGAGCGTGAGCGCCTGCAGGTGACGGTGCAGCGCATCCAGCAGCGCCTGGCCGCGCGCAACGCCCCGGCCGGCACGGTGGACGCGCCGCCGGGGCCGAACATGCAGCAGCTGCTGCACCAGCTGAGCGCGCGCCTGAACCCCGGCGGTACGCCGAACTACCTGCAGTGGATCCAGGCCACCGTGGGCCAGGCCATCCAGATGATCCCGGTGGACGAGGTGCTGTTTTTCATCAGCGACGAGAAGTACACCCGCGTGCAAACCGCGCAGGTGGAGGCCTTGATCCGCAAGCCCATCAAGGAGCTGGTGGACGAGGTCGACCCGCGCGTGTTCTGGCAGATCCACCGCAGCACGCTGGTGAACGTGAAGGCGATTTCGGGCGTCACGCGCGATTTCCGCGGGCGCCAGATCGTCAGCGTCAAGGGCCACGGCGAGAAGCTGGAAGTCAGCCGCAGCTACACAGGGCTCTTCAAGGGAATGTGAATTCCCGCAGCGCGCCGCCCGACACGGCGCGCGCGCCCCCCGGCAGCCGCCGCCCGGGCTGAACCCCACAGGCACGGGGGCCGGGTCCCCGTTTGCGTGCGCTTTTGCACAGCACGGGCCGCCGCGCGGCACGCGAACGTCACCAGGTGTGGCCACCAGGCCCGCCAGGCGGCCGTGTGCCGGGCCGCGAGCTGTGACGCGCGGCGACACATCTGAAGCATCTGCTCGCAAACAGCCACCCGCTGTCACGGGGAAACGCTGCGTGCCCCGGTAACTTCTGACGCAGCGGTGGCACCACGCCCCAGATCTGTTGGCACCGCAACGCCTTGCCCACTTTGCCTGCCGCTGCGACCATGCTTCTTGCCGCCACCCAACCTGCCCAGATGCGCTTCGATTTCGCACGCCGCACCCTTGCTGCCAAGACCGCCGGCTGGGCGGTGCGCGAAGAAGCCATCATGGGCACCGCCATCCGCGTGGAGCTGTGGGCCGAAGACCGGCGCCAGGGCGAGGCTGCTGCGGCCGCCGTGATGGACGAGATGCACCGCATCGACCGCACCTACAGCCCGCACAAGGCCAGCAGCGAGTTGAGCCGCATCAACCGCGAGGCCGGCATGCGCGCGGTGCCGCTGTCGGACGAGACCTACGGCCTGGTGGAACGCGCGCTGGCTTTCTCGCGCCTGACCGAAGGCGCTTTCGACATCAGCTACGCCGCGGCCGGCCGCCTGTACGACTACCGCCAGCGCCAGCGCCCCACGCCCGAGGCCCTGGCCGCCGCCCGCGCCGCCGTGGGCTGGCAGCACCTGCAGTTGGACGCCAACGCCCGCACGCTGCGCTTTGGCCGCCCGGGCATGTGCATCGACCTCGGCGGCTTCGCCAAGGGCCACGCCGTCGACCGCGCCGCTGCCGCGCTGCGCCAGCGCGGCGTGCAGCACGCCTACGTGGCCGCCGGTGGCGACAGCCGCGTCATCGGCAGCCGGCGCGGCACCAACGCGCAAGGCGTGACCGAACAACGTCCCTGGACCGTGGCCATCCGCGACCCACGCCGCGCCGGCGAGGTGGTGGCGGTGCTGCCGCTGGAAGACTGCTCGGTCTCGACCTCGGGCGACTACGAGCGCTACTTCGACGACGGCGCCGAGCGCGTGCACCACCTGCTCGACCCCAGCACCGGCCTGAGCCCCCAGCACGTGCACAGCGTGACCGTGATCTCGGCCGATGGCCTGACGAGCGAGGCCTTGTCCAAGGCCGTGTTCGTGATGGGCGTGCAGCGCGGGCTGGCGCTCATCAACAGCCAGCCGGGCGTGGACGCGGTGGTGGTGGACGCGCAAGGCGCGCTGCACGCCTCGGCCGGCCTGCTGCACGGCGGCGACGCGGCACCCGCCACCTGCCAGTGAGCGCAGCGGCCCGCCGCGGCCGCGCGACTTGAACCCACCGAAAGGGGAGGAACCCATGAACACCAAGACCTTGCTCTGCGCCACGCTGGCCACGCTGCTGGCCGCCTGCTCGGGCGGCGGTGGCAGCGGCGACAGCGCCGACACCCTCACCGTCAACGGCGACGTGCCGCTGGTCTACGTGAAGCGCGCCACCACGCTGGGCATGAACCCCACCGACGGCACCAACAGCGCCCCCGGGGGCGACCTGATGCTGCGCGACAAGAGCAGCCCCACGGCCACCGAGCACAACCTCACCGCACGCTTCACCGCCGGCGTGGGCGATGCAAGCGACCCCGAGGTCAGCTACGACGGCAAGAAGGTGGTCTTCGCGCTGAAGTGCCCCACGGCCAACACCGCCACCATCGACGGCACGGCCGGCGGCGCCCGGGCCTGCACCGGCCGCTGGAACATCTGGGAATACGACATGAGCGCGGCCCCGGCCGGCAAGCTCAACGAGGGCGTGTTCCGCCGCCTGACCGCCAGCACCAGCGACGACGACGTCGACCCGGTCTACCTGCCCGCAGGCCGCGGCATCATCTTCGCCAGCAACCGCCAGGCCAAGAGCAGCCGCAACCAGGCCCTGGGGCGCGCCTACTTCGCCGCCGACGAGTACGAGCGCGAGCGTGTGCTCAACCTGCACAGCATGAGCACCGCCGGCGCCAACGTGCAGCAGATCACCTTCAACCAGAGCCACGACCGCAACCCCGTCATCCGGCCCGACGGCACCATCATGTTCAGCCGCTGGGAGCACGTGGGCGACCGCAACCGCTTCGCGGTGTTCAAGGCCAAGCCCGACGGCACCGACCTCTTCGTGCTGTACGGCGCGCACAGCCCCGGCAACAGCTACCTGCACCCGCGCGACATGGACCCGCGCGGCGTCAACAAGGGCCAGGTGCTGAGCTCGCTGATGCCGCTCTCCGGCACGCAGGAGGGCGGCTCGATGCACCTCATCAACGCCGCCAACTACAGCGAGTTCAACACCCCGGCCAACACCACGGTGGCGGCCGCGGGCGGGCAGGTGGAGATCACCGGCAACGCGCTGAGCGACGGCCGCGCGCTGGCCCTGGGCGGCCGCGCCACCACGCCCTACCCGCTGTGGGACGGCACCGAGCGTGTGCTGGTGGCCTGGCGGCCGTGTGCCGTCACGCGCAACGGCGTGGTGGTCTCCTGCACCACGCTCACCGACGCCGAAAAGGCGATGCTCGCCGACACCAACCGCACGATGACCGTGCGCGCCACCGACAGCGTGCGCGACAACGCGCCAGCCGCCTACGGCATCTGGATGTACGACCCGACGCAGCGCACCTGGCTCATCGTGGCCGCGCCGCCGGCCGGCTTCATGTACACCGACCCCATCGCGCTGCAGGCCCGGCCCGAGCCGAACGTGGTGGAGCCCACCACGGTGGACCCCGTGCTCGCGCAGCAAGACCTGGCGCTCATCGAAGTGCGCAGCGTCTACGACACCGACGGCCTGAACCGCATGGCCGAACAGATGTTCACCGCGGCCGACCGCCCCGAAGGCTGCAGCACCAGCATCCCGCTCACGCGCCCGGCCGACCCCATGGACACGCGCGCCCAGGTGGCCGACCTCGGCCGCATGAAGAACCCCGCCGACGCCGCCTACCGCTGCGCCCCGGCGCGCTGGGTGCGCGCCATCCGCGCCGTGGCGCCGCCTTCGGGCTCGATGGGCCTGCGCCTGGCCATCGGCGAGACCGATTTCGAGCAGCAGCAGATCCTGGGCTACGCGCCGGTGGAGCCCGACGGCAGTTTCAAGCTGCAGGTGCCGGCCGACGTGCCGCTGGCGCTGAGCATCGTGGACGCCGAAGGCCGCGCCATCCAGACGCACACCAACTGGATCCAGGTGCGCCCAGGCGAACGCCGCACCTGCGATGGCTGCCACAGCCCGCGCCGCGGCGCTGCGCTCAACGCCGGCACCGTGGTCAACACGCTGCCCGAGGGCCTGGTGCGCGCCCTCGCGGCCCAGCACCAGAGTGGCGAAACCCTGGCCAGCCTGCGCACGCGGCTGAACCCGGCGGCGCTCAACCTGCAGGCCGACGCCGTGTTCACCGACGCCTGGGCCGACACCGCCCGCGCCGGCGTCACTGCGCTGCCCACGGTCAGCCTGCGCTACACCGGCAACCCCACGGCCACCGACGACCTGGCCACGCCGGCCCCAGTCAACGGCGTCATCAACTACCCCGAGCACATCCAGCCGCTGTGGACGCGCGCCCGCGGCCCGGCCGGCGCCCACACCTGCACCGCCTGCCACGCCGACGCCACCAAGCTCGACCTGCGCGGCACGGTGGGGGGCAGCGGCCGGCTCACGTCTTACGAAGAGCTGCTGATCGGCGACCCGGTCATCGGTGCCGACGGCCGGCCCGTCATCCGCGTACGCGAAGGCGTGCCCGAACTCGTGCGCGGCGCGCCGCTGGTGGAGACCAGCTCGGGTGCGGCCAACAGCGCCGGCCAGGCGCGCAAGAGCCGCCTGACCGAGATCTTGTGGGGACAGACGCTGCTGGCCGGCAGTGCTGCCCGCACCGCCCACCCCAACCCGCCGGCCACCGTCACCACGGGCACGGGCGAGACCGCCGTCACCATCACCATCCCCAACCACGCCACGCTGCTGAACAAGGCCGAAAAACGCCTGCTGGCCGAGTGGATGGACCTGGGCGGCCAGTACTACAACGACCCCTTCGATGCCAACAACGGCGTGCGCAGCGTGGCGCAACTCAGCCAGGCCACCTTCCTGCAGCAGGTACAACCGGTGCTGCGCGCCAGCTGCGCCGGCTGCCACCAGGCGGGCCTGGGCAACCCGCGCAACCGCTTCGTGCTCACGGGCAGCGAAGAGGGCGATTTCAACGTGACGCTGACCATGGTGAACGACACCTGCACCCCCGCCAACAACCCGCTGCTGAGCCGGCCTTCCACCGTGCCGCACCCGGCCGGCGAGCTGACGCAGACCACCGCGCTGCTGCCCGTGGGCAGCACGGCCTACACGCAGATCGCCAACTGGATCGGGCGCGGCTGCACCACGGCCACCCCGTCTGCCACCCCGTCTGCAGGCAAGGCCGTCCGATGACCCCTCGCGCGATCCTCGGCGCAGCGCTGGCCACCGGGGCCGCGCTGCTGGTGGCCTGCGGCGGCGGTGGCGCGCTGGACAACCCGCCCAACCTGGCCAACCCGCCAGGCGTCAGCGGGCAGAAGCTGTCTTTCGCCTATTTCCAGCGCTGCGTGAACCCGGTGCTGAACCAGCCCCTGCCCGTCACCTTGAACGGCAGCACCTCGCTCAACACCTGCGCCTCGGCCGGCTGCCACGACAACAGCACCGGCACGGGCGGCGCGCTGCGCCTGCTGGGCCAGGCCACCGCGGTGAACGCGGCCACGCTCAGCGCCGACGCCATCCGCGCCACTGACATGTACAAGAACTACTACTCATCGCTGGGCGAAAGCGTGGTGGGCGCGCCCGATCAGAGCCGTATGCTCAACAAGCCGCTGGTGCGCGGCGTGCTGCACGGCGGTGGCTTGATCTTCGAGAACACCAGCAGCCGCGAGGCCCAGCTCATCCGCTACTGGATCAGCCGGCCCATGCCGCAGGGCCAGGACGAGTTCAGCGCCGCCGCCAACACCATGTTCACGCCGCCCGACCCCGCCACTGGCGCCTGCAATATCGAATGAAAGCCGCGCCTTGCCTCTTGTCGAACTGACCCCGCTGCGCCGCGCCGGGCTGCGCGCCGCCGCTTCGCTGCTGGCTGGTGTGGGGGCTGCGCTCCCGCTGGCTGCGCAGACCACCGCCCCGGCAGCTGCCTCTCCAAGTGCGCTGACGGCACCGGCCGCCACCAACCCTGCCGCCAGCCCCGCCCCGCGCCCCGGCGACCCCCTGCTGGCCGAGCGCCTGCAGGTGGCCGAGCCCTTCCTGGAGATGCACACCGGCCCGGGCCGCGGCTACCCGGTGTTCTTCGTCGTCGAGAAGGCGCAGTGGGTGGTGGTGGAGCTGCGCCGCACCGACTGGTACCGCGTGCGTGCCGAAGGCGGGCAGGTGGGCTGGGTGCCGCGCCAGGCGCTGGCCAGCACGCTCACGGCCGCGGGCAGCACCAAGACCTTCCGCGACCTGATGCTGGATGACTACCTCAAGCGCCGCGTGGAGTTCAGTGGTGGCTGGGGCCGTTTCCGCGGCGAGCCCATGCTGCGCCTGGGCCTGCAGGCGCGCGTGGCCGACACCGTGGGCGTGGAGCTCGTCGTCGGCCAGGTGCAGGGCCTGTTCTCGGGCACCGACTTCTGGCACGTGAGCCTGGTCTCCGAACCCTGGAGCGACCGGCGCTGGTCGCCTTACTTCTCGGTCGGCCTGGGCAAGTTCCGCAACATCCCCAACAGCAGCCTGGTGGACGCCACGCCGGTGGACGCCAACCTCGCGCAGGCCAGCCTGGGGCTGCGCTGGCACATCAGCGAACGCTTCGTCGCGCGGCTCGACTGGACGCTGCACACCGCCTTCGTCTCCGACACCCGCAGCACCGAGTACCGCAGCCTCACCGCGGGCCTGGGCTTCTACTTCTGAACGGCGCGCCCTCGCGCACACCCACCATGCACCGCACTCCCGTCCTTCTTGCGCCTTGTGTCGTTGCCGCCTTGCTGGCCTCCATCGGCGCCAGCGCGCAAACGAGCCCGCCGCAGCCTGAGCCCGCCGGCCAAGTGATCGTGCCGCAGGTCGAGCGGCGTGACGTGCGCCTGCCCAAGTTCGCCTCGCGCGACATCTCGCTGGGCCTGTTCACCGGCACCTACGCCACGCAGAACTTCGGTACCAGCTCGGTGAGCGGCGTGCGCCTGGGCTACCACGTCACCGAAGACATCTTCGTGGAGGCCACCTACGCCAGCACCAAGGTGAGCGACGAAGACTTCCGCCAGATCTTCCCCAACGGCGGCATCTTCGCCACGCCCACGCAGCGCCTGACGTACTACAACGTGGTGGCCGGCTACAACGTGCTGCCGGGCGAGGTCTTCTTCGGCCGCCGCTACGCCAAGCTCTCGCAGGGTTACCTGCTGGCCGGCGTGGGCAGCACCGATTTCGCGGGCCAGAAGCGCCAGACCATCACCGCCGGCTTCGGCCTGCGTGTGCTCTTCAATGACTGGTTCGCGGTGCAGGCCGACGTGCGCGACCACATCTACTCGCTGGACCTGCTGGGCAAGCGCCGCAACACCAACAACCTGGAGGTCACCGCCGGCCTCACGGTCTACTTCTGAAGGCCCGCGCCATGCGCCTGAACGCCTTGTTGTCTGCCCTGTTGCTGGGCGCCGCCCTGGCCGCGCCGGCCAGCGCCACGCCCACGCCGCAGAGCCCCGCCCCCGACTTCACGCTCAAGGGCACCGACGGCCGCAACCTGCGCCTGCAAGAGCAGCGCGGGCAGGTGGTGCTGGTGAACTTCTGGGCCACCTGGTGCGGCCCCTGCCGGCAGGAGATGCCGCACCTGAACCGCCTGTACGACAAGTACCGCAGCGGCGGCTTCACGCTGCTGGCCGTGAACATCGACGACGACCCGCGCACCGCCGTGGCCACGGCGGCCAAGATGGGCCTGCGCTTCCCCGTGCTGCTGGACACCGACAAGGCCGTGAGCAAGCGCTACGACCTGGGCAGCATGCCGGCCACCGTGCTCATCGACCGCGACGGCAAGGTGCGCTACCTGCACCGCGGCTACCGCGAAGGCATGGAAGTGGCGTACGAGCAGCAGATCCGCGAGCTGGTGAAGGAGTGAAGATGGCCCGCACGCTGCTGCTCTTCCCTGCGCTGCTGACCCTGGCCGTGCTGCAAGGCTGCGCCGCGCCGCAGCCCTGGGTGAAGCCTTATGAACGCGAGAAGCTCGCCGACCCGGTGATGCAGTGGTCGCGCCAATCACTGGCCGACAAGCACCGCGAACACATCCACTCGGTGCGCGAAGGCGCGCGTGGCGCCACGGGCGTGCAGGGCGGCGGCTGTGGCTGCAACTGAGATGCTGAGCCGCCTGATCACCGCGCTGCGCGGGCTGCTCAAGGCCGCGCTCGGCGGCGCCGTGGCCACAGGCGCCGCGCAAGCGGCCACGCTGCCCGAGAACAAGGCCGAGGCGATGTACCACGTGTACGACGGCGGCGGCGTCAAGGCCACGGGCCCGGCGCTGCTGGTGCGCAAGAGCATCGCGGATCGCGTTTCGCTCTCGGCGCAGTACTACGTGGATGCGGTGAGCAACGCCAGCATCGACGTCGTCACCACCGCCAGCCCCTTCAAGGAAAAGCGCACCGCCTGGGACTTCAGCGCCGACACCGTGGTGCGCGATTCCACCGTCTCGCTCAGCCTCTCGCGCAGCACCGAGCCCGACTACATCGCCGAAGGCGTGGGCGTGGACGTCTCGCACGAGGTCTTCGGCGGCATGACCACCGTGAGCCTGGGCACCACGCGCAGCCGCGATCTCGTGGGCAAGAAGGGCGAGCAGGGCTGGATCGACCAGGCCAGCCACTGGCAGTACCGCGCCGGCGTGACGCAGATCCTCACGCCGCGCTGGCTGGTGAGCGTGAACGCCGAGGCCGTGGCCGACAGCGGCTACCTCGGCAGCCCCTACCGCGCTGCGCGCGTGTTCGGCGCCGCCGTGCCCGAGCGCAACCCGCGCACGCGCAGCAGCCGCGCCGTGAAGCTGCGCAGCCTCTACGACATGGGCGAACTCGTGGCCGGCAGTTCGCTGCGCGCGGAGTACCGCCGCTTCTGGGACAACTGGGACATCACCGCCAGCACCACCGAACTCGGCTGGGCCCAGCACGTGGCGCGCGGCTGGCTGGTGGACGCCTCGTTCCGCTGGTACTCGCAGGGCAAGGCGCTGTTCTACAGCGACAACGCGCAGCGCGAGACCGTGTACGTCTCGCGCAACCGCCAGCTCAGCACCTTCAAGAGCACCGCGCTGGGCTTGCGTGCCAGCTACACCTGGCCCGGCCTGCCGCCGGGTTACGACGTGAAGTTCATCGGCGCCTACGAGCGCAAGAGCTTCAAGTTCGCCGACTTCACCGACCTGCGCAACGGCCAGCCCTATGCCTACAGCGCCAACGTGCTGCAGCTGACCGTGCAAGCCACCTTCTGAGATTGCCGAGAAAGATGCCCGCCATGACCCCGCGTCTGCTCTCCTTGCTGGCCCTGCTGGGGGCCGGTGTGCTGGCCCTCGTGTTCGCACTCGTGGCGGCGCTGCCGGCGCTGGCCCAGGGCACCGTGCCTGCAGCGGCAGCAGCAAGGAGAGCAGACGCGGGGTCATGGCGGGCATCTTTCTCGGCAATCTCAGAAGGTGGCTTGCACGGT
>VYLK01000525.1_pt1 | contig 12399 bp, 8 predicted proteins | sample 5114321 | NCBI WGS metagenome assembly VYLK01 (sample SAMN12291792, study PRJNA351875) | freshwater metagenome | isolation source: freshwater lake | place: USA: Michigan, MSU2 Lake | collected 2011-08-16
TGTGTCCAAGCCAAGAGGGGAGAGGGTGAAAATCTCGCATCCGTTCTCAGTCACACCAATCGAGTGTTCAAACTGCGCGGATAAGGAACGGTCGCGCGTAACAGCGGTCCAGCCATCTGGCAGGACCGAAACCGAATGTTTGCCTAGATTCACCATCGGCTCAATGGTGAAAAACATCCCGGCGCGCAATTCAGGGCCTTGGCCCGGCTTGCCGAAATGGACAATGTTGGGATTGTCGTGGAAAACGCGGCCTAGGCCATGGCCGCAGAAATCGCGCACGACAGAACAGCGCTGGGCTTCCACAAAGCTTTGAATGGCGTGGCCGATATCGCCCAAGGTTGCACCGGGCTTCACTGCTTCGATGCCCCGCTGCAAGCTTTCCCACGTCACGTCCATCAGGCGGCGGGCTTTGCGGGATACATCGCCAATGCCGTACATGCGCGAGTGGTCACCATGCCAGCCATCCACAATCACGGTAACGTCGATATTGGCGATGTCGCCACTGCGAAACTGGCGTGGCCCTGGAATGCCGTGACAAACGACATGGTTCAGCGAAATACAAGTTGTATGATTATAGCCGCGATAGCCCATGCAGGCCGGAATCCAGCCATGATCGAGCACATAATCGCGTGCCAACGTGTCTATGCGCTCAGCCGTGACGCCTTCTTTGACTTCGCTGACCAACATGTCCAGCACCTCAGCTGCCGCACGGCCTGCGGCGCGCATGCCAGCAAAAGCCTCTGGCCCATGCAGTTTGATGGCATGGTCATTTCGGCTGTCGGGTACGGTGTCTGCGTCGATATACATCCCTGTCATATAGCCTTCTTATTGGCTTTTGGGCAGGGGGTCTGATGTGGTTTGCTCTGCCGCGTCGTCATCTTGGCGCGCAACTGTGGCAGTCACGGCCATATCCATGGTGACATTGCCCAAAGTCCGGAAGATATCGGGGAAGGTTTCTACCGCGATCAACAGGGCCAAGGGCTCCACCGGCGCGCCGAGCGCCAAGCAGATGGGCGCGATCGAGCTGATAAAGCTGATGGAGCCGGGTAGGCTGACCGCGCCTAATGTGGTGGTAGCAGCCGCCGCAATGCCCAAAGCAATTTGGGCAGGTCCTAGCTCCACCCCAAACCAATGGGCGATGTAGAGCGCCACGCCTAGGTTCATCGCAGGCCCGGTTGCGCGGAAAATCGCAACGGCGATCGGCAAGATGACGTCTGCCTTGGCGGCTGGAACGCCCAAGGCCTGCACGCCCTTAAGCATGGCAGGCAAAGACGCAAGCGACGATTGGGTCGAGATGGCGACCGCTTGTGCGGGAATGGCGGCTTTGAAGAATTCGCCTAAACCGCGCTTGGCACCAAAGACGGCCAAGGCAAAGGATGCAAGCCAAATGATAACGCCAAGGGCAGACAACACCACTACATAATGGGCCAACGCCCCAAACGCCTCTGCCCCTGCCTTCGCCCCAACAACAAAGGCCAGAGCAAACACGCCAATCGGGGCCAATGCCAGTACCCAGCCAATCACCAAAATCATGGCTTCAGCGACCGCTTCGAAAAAACCTGTCACTGGCGCGCGCTTTTCCAATGGCAAGCGGGTCAAGGCGAAACCAAACGCGGCGGTAAAGATAATCAAGGGCAGAATGGCGTCATTAGCGGCAGCGGCGATCGGGTTTGTCGGGATCATAGCGCGCAAGAAATCACCCAAAGGCGGCACGGGCCCGGGCTTTTCTGTAATGCTCAAGGCTGCGCGCAAGGCGTCAGCCGACCCATCGGGCATGGGGAAGACGCCAAGAATGACCGGGATCATGATGGCCGCCATGATGGACGAGCACCACAGGATCACCAGCATCGTGCCCACACCACGGGCCGCAAGCCTGCCAGCGCGGGCCGCCAAAGCCGTTTGAGCGATCCCTGTAATCAAAAGGGCGACGACCAGCGGCACCACCGTCATCCGCAGCGCGTTCAACCAGACTGAGCCAATTGTGTCAGCGGTCGCATTGATCGCCTCGCTGGCACCCAGCCAAATTCCAGCCAAAAGCCCGAAAATGAGTGCGGCAAGAATGATGAGTGCTTTCGACATGAGCCAATACTTTCAACCAAATTGGCCAACCAACTGGCCCAGAGCGGCCAATCTGGCTGAGCTTTGTTGGCACTGCAAGCCGCGCACCCGTCAAAACCCCGGCATTCCGCTGTAAGGTCACTCAGGGGTGCGTGCAGAAAGCCGATTGATTACATCACGACACTCTTGCTCAAAAAGTCCGTTTGCCGCACAAAGCGCCCTGATGGGGACGTGGCGAAATAGGTAGACGCACCGGACTTAAAATCCGTTGGAGCAATCCGTGCCGGTTCAAGTCCGGCCGTCCCTACCAATCCTTCCAGCCTAAAAACAACAAACCCCGCGACTGGGCATGCCAATCGCGGGGCCAATGGTTTGGGAACCTTGGGCTTAGCTTAGAAGCTGGTCTGATAGCGGACCATCATGGCCTGATCTTCCTTGCCTGAGATGCCATCGGCATCCTGACGCGCCATCACCGCGAAGGCGAGGGCGGAATCTTGGCTCAAGGTGCGGGTATAGACCGCCTCAAAACGCTGTTCTGGCGTTTTGGACGCGAGGCTGATCGCGCGGCGGGTCATGATTGGCGCACCGGTTTCAGCATCGGCCCCTGTCGCCAAGAACAAGTTCATCATGCCGCTACGACTGGTCAGCGGGGTGCCGATGGCCAGATCAAGCTGATCGCCCTTAGCCAATAGATCGCGTTGGGCGAAGTTGATCGCGTAAGCGGTGGCTTCGGTTGCGCTGATTGAGCTCACCAAGCTGGTGCCCGCACCCACTTGCGATGCGGTTTGAGAATGGATCATCCGCGCGCTGAGCGAGGCTTTGTCGGACAAGGCCCAAGCCAGATCGGTTTGAACCGCAAAGGTGCGGGCAGGGCCTGATAAGCCGAACAATTCGCTGTCGACATCACCCAAACGACCTTGGCTCTCTTGGATGGCCACAACACTTGCGCCAAGGCTCACGCGGTCAAACTGACGGCTGAGGGCCGCTTCCACGCTGCTGGCTTGGCTGGTCGCGTTTGGCGTCCAGTTGAGGCCACGGCGCTTATATTGCTCACCTTGCAAGCGCGCGCCAAAGGTCAGGCTGACGCCATTGTCCAAGGTCCGCAGGCTTGCCACACTGGCGGTGGTGCCTTCAAACAGGGCGGTGTGATCGGCAAAGCCCAAGAGGCGTGCGGTCGGGGCTGCACCTGGGGCTAGGCTCGCACCCAAGATAGGGGAAGCTTGGCCGATGGCGACGGCCCAAGACTGGCCTTGGTTGCCGACAAAGTGCAGCCCGCCACTGGTGTCGCCACCCACGGATTGCGCGGGTGTTGCGACCAAGGACAAGGTGCCGCTGGGGGTTGCTACACTGGCCAAGGTCGCTTGCATGCGGCTGGACAGGGTTGAAGCAAGAATGGAGACTGAATCCGGCCGCAAATCCTCTAACTTGGTGGCGAAATCATAGGCGAAGTCGCGGCCAAACGCGTCAAATACCACGCCTTCAAATGCACCGGCGTCACCTGCAAATGACTTCGCACCAATGGCCACAGCACCGCTGGTAGCAGGCGCAAGGGCGAGGGGCGTCGTGCCAGCTGAGCTGACAGCCGTTACGGTACCCACTGGCAGAAGTGCCTTCTCAAGATTGAGGAGGCCGCGGCCATAAATTGGGTCGATCCCTTTCGCGCCCAAGTCTGTCGCTGTCACGAACAGGACTTCGGCGACCTTTGGCGCTGTCAGATAAGGCCACGCGCTTTTCACCACCGCAGCTGCACCTGCCACCACAGGCGCGGCCATCGACGTACCACTCATATAGGCATAGGCGTTGGGGGCAGAGGGAAAGGCACCGATCAAATTGACGCCGGGGGCAACCAAATAAAAGTTGCGTGCGTCACCTGCCCGGTTAGAGAAGTTCGCGATGAGATTATTGGCGTCAACCGCGCCAACCGCGATGATCTGACCCTTGGCCCAAGCCTCAGAAGCGTGACGGGCAGGGAAAGATGGATTGGCCAGGCCTTCGTTACCTGCGGCGATCACCATCAAAAGGCCCGCCGCCTGCGCGCCCTGCAAAGCGGTGCGAATGGTCGGACTCATGGACGAGCCACCCAAGCTTAGGTTCATGACGAAAGCGCGTTGGCTTGTCGCGTAATTGATGCCGCGCGCGACAAAAAAGTCCGAAGTCGACGCACCTTGGAAAACTTGGATCGGCAAGATGCGGGCATTGGAGGCAATCCCCACCATGCCAACACCATTGGCGCGCGCCGCTGCCAGAGATGCCACATGCGTACCATGGCCACTGGTATCATTGACCGCAGTCGTCCCGGTCAGATTGGTGAAAGCATTATAGCCGCCCGTGATCGCACCGGCAAAGTCGATATGGTCGCGGCGGATCCCGGAATCGATGATCGCAATGGTGACATTGGTACCCCGTGCGGCCCAAGGGCGCGGCTTAAAGGCACCCACACGTGACGCCGCTGAAGACCACGCCAGTTCTTGACCAGTTGGCAGCTTAGCAGTTTGAGCGAGCGCTGCACCACAAGGGATAAGGCCTGCAACAGCGGTCATCGAGAGAAGGATGGTTTTCATTTGTGTTCCCTGAACGTGAAAGAGTTGAGGGATGGGATAAATACTAAGGTTTAAAGCGGAATTTTGAAACAAGGCGTAGAATTTCTACTCTTCAGAGCGTCGTTTTTAGTCAAAGATAGATCAAATTTAATTGTATCCGCGCCTCATATTTATCCTAAATCAAGGTATCGTGCAGGTATTTGAAGTAAATCTTTTATGAGCTTGAGCGGTTTCAGCGATCTTTGACGCTGAAAACCGACCTAGTCACGCGCTTTTGCACTTACCAAGCCGTGGCATTGTGTAAAAATTCTTATCACGAAATGGGCACCGACCTAGCTTTCAAGCGTGATCAGCTTAGAGAAGGTCGCTCGGGATTCTGGATGGGAGAGGCAATCGTGGGGAAATTAGGAAACTGGGGCTTAGCTGGCCTGGTGGCTATTGGTCTGGCTTGGGCGGGTCAATCTTCTGCGCAAACCAAATCCGCCAAGGGACCACTGACACCAGAGCTGATGTGGCAATTGCAACGCGTTGGCGCACCCAGTCTGTCGCCCGATGGCAAGTTATCGGTAGTAACGGTCACGCGGTTTGACGCCGAAAGTGACCGCAGCTTTACAGCCCTGTGGGTGGTCTCCAATGAGACAGGCTCGAGCCGTCAACTCACCAGTGGCGATGGCAATGACATTTCTCCACTCTGGAGTCCGGATGGCAAGTGGATTGCCTTTGTCTCAAAGCGTGGCACCGACAGCGCGAACCAGCTTTATGTGATTGCCCCTGATGGGGGCGAGGCCCGCCGCCTGACCGGGGTGCCAACGGGGGTGTCGGCCCCTAAATGGTTCCCCGATAGCCAAAGGATTGCTTTCATCAGCTCTGTTTGGACAGACCTTATAAGCTGGGAAGAACAGGGCCAACGCGTGAAAGATCGCGCTGCCACCACGATGCAGGCCCGGGTTTGGGACAAGGCCCCTATCAGCTATTGGGATCGCTTTCTTGATGAGCGTCAGCCTCATCTCTATGCCATTTCGATCAATGCTGGAGACCCAGTTGCGTTAACAGGCCCCGCTGGCATTGCCCTTGAGTTCCGCACACCGGGCTCTGAAGATTATGATATTGCTCCAGACGGCCAAGAAATCGCCTTTGTCGGCGAAAGCGATACCAATGGCACACGCCCGAATTCGGATGTCTATGCGCTATCCTTGGCCACCGGCACGGTCCGCAATCTCACTGCCGCGAATCTGGCTGGCGATGGCGAGCCCCATTACAGCCCAGATGGTCGCTATTTGAGCTGGAGCTCTAATGTCATCGTGGCGGCTTCTGATCGTCAACGGGTGATGCTGTTGGATCGCCAAGCCACTACCGAGTCCCCGCGCGATCTATCGGCGACCTGGGACTGGTCTGCCGCAGAAGTTACCTGGGCTCCAGATTCCAAGTCTCTGTGGGTAATCGCAGAAGATCGGCCGACGCGGCGCTTGTTCAAGATGGATCTGACTGGGGCGACACCTCGCCGCGTCACTAAGGATGGCGACTTTGCAGGCATTGCTGCTGCGGGGCGCAGCTTGGTTGGCTTACGGGCTAGCTTCTCCAGCCCTGCCACCTTGGTGGCTATCGATAGCGCAACTGGCCAAACTGCCCAATTGTCTCGCTTCAACGACGCCCTGCTTACCAAAGTCGAAATGGGCAAGGTCGAGTCAGTCAGTTATCGAAGTGCCAATGGGGCCGAGATCCAGATGTGGATGGTCAAACCACCCCGCTTTGATGCTTCGAAAAAGTATCCCGTGATGTTCTTGCTACATGGTGGACCCCATGTCGGCATTACCGATCAATGGTCTTACCGCTGGAACGCACAAGTCTTTGCGGGGTGGGGCTATGTGACGACGTGGCATAATTTCCATGGTTCATCAGGCTTTGGCGACGCTTTCACCGATGCCATCCAGCCAGATTGGGTCACCTTGCCCTATCAGGACACTTTGGCTGCTGCTGACTATTTGAAAGCCCAAAAATGGGTGGATTCCGAGCGGATGGTCGCCGCAGGGGGCAGCTATGGCGGCTATCTGGCTACAGTCCTGCTCGGCCGGCCCCATCCCTTCAAAGCGCTGGTGGCCCATGCGCCGGTTTACAATCAATATACTCAGATCGGGGCCGATTATGGGGCCAACCAAAATCGCTATTACGAAGCTTGGGAGGACCCCGCTAAGTTTCAAGCAACTAGTCCAAACATGATGGCGGCTAACTTCAAAACCCCCACATTGGTCATTCATGGTCAGCTGGACCTGCGCGTACCAGTCAATCATGGGATTGAGTTGTTCAACACCTTACAAAAAAAGGGTGTGCCGTCGCGTATGATCTATTATGCCAACGAGAACCATTGGGTTCTTCGACCCCAGAACTCCTTATTCTGGTATGATGAAGTCAAGAAGTGGGTGGAGACGTATGCTCCGGCTGGCGGCAAGTAAGGGTCAACATACGACCAAAGCCTAAGTTGCGAGAAAGGTTCAGATGACGACATTTGGGACAGCAATGAGCCCCGCTGCTGTCGATGCGGCGGGACAGGCAGGGATGACCGCCTTACGGGCTGGCGATCCTGCCACAGCCATCGCTCAGTTTCAGTCGATCGTCGCGGCTGGGGCGGCGGACACGGCCGTTTGGCTCGCGCTCTCGATGGCCTATCAAGCGTCAGGTGACCCGAAAAGCGAGATTGCCGCAGTCACCCAAGTGCTGGAGCGCGACCCGGACAATATCCGCGCGAATTTGATCAAAGCCGATGCCCTTGTCGCCCTCGGTAGCAAGCGGGCTGCTATGGGCTTTTATGCGCATTTGGAGGTCTTGGTGCCGGTGACAGAGGGGTTGCCGCCCGCAATTGCTGCAGAACTCAACCGGGCGCGGCAAGCCCATGCAAAGCTGAAGCAAGGCCTCAGCGATTATCTTTTGGCCGAAGTTGAGAAAGCAGGCTTTCACCCAGCCCGCTCCAGCCGCCGCTTTGGCGATAGTCTCGACATTTTGACGGGCCGAAAGCAGCGTTATGTGTCGACCCCGCGGGCTTACTTCTTTCCAGAATTGCCCGCGATTGAGTTTTATGACCGCGCCCGCTTTGCTTGGCTTGACCCTGTTGAAGCGGCAACGGATGATATCTGTTCTGAACTGATGCCTATCCTCGAAGAAGGTACGCATTTTGGGCCTTATATCGAAGTCGAAGCCGAAAAATCATCTCATGTCGTTGCAAGCTCCGGCAAGGAGCAAGTCTCATCGCCTGAAGATTGGACTGCGGCCTATTTGATCCGCGACGGCAAACGTCAAACCCCGCTGGCCGAGCGATGCCCGAAGACACTTGCTGCGCTAAACGAGGTACCGCTTGAGACGATTGAAGGCCGCGCGCCCTTTGTTTTGTTTTCTAAATTGACACCTGGCGCCTGGATTGCCCCTCATACGGGCTTTCTAAATTCGCGCTTGGTGTGCCATTTGCCCTTGTTGGTTCCCGATGGTTGCTGGTTCCGGGTTGGCAATCAGGTCCGATTGTGGGAGCGCGGCAAAGCGTGGGTGTTTGACGATACGATCGAACACGAAGCCCGTAATCAAGGGCAGGGCACCCGCGTCGTCCTGATCTTTAACATCTGGCATCCGGACCTAACCGAGGAAGAGCGTCATCTGGTTGGCGCGCTGATGAATGCCGTCGAGACATTTGAAGCCGGCTAAGAAAAAGGCCAACCTGCCGAGTGGCAGATTGGCCTCAAAGTCTTGCTTTCGTGGCTGAAATTCAGCCAGCGTTGGCTTTAGTTGCCACCGGTGATGGTGAAGCTGTTGCCAATGGCAGCCGTGGTCAAAGCAACGTCGCCAGCCACATTCGCCAAGGTCAAGTTCGCAGTTGCCACGTTGATGGCACCGTTTTGTTGCAAGTTGCTGACGTTCAGGGTTGCGGTTGGCAGGGTGGTCAACGAGTAGGTGTTGCCAATCGCAGCCGTGGTCAAATTGACCTTGCCGCCAACGTTTTGGATCAAAGCATTGGTGGTCGCGCTTGGGTCGATGTTACAAGCTTGATTGTTGTTCGCATTGATCGCAGCCGCGTTAGAGCTGGTTACAGTGCCGGTGTTGCAGATTGCAGCTGCGGTGCCAACAACGTCGCCACTGACGTTCTCAACGCGCGTATTCAATTGAGAGCTCACATCACCCCAGTAACGTTGGGTGTTGTTGATCGTCCCGATTGGGCCGGTGATGTCGGCAGTGAAGGTGTTGCCAATTGCAGCCGAAGTTTGTTCGACTTTGCCGGTCACACCGTTGATGTTGCTGTTCAGGCGCGATTGGACGCCGCCCGATGCAGCTTGGTAGTTGTTGATATTGGTTGCATCAACCGTTGTGTTGCGAACAGTGTTCGATGCGGAGTTTGCAATCGCAGCGGCAGTTGCGGTCACGTCTTTGACGTTGTTTACAGCCGAAGTCGCCGTGCCCAAGTTCAAAGTCGCCGACACCAACTGATTGTTGGTTTGGGTGTTGTTGATGGTTGCAACGCGGCTCACGCTCACAGAAGCCGTGTTCGCAATGGCTGCCGAAGTTGCATCAACTTTGCCGCCAACAGTCGAACCAGTGCGGGTGATGCCAGCATTGGTTTCAGCAATAGCGCGAGCAACGTTGTTCTGGTTGGTGTTGATCACGGTGCGTTGCGCCATGGCCGACGAAACAACCGAAGCGCTGAGAGCGATGGCGGCTGCGGTGATGAAGAGTGATTTTCTGTTCACTGGATACTTCCCTCTTGAATGCAGTTGGGACCTTTTGTTCCAACTGACTGGTTACTTACAATTTCGGCGGGTTTTAGTGGGTCTGGCCCTAACCTCGACGCGAATAGTTCAACAATGCCGCTAATTCCCCTCGCGACGCAGACGTTCCTGCATCGTCTCATTGTTGGACCGGCCCCCGGGCGCGAAGGGTTGATCTAATTGACCTGCCTGAAGCCCCCGCAAGGGTGCGTTCATTTGGGTCTGCCCGAAGTTTGTTTGACCGTCGGCCGATTGCGGCGACTGGGGTCTTTGTTGTGAAGGCACACCTTGCTGCTGGCCTTGACCCATCCGAGATTCTTGCAGCCAAGGCGCAAGCGGGACGGATTGGGGGGCAAATGCAGCTGGCGCCACGTTAGAATATTGGTTCGTTTGGCGCGGGGCCGGCGCAGCCGGAGCGGTTGCCCGCCCAGGCGCGCTTTGTGGCACTGCAGCCAACTGACGTGTCTTGGCGAAACAGGGCGCAGCATCATCGCCATAAAGTCCTGCGGTAAACTCAAAGACCGAGCGATCAATGATGCTGCGAATAGCCATTTGGATTGGCTCATTCTTGCGACCGCCGATCCCGATATCGATGGTATCGGAACCATTTGCCAAGACGGCCCCTAATTCGCGTTGTTGGCCACGTACTTGCTTGCGGTATGATTTGACGGCAATTACTTCCGTGGTCCGCGCATCGATCAAGCGCAAATCCATCCCGACATCGACCACATAATCGCCATTGGTCGCAAAGGCCGAACCGCCTTTGTTGCCAGATTTGCTGAAGGAAGCATCTTGGCCGCGGGACACAAGATTGTGGTTGTATTCGCTGATGCCGCCGACGATATAGAGGTCGACGCCTTGGATTTGGCCTTCCTGCGGTGTCCGGATCACGGTGGCGGAGTCGCGCAAAAGTCGGTTGTTTGCAAAGTCGAGATCAACTTGGGTAACGCCTGTATCAAAGCGCTCAATGACCCGCATCCCGGCATTTGAAACGGCGGTAATGGCCATTAACGTGGCACCTTGGGTCAGGCGGCGACCCAAATAGAGGTCGTCTGCCCCGGTCATGTCGGTGATGTGCCCAACGGCGACGCGCGGAGCGGGGTAATCCTGGCTCCCAGCAATGTCGGCAACGCATCTCAGAGCGGGCGTATAATCCGTCTGAGTGGTAGCAACCGGGCTACCCTTCAAGGTTGCAACGGGGGCAACCGGGCCTTCGCTGGCACCGGTGCTAGCGCATCCCGCCAACAAGGTGCTAAGGGCGGTGCAGATCAAAAGGACACGGGAAGCTCGATAAGTACGGGACATAGGTTTCACCAATGCTGGCGCGCGATTTTATCGCGGCGCGTTTGTAGTCGCAGTCACACGACCATTATTGATTTGAGTGATCGAAATTGTGGAGTTTCGGACGTTGGTGATGGAGACAATGTTGCCCACAGCCGTCGTGTTGGTCAGAGTTGAGCCAGGTAGGCGACCAGAACGCGTGGACGTCGAGAGTTGTCCACCGACCCCTGCATTAGGATCAGCCAGTCGAGCGGGGCCAGCTGAACGGGAACCGCCGAGGTCCACTGGACGACCATTCACGATCAAGCGAACGCCATTTTGATCGCGGCTTGGGAACCGATAAGGACTTGCCTCAACATCGGGTGTGACGCCGTAGGTGCGGCGGATTTGATCGGCACCTTGCTGTTGCGCGGCGGCTAAACCCGGCACGAAACAGACTGAAGCTGCACACATCCAAAGGGCTCTCTTGCTGAAAGCCCGATGCTCTGGAGTACGTACCATTCTGGAACATCCTACTCTATTAACGCTATGGTAATAGAATAGGTAGCAATCGATATGCCAGCCCCTTTTATGTACTAAATTCAGCTACTTATAAATATTACGCAAGAGTTATGCTTAATGGCTGTACCTAACTGGCTTTGCGCTTTACCTGAAACTGACCGTATGGCTTAAATCGATACAGATAAGTGGGTACGATTGCCTCAACGCTTTCTAAGGTGGTTACCCTGAGATCGGCTAAAGTCTTGGCGCCAGCACTCACCACATTGTCCGTTTTTAGCATGACCACTTGGTCGCCCGTCAGCGGAGGGCCGGCGAAAGGATAGAGTTTGAACACCGCATCCAGCACTGCGCCTAGAGGCTGCGCGATAAAGAATGGCAATGGGGCCAGAAAACGCGGCCGCTCAATTTCCTTCAAGATAAATTGTAGCACTTCTTTGAAGCTGTAGACGCGTGGTCCGCCCAACTCATAGGTGCCGCCGCCACTGTCGAGCGCATTGACTGCCGCTTCAGCAACATCGCCCACATAGACAGGCTGAAATTTGGTGTGGCCACCGCCAATCAAAGGCAGGGCAGGTGACATGCGTGCCATCGCGGCAAACTGGTTGAAGAAATTATCCTCTGGTCCAAAGATAATAGAGGGGCGAAGAATGGTCGCATGCGGGATCAGTGCACGCACGGCCAATTCGCCTTCACCCTTGGTGCGCCCGTACTTAGAAGCCGATGCAGGATCAGCGCCCAATGCGGACATATGAACAAAACGGGTAATGCCGGCCTTGGCTGATTCGGCGGCGACGATCCGCGCGCCTTCCAACTGGGTCGCCTGAAAGGATTGCTTACCCGTCTCATACAAAATGCCAACCAGATTGATGACGCCAGTGGCGCCTTCCAAGGCGCGGGCTACGCTTTCGGGGTTGCGGACATTAGCTTGAACCAGCTGGATCTGCCCAACATCGCCCATAACCCGCAAATCTTGGCCCAAATGGGGGCGTCGCATCGCCACGCGCACGCGTTTGCCCGCTTTTGCTAGCGCGCGCACAATATAGCGGCCGACAAAGCCTGAGCCACCAAACACGACGATCACATCATTGGACATGGTTTTCCCCTACAATTCGACATCGGCATAGTCCGATAGGACCTTGTTTGTCGAGCGTTTGGGACACCCGATCAGCTTAACGCAGCGGTCGATTTGCCGCACCCCCCACCTTGCTGCTATAGGCCCGGCACACTAAGGCCTCCGCCACCTGATTTCGATCATGGGTAGATGGGGCCTCCACTGC
>VYLK01000526.1_pt1 | contig 12389 bp, 4 predicted proteins | sample 5114321 | NCBI WGS metagenome assembly VYLK01 (sample SAMN12291792, study PRJNA351875) | freshwater metagenome | isolation source: freshwater lake | place: USA: Michigan, MSU2 Lake | collected 2011-08-16
CCCGGGCTTTGAACTCCGGGGTAAATTTTCGTCTGGTTTGCTTCTTCATGGTTAGTCAATTTAGTAATTCGTTTTTGAACTAACCTCGTGGCCCTAATTTCGGGGAGTATTACACAACGAGGATGAGCCGAATGCATGAGCGGAATGCTAAAAAATGTGCGTTAGAAGAAAAATAGATAAAAAACACGCGATGTACTTTGTTACTTTTGCCTGAACTCGCTGGCTCCATGTAATTAAAATGACTAACGCGTATGATAGAGTTTATACATGGTTTGACGATTTGAAAAGCAAGACACTCTGTTGTGGGGTATGTATTTATGCTAAACCATGTACATGCCTTAATTCGATTTCGGGCTATACTATTGAAAGGGCTGAGATATGACGAAAGACAAATTTGCCGCAGAGTCCCTGGGGCGGGAGACTCTGCGGAGATATAAAAGATTTAAAAAGAAATAGTAAGAAACATGGATATACTCAATTTTCATAAAAAGCTAATTATCAATTACAAGACCTATATCCAGAGCTTTCTGAATATAAAGGATCCAACAATTCTGAATTTTGTTGATAGCGAGATAAGCAATAAAAAACTTTGGCCAGAACCACTAGTTCAGTTCAATCCGACCTTTGAAAAAGGCAGACCGCTTACAACATTGGTTCAAGAGGGACATTTGCACAACGAACTTGATAACATCTTCAAGAGCTTTAATTTGTATAAGCATCAGGAAGAAGCCATACTATTAGGAGCAAAAGGAAGAGAGTTTATTGTCACCTCCGGCACCGGTTCAGGGAAATCACTAACTTATATAGCTACCATTTTTAATCATGTTCTAAGGCAGGGTGATTTTGCCACCAACAAGATTCAAGCTGTTGTGGTTTATCCGATGAACGCTTTGATTAACTCGCAGTTCAAGGAGATTGAGAAATTCAAAAAGACATACGAAGAAAAATACAACAAGCCTTTTCCCATAACATTTGAGCAATACACCGGACAAGAAACGGAAGAACAAAAAGAGAAACTTAGAACTAATCCACCTCATATTTTACTGACAAACTATGTCATGCTTGAATTAGCAATGACAAGAAGCGGAAGGGATGTAGAAATCAGACAGAATTTTTTAGAGAACATTAAATATTTGGTGTTTGATGAATTGCATACCTACAGGGGCAGACAGGGATCGGATGTTTCGATTCTTATCCGCAGGATTAAATCTGCTGCATCTAATGAAATAGCTTGTATAGGCACTTCAGCTACTATGGTTTCTGGCGATGCTACCACACTTTTAGAGCAAAAAAAGAAAGTTGCCGAAGTAGCATCAACCATTTTTGGAACAGATATTCAATATGACCAGGTGGTAAATGAATATCTCATAAGAAGTATCGGAATTGGGCATTCTCCTTCAAAAGGTGATTTAAGAAATGCCATTGAAAATGGAATTTCCATTTCTTCAAAAGCAGATGATTTTGAGAAGCACCCGACCGCTAACTGGATTGAAGAACAAATAGCTCTTGAACTAAAAGAAGGGGTTTTAGTACGGAGAAAACCTGTTGAACTTTCTGAAATTGCAAAAAGACTTTCTGAATTTACAGATACAGAAAAACAAGATGCACTTAACCACCTGGAACAATTGCTGGAATGGGCGAATATTTTAAATACAAGCCCTGACAAGCAGAAAAACTTTCTCCCCTATCGTATTCACCAGTTTATTGCCCAAACAGGTTCCATTTACACCACTTTAGGTGACCAAAATACAAGGGACTTGTTTTTGGACGCTGGACTGTATGCTGATAACAAAGAGACAAAGTTGTTTCCAATGGTGTTTAGCAGAACATCAGGCCATGAATTTACTTGTGTCAAACTGAATCTAAATGACTCCATAATTCAGCCAAGAGAGTTTTATGACATTGTGGATGAAGAAGATGAATCTTCAATCGAAGAAGGTTATATTTTCATTCAACACTCAGAAGACGAAGAACCGATTTGGGATGCAGAAAGAGACATTCCGGACTTGCCCGAAACATGGTTTACACCACCCCGCAAAGATGGAACAAGGAAATTAAAGAAAGAAAGAGAAGCCAGACTTCCACGCAAAATTTGGTTTAATAAGAAGGGTGATTTCTCCTATACACAAGCTTTAGATTATGAAGGTTGGTTTATGCCTTCACCTTTGATGTTTGACCCGACTTCAGGAACAATTTACGATGCCCAAACAGCCGAATGGACGAAGGTCATGAAACTGGGTGGTGAAGGCCGGAGCACTGCCACTACTGTTTTATCCTTTGAAACCATTACCCAATTACAGGAGTTTGGTGAAGCATCTGAAAAACAAAAACTATTAAGTTTTACCGACAACAGGCAGGACGCTTCACTTCAAGCCGGGCACTTCAACGACTTTGTAAAAGTCGGTCAGCTTAGAGCAGCGATTGCAAAGGCTCTTGAAACACACAAAACACTTGATTATACAAGTATTACAGATAAGGTATTTGAATGCCTGAATATTGGGCAAGACCAATTTGCTAAACAACCCGCAACTTTTCCCGGACCTAAAAAGGAAAACGAAGATGCCTTCAAGGACTTTATCATGTATCGTTTATTGCATGATTTGAGACGAAGCTGGCGTGTGGTATTACCCAACCTTGAACAATGTGCTTTGTTGACCATTGAGTACAAGCACTTGGCAGAATCTATTCAAGACAATTCGCTTTGGCAACCAAATGATTTGCTGTTTGCCATGAATCCTGATGAACGCCAAGAATTCCTGCATCAGGTTTTTGATTTTTTCAGAAAGTCATATGCCCTGAGTTTCTCGATGCTTGAACCGGGTGTAATTGCAACCAATGCCAAGAAAATAAAAGAGAAACTAAAAGCTCCATGGACATTAGATGAAAATGAAAAGATTGAAGTACCGAATCATATTCGTTTAGAAAGACTGTCTTCCTCTGCAAGGGAATTATATTCTGAAAGTGCCGGGCTTACCAGTGTTTTTGGGCGTTACTTAAGAAAGAAAGCTGCACATCACGGAATAGATATCAGAGGCAAACAGGTCTATAATGATTTCACTTATAAACTACTTGACTTTTTGAGCGAAGCGGGTTGGCTGGTTAAGAAACCGGCTAAAACTGCCAACAACGAGGAAATCAGAATCTATCAATTAAAAGTTGACAATATACTTTGGCACAGAGGCGATGGTGAAAACCTGATTCCTGACTTGATTAAAAACCGCAGTTATAAACCGCTAAACACAAAACCAAACAAATACTTCCAGCGGTTCTATCAAACCAACTTTCACGCCATCAAACCGATTGAAGGTCGTGAACACACCGGGCAAATCAATAGTGAAAAGCGTAAGCAACGGGAAGAAGAATTCAGAGAAGGTAAAATCGGGGCATTGTTCTGCTCGCCAACAATGGAGTTAGGTATTGATATTTCCGACCTTTCCATTGTACACATGCGAAACGTGCCACCATCACCGGCTAACTATGCACAACGAAGCGGTCGTGCAGGACGTAGCGGTCAGGCAGCGTTGGTGTTGGTGTATTGCTCCAATTTCAGTGCACACGACCGTCATTATTTCAAGCATTCCACTCAAATGGTGGCAGGAACGGTTACTGCTCCAAGAATGGACTTGATAAATGAAGAACTTTTGCTGAGCCATTTAAATGCTTCTATTCTAACCAGGAGGCCTCTAAGTGTGCTAAATAATTCACTTGGCGACCTCGTGGATAAAAACAAAATTGAAAGCCTTCCGCTAAAACAGGAAATCATTGACACGCTAAAAATTAGTGAAGATGAAAAACTGCTCATTCTCACCAGCTACAAAAAAGTAATTGAGGACACCTATTTCAAAAATGAATTGGCGAAAAGGAAACCATCGTGGTTCACCGATAGCTGGATAAAACAAAACATTGATTCCTTTCAGCAATCGTTTGACAGTTCCCTTGACCGTTGGAGAAAGCTGTACAAAGCTGCCCAGAATCAAATAAAGGCTGCCACTTCCATCATTGAGAACCGAATTTATGCAGACAATCACGAGAAGAAAAAAGAGGCCTACAAAAGTTTAAGGCAAGCCGAAAGACAACGCGACTTGCTATTAAACGAACCCACAGACGGAAAGAAAAACAACAAAGACCAATCTGAATTTTACCCGTATCGTTACTTAGCAGCCGAAGGATTTTTACCGGGTTATAACTTCACTCGCCTACCGGTTCGTTCGTTCATGGAAAGCGAAGATGGTGGTGGTGAATTTATTTCTAGAGCCCGTTTTATAGCCTTAAATGAATTTGGGCCACGCAATGTCATTTATCACGATGGTGCCAAGTATCGGATTGACCCTATGATTTTGACAGAAGCTGAACTCAAATTAGAGAACGGAAAAATCTGCCCTAAAACAGGCTATTTCCTTTACGACAAACAATACGGATACGAAGTTGACCCCATCATCAATGAACCCTTGCAGTTGGATACCAACAAGCATGTGCACACCACATTGATTGAAATGGCTGAAACAAGAGCCTATGAATTGCAGCGTATCACATGCCAGGAAGAAGAAAGGACTAAAAAGGGGTATGACATTCAAACCTATTTTGCGGTAGATGGAGGTTTTGAAAATACAACGGAAGGCATTGTGAGTGTAGGCGATGAAAAACTCTTACACATACACTATCTACCGACTTGCCGAATCTTCAAGCTAAATTTGAAATGGCGGGCATCAAGGGAATATGGTTTTACCATTAATCTAAACACAGGTTATTGGCAAAGCAAAAAACAAAAAGAGGAAAAAGGTGAAGCAGACGAAATCAAAGATGTAAAACTCTTTACATCAGACACCGCTAATGCCTTATACATTCAACCGATAAAATCGCTTGGACTTGGCGGTGGAAGCAATGGTGTTATCACTTTAATGTTTGCCATTAAGCGAGCCATTGAAAATTACTTTCAGGTGGAATCAAATGAGATTGGGGCCACCATTATGGGTGATGAAGAAGCACCAAATATTCTGATTTATGAAGCAGCAGAGGGAAGTCTGGGTGTGCTTTCTCAAATCATGGATAATCCTTCGCTGTATAAATCCATTATGACAGAAGCATACAAAGTTTGCTTCTTTAAAAATGAGGTGGAAGAAGAAGGCGAAGTACTTCCTGCTACTTACGATGATTTATTGAGTTACTACAACCAGTTCTATCATCAGCAAATTGACCGTAACCTGATTCGGGATGCCTTAAGAAACCTGAAAGGATCAGCGGTCGAAGTATTGGCTAATAAATCATTCAGCAGCTACGATGAACAATATCAGTTCCTGCAAGCATCCAGAGACCCAAATAGCAGCACGGAAGATAAATTTTTGAAATTCTTGTATGAAAAAGGTATCAAACTGCCTGATGAAGCCCAACCGAAAGTGGATGAAATGTTTGTGCGTCCGGATTTCTTCTACAAACCCAATGTGTTTATTTTCTGCGATGGCACACCACACGATAATTCAGATGTAAAGAAAGATGATACAGAAAAAAGGGCTGCCCTGAAGAATGCAGGGTATCAGATTCTATCCTGGTACTACAAAGATTCTTTGGAGGAATTTATTGCAAAGCGGCCTGATATTTTTAAAACAGTGAAAGAAAAATAATGACAACAAACTTCGAATATAAACCAGGGAGTTTAGTCACTCTTCGCAACAGGCCTTGGGTGGTGTTGCCTTCTGAAGATACAGACCTACTTTTATTAAAACCTTTGGGTGGTTCTGATGAAGAAATTACAGGCATATTCCTTCCTGTTGCCGGTAGAGATGAAAAGCCGCAAACGTACAATTTCATTAAACCGTCTACAAAGGATTTAGGAGATTTTACTTCAGCCAAACTTTTTTACAATGCAGCCCGTCTTTCTTTCCGAAATGCAGCAGGTCCATTCCGTTGTTTAGGAAAACTTTCATTCAGGCCAAGGTCTTACCAAATGGTGCCTTTGATTATGGCTTTAAAGCAAGAAACTATCCGACTACTTATTGCCGATGATGTGGGTGTAGGTAAGACTATTGAGGCTTTGCTTTTTGCCAAAGAGTTCTATGAACGCAAGGAAATCAAACGCTTCGCCATTGTTTGCCTGCCTCATCTTTGCGATCAGTGGCAAGACGAAATGAAAAATAAATTTGGTATTGAAGCTGTTATCATTCGTTCCGGAACAGCCACATCACTGGAAAGACAAATAAGAACCCACGAAAACATATTCCGTGCATTTCCTTTTCAAATCATTTCTATTGATTACATCAAGTCAGGGAACAAACGACAAGTGTTTATTGACCATTGCCCAGAACTGATTATGGTAGACGAGGCACATACTTGTGCCAAACCCGCAGGTGCAAACAATTCACAGCAGTTGCGTTACCATTTGCTCCACGACATTGCCAAAAAGGAAAACCAGCATTTGGTATTTCTTACAGCTACACCGCACAGCGGAAAACAGGCAGAGTTTCAATCCTTGGTTGGTTTACTGAAACCGGAGTTCGAAAAAATTGATGTGGTTACTTCCAGCGAAGCTGAAAGAAAAGAAATAGCCAAGCACTTTATTCAAAGACGAAGAGGCGATGTATTAAAATGGTTAGATGAAGAAACGAAATTTCCCGAACGCAATTCGATTGACCGTGATTTTGAAATCGGAAAAGCCTATGCCGAAGTGTTTAATGATATTTTAGCTTATGCCCGTGAAATTGTGGCTCAAAACATTGGGGACGGACGAAAGCAACGATACAATTACTGGGATGCTTTGGCACTCTTAAGAGGTGTAATGAGCAGTCCAGCAGCGGGTATTTCCATGCTCACCAAAAAAGCACAGAAAAAGAAAATTACGGATGAAGAGGATGACCCAGATACTGCTCGTGAGCAGGAAGATGGTGCAGACAGCCAAAGCGTAATGGATAATGATTTCTCCACGGATGACAACCTGCCTTTGTCTTTTCTTGGAAAAGCGGAAGTGATAAAAGATTCAGAAGCAAAACGACTCATTGGTTATGCCAAAAGAATGGAAGCCCTGTATGGAATCGAGAATGATCACAAAGCCAAAGAAGCACTCATTCAAATCAAGACTTTTCTTGAAAGAGGTTACAACCCCATCATCTTTTGCCGATACATACAAACCGCCAACTATTTGGGTGATATTTTTAAAGAAAACCTGAAAGGAAAGAACTTCAAGAACCTACACATTGAAGTGGTAACTAGTGAACTGAACGATGAACTACGCAGGGAAAAAATCACCGAAATGAACAAATCGGAGAGGCGATTGCTCATTGCTACCGACTGCCTGAGTGAGGGTATCAACTTACAGGAAGGTTTCAATGCTTTGCTGCATTATGATTTACCCTGGAACCCCAACCGCCTGGAACAACGGGAAGGTCGTATTGACCGCTTCGGCCAGCAATCGGATACGGTGGAAGTGGCTTTGTTGTATGGCAGCAACAATCCCATTGACGGTGTGGTGTTGGAAGTATTGCTTCGCAAGGCACGTGAAATCAGACGTTCAATTGGAATATCTGTTCCTTTCCCCGAAAACAGTGCTTCAGTAATGGAAGCTGTTACCAATGCCATTTTATTAAAACCTTCGGTTTCGGTAAAACAAGTTACCCATCAGCTTTCCATGTTTGAGGCAGAAGAAATTGAAGCAGAGAAAAACCGGGTGGCCAAAGCATTTGAAGAAGCCGAACAAAGGGAAAAAGCATCCCGAAGCATCTTTGCCCAAAACGCCATCAAAGCCAATGAAATTGAAGCTGACTTACGTGAAGTGGATGAAGCCATTGGAGATGTAAAAGCAGTTGAACAGTTTGTGTTGCAATCTCTTCGTTTTATGGGTGTGCAGGTGGAAGCGAAAAAAGAGGGATATAAAATTTACACCACCAACATTCCGCAGCGTTTGCGTGACTTGCTCTCAGACAAAACCGATATTCAGATTTCGTTTAAATCTCCAACGCCTGCCGGATATAAATACATAGGCCGTAATCATTCTTTTACGGAACATTTATCACAACACATCATCAACAGTGCTTTGCAACAAGCAACCAACAGTGCTGCCAGAGCAGCTGTGTTGCGAAGTGCAGATGTAAAACAAAAAACGGTTCTGTTTCAATTGCGGGTGCGTAATGTAATAGCCGAACAACCCAGCAACAAGCAGATTGTGGCTGAAGAAATGTGGCTGTGGGGATATGAAGGCGAAGTGGGTCAAAAACAATTCATTGAAAAGGAAACCGCTATGACCCTTTTAATGAATGTAAGTCCTACTCAAAACATGGAAGAAGGTGAAAAAGCGTATTGGCTGGGTGAAGAAATGGCCTGGGTGCTGGATGAAAAAACTTTCCGGGAGCAAACCGATGAGGTGGCTTTAGAACGAGCCACTCATTTGGTAGAAAGCCATACCCGATTTAAGAAATTAGTGAGTGGTAATAAATACAAAGTGGTAGAACCTGTTTTGCCTATGGATGTATTGGGCGTTTATATTTTATTACCCGAAGTAAAGTAGAAGAGCAATGAAGCACACTACCATCAACATACAGGGAAATCTTATTTCAGAGGAAATTCTTCAAAAGGTTGAAAGCGGTGAAGCACAAGGCCAACAGGCAACTGATTTTGGTTTTGATCCCGGCTCCAATCTTCGTGGTGAAATAGAATATGCCTGGAGTAGAATAAAATTAGACTGGAAACATTTCTCCGACAAATCGCAAAATCTGCCTGCCAGCGACCCGTACGGAACCACTTTATGTCGAAAGTGGATGGAACAGTTTCTGAGTTCCATTGGCTTTGATTTGTCTAAAGCTAAATCGGGTTTACAAGGCGATAATAACCAAATCTACACCATCAGCCATGTGGCCGATAATTTAAATCAGCTTCCTGTGCACATTGTTGGTTTTATAGAACCCAACAACCCCGACAAAAACACCTTAGATGTAAAAACCAGCGGTGGCACTTCCCGCTTTTCGCCACATGCTACCATGCAGGAATACCTGAATGTAACCGAGCATGTTTACGGAATTGCCGCCAATGGATTGTTTCTTCGCTTAATTCGTGATAGTGGCCGTTTGATTAAACTCACCTATGTAGAGTTTGACCTGAAACGGATGCTGGATGAAGACAAATACAGTGAGTTTACCTTGCTGTATCGTTTATTACACGCTACCCGTTTCCCAAGAACTCAATCCGAAGCCGACCAATGCTTTCTGGAAAAGTATTATCAGGACAGTATTGAAACATGCAACCGCATACGAGATGGATTGAGCCTTGCGGTAAAAGAATCCTTGCTGGCTTTGGGTAATGGCTTTTTACAACACGAAAGCAATAGCGCTCTCCGTGAAAAAATTCAAAGCGGTCAGCTTTCTTCAAAAGATTACTACCGCCAGTTGCTCCGCATCATCTACCGCTTTTTATTTTTGATGGTAACTGAAGAACGGGATTTGGTGTACGACCCTGAAGATAAAACAGAAGCCACCCAACGCCTCAAAAAAGTTTATTTACAGTTTTACAGCATTGCCCGCCTTCGAAAACTCTGCGAAAACCGCTATGTGTACGAAAGTCAGTTTAACGACTTGTGGCAAGGCTTGGTTCAAACTTTTCAATTGTTTGAAGCCGGGGGTAACGGTAAAAAATTAGGCATACAACCACTGGATGGCGATTTGTTCAGCTACAACGCCATTAAAGATTTGCAGGAATGCCTTATCAGTAATAAACTGTTGCTGGAATGTGTTCGCAACATGAATGAGTTTAGGGATGAGAAGAAGAATCTGGTCAATATTAACTATCGTTCATTGGATGTAGAAGAATTGGGTTCGGTGTATGAAGGTTTGCTGGAACTTCATCCGGTTATCGAAAATATTGAAGCTAGCAATCCCGCCCATATCAACTTTACCTTTCACGAAGGAACCGACCGTAAAACAACAGGTTCTTACTACACAAGACCTGAATTGGTAAATTAACTCATTAAATCGGCATTGATACCTGTAATTGAGGAACGGCTGAAAGAGCAATCCGGAAACAAGGAAGCACAAGCCAAAGCCCTGCTGAAATTGAAAGTGTGCGATGCAGCAGCTGGTAGCGGACACATGCTCTTGGCGGCAGCCCGAACCATTGCTTGGTATTTAGCAAGAGTACAAAGCGGTGAAGAAAATCCGGCACCAAGCGTGTACCGTAGCTGTTTGCGGGAAGTAATACAGCATTGCATTTATGCGGTGGACTTTAACCCAGATGCGGTGGAACTGTGCAAACTGGCACTGTGGCTGGAAGGACACAACAGCGGCAAACCCCTCAGTTTTTTAGACCATAAAATACGCAACGGAAACAGTCTGGTAGGTGTAAGCGATTTAAGCGTATTGCAGAGAGGCATACCCGATGATGCTTTTAACCCGGTTACGGGTGACGATAAAAAAGTGTGTCAGGAACTGAAAAAGGAAAATGCCAAATACAACAAAACCAAACAAGGTACTTTTGATTTTGACCAAAGCGGCAAAATAGACACCACTGCCATTACAGGTGATTACAAAGAACTGGAAAACATAAGGCAAGACGATTTAGAAGGTGTAAAACAGGTGAAAAAGAAGTTTGACACGCTCCGCAGCAACCACGCCTGGTTTAATGACTGGCGGGCTTGCAACCTTTGGACAGCCGCTTTTTTCTGGAACTACAACGAAGAAAACAAACAAGCAGCCCCTAACAGCGAACGCTTGGCTAAGTTTCTGCTAAATCCGGCTGCCGCTTATGGCCCTATGATTGGCAAAGCCGATGCCCTAAGCGTGGAAAATAAATTCTTCCATTGGCCATTGGAGTTTCCAGATGTATTTGAGCAAGGTGGTTTTGATGTGATGCTGGGTAATCCGCCTTGGGAAATGATACAAGCAGATCCCCAGGAATTTTTTGTCGGAAAAAACCATGAAATTGTAAAGGCTGAATCACAAGCGAAAAGGAAAAAGCTTGTTGAAAAATTAGTAGATAGCAATATTGATCAATTCAATGAATATCAGAAATTTCAACATAGTACGGAATCAATTCAAAGATTCGTGCACCATAGTGAAATATATAGTTTATCCAACATAGGAAGACTTAATACATATTCTATTTTTCTCGAATTAAGCACCAGGATAATCAATAAAAAGGGCCACTTAGGTTTTATTATTCCGACTGGAATTGCCACAGACTCCTTTAATCAGGCATTCTTTAAAAATTTAATAGATACGAAAACGCTTAAATCGTTAATTGATTATGAAAATAGAGGCCATTTTTTCCCAGATGTGGACTCAAGCTTTAAGTTTTGTGCAATAACCCTCAGTGGAAAAAGATTGGAAAATATATCACCTAAATTTTCATTTTTTAATAAGCGAGTTGAAGAACTTAATCTGCCTGGAAAGGTATATGAAATGAGTTGGGAAGATTTTGAGTTGTTTAATCCTAACACAAAGACATGTCCTGTTTTTCGAAATGCGAAAGATTATGTTATATCTAAGAAAATTTACAAAAACCACGATGTACTTGTAAATCACCAAACAAATGACGAAAAATATCGATTTCAACTGATGTTCATGATGAATACAGATTCAGTACATTTCATTAAAAAAAGTGAACTAGTAACTTTGAGCGAAAAGGAAAAATATCTTGCGCTTTATGAGGGCAAGATGATATTCAATTACAACCATAGGTACCAATCTGTAACATTTAATGAAAATAATTCAAAGAGACCAGGTCAGCCCTTGGATGTCTCTTTATCGGAGTTAGAGGACCCGCATTTTACAACCCAGCCATTAAATTATATTAAAGAAGAAGTTGTAATTAATCGAATAAAAGACAAAGGAAAATGCAATTGGTTTCTCGGTCTTAGAAACATAAGCAGCCCAAATAATGAGAAATTTATAACAGCAGCGATTATCCCCTATTCAGGCGTAGGTAATTCTATAACTGTTATTCACAATAGGGATGGAGCAAAGGAAAGTGCGTTGTTACTTGCATCGCTTAATTCTGTGGTAGTTGAGTACTTGATACGACAAAAAATTGCTGGTCCCAATATAAACGTATTTTATATTGAACAATTACCTATTAGAGTTATAATACCCCCCCATTATTACCACGTCATTTTAAATTATGTACTTGAATTAACTTATACTTCGTGGGACATCAAAGCCTTTGCCGATGATGTTTGGAAAGAAGCAGATGCAGATTTGAGGGCAGCTATCCTACAACAATGGGAAGCTAACAAAGCGATTACTGGAGGCCACGAGTGGGCACCACCGGAGTGGTGTGAGATAGGCACAGAAGGTTGTTCACTACTGAGGTGGTCCAGTTAAGCCGGACAGTTATATTGTCAGATTTCCTAAACATATATTATTCAAAACGGAGGATGGTTAATTCCATCCCCTCGTAGTGAATCGGTCTGTATTTGG
>VYLK01000528.1_pt1 | contig 12379 bp, 12 predicted proteins | sample 5114321 | NCBI WGS metagenome assembly VYLK01 (sample SAMN12291792, study PRJNA351875) | freshwater metagenome | isolation source: freshwater lake | place: USA: Michigan, MSU2 Lake | collected 2011-08-16
GCCAGTCCGTTAATCTGGCCCACCTCATCTGGCGCACACCACGCGCCCCGGCCCCTCTGCCTTCGGGCAACAAGGTGCACCCCCGGTGGTTTTCCACGCGGGGCTATGGGTGTTAGGGGGGTATCAACAAAAGCGGTGTCATCCCGGACGGCATCAGCCGATCCGGGACCCCATGTCGCAAAGTCCACTGGGGTCCCCGCTCTGCGCTATCGCTTCGGCGGGGATGACAGGGTTGGAAATGACGAGAATATATAGAAGCGCTTTAGTGCCTATTTTGATGCAAAAGGCTATCCAGCAAAATGGAAGTTGACCCCATACGCCAACTCACAGGGATCACGACCTCCACTGTCCCTACACACAGCTCGCTTAGGGTTGGCTAAGCAATGGGCAAAACCACGTTGCGACCTCCCACTTCGACTGATTTCCGGCCCTCAAGATGACATTCTTCACTGCCTTTCTCGCTATTTTTGGCTTGGCCTTTCTCGATAGCCTCAATCCTTTCTCCATCGCGGCTTGCGTGGTTGTCATTGCTGGACAGCAAAGTCTAGCGCGCGGTCTCATCTTCATTACGGCAACCTTTTTGGCCTATTTCCTGGGCGGGGTCGCGTTGGTTAGTGGGTGGGTTGAGGCTGCAGCGGCCATGCGACCCTGGATCAAGCCGTGGATGATGATAACGTTTTGGCTGGCGCTCGGGTTAGGCTCTTTCGTTGGTGCAGTCATTTTGTGGCGGCGACCTGCGGCAACTGAAAGCAAAGAAGCAAAACCGCCTACAACTGCTGCTTTGGTCGGGGTCTTTCTCTTTGCCTTGAGCTCAACCCTATCAGATCTGCCAACGGCTCTTCCCTATTTCGGCGCGATTCCGATCATGGTTGCCACCAAGACCAACTTTCTGGGCCTCTTGGCTTGGTTGGCGTTTTACAGCCTGATCTATGTCAGCCCTTTGATTGTGTTGCTCTACTTTCGTCAGATGGCACACAAACAGTTTGAGCCCCTCGTCGGGAGCATTAATCGTTCCATGGATTGGGCCATCCGCCGCCTGACGCCGGCCTTACTTGTCCCATTGGCGGGCTGGGCAGTCTATGAGGCCGCGCGGCTGCTTCTCTCAGTTTAGCGCTGCTCGGTCTATTATCCCCGTGATGGATCAAAATAGGGCTTATCACCTGCAATGGTCACACGCTCCATGATGCGAACAGCTGGGAAGTAATCTGACGCGGCATAATGTTGGCACGCGCGATTGTCCCAAAAGGCTAGCGAGCCCGGTGCCCAGCGGAACCGACATACGCGCTCTGGCACAGCGGCAAGGCTGTACAAATGGTCTAGCAGCCAGTCGCTCTCCTTCTTGGACAGGCCAAGAATACGAGAGGTAAAGCCTGTGTTGACATAAATTCCGCGCTTGCCCGTCTCAGGATGTGTGCGCACAACCGGATGGGTTTGGACTGGGAACTTTTCGTGAAGCTTCTCAATGTCTTGATTGAGTCTTTTCGCAAAGACCCGTGCGATATCATGCTCGGCTTCCAAGGTGCAGACAAAAGCCTGCATCGCGGGGCTAAGGGCGTCATAGGCCGCGTACATGTCTGAGAATAATGTGTCGCCGCCAACTTCAGGCAATTCAATGGCACGCAGAATTGAGCCCAGCGAAGGCTCTGCCCGCCACGTAACATCGGAGTGCCAATTATTCTCCACCCCGCGTGAGTTGGGGCCGTGGGCAATCCGCAGCACTTCAGGGTCTGGCTGATCGCGCGGCGTAGCAGGGTGAATCTCTAAGGGGCCAAACCGACGCGCGAAGGCTAAATGCTGGGCGCGGTCAATGTTTTGGTCGCGAAAGAACACGACTTTATGGGCCAAAAGCGCCGCACGAATGTCGGCAATCATGGCGTCATCCAAGTCTTGGCTCAGATCAATACCCAGCAATTCAGCCCCAATGGTAGGCGTCAAAGGGCGAACTTCAAAGCGCGTGAACTGGCTGGCTGGCACATGGACGGTCATGGTGTCGTCTCTCCCAAATCATTATTTGAGAGAGATCGTATCCTGCATTTGGCTTTCGGCAAGCCTCACCAAAGCTAGACTTAGCCAGGAACGGATTCGCTGGCTTCCAGCACATCTTCAAAGGTCCGCAAGCCAGGCTTTGGTGCGCAGACCAAGACCGCCATATTGCCGGGCAAATGCAGATTATCGAGCATTTTTTCGTGAGCCAGCGGGATATCGGCCCACTCAAACACTTCCGACATGCATGGATCAATGCGGCGCTCAATCACCAATTGGTTGGCAGCACTCGCCTGTTGCAAATTGGCAAAGTGGCTGCCTTGCACGCGCTTCTGCCGCATCCACAAGAAGCGGGCGTCCATAGTCAGATTAAAGCCAGTCGTGCCCGCACAGATCACCACCATGCCGCCGCGCTTGGTGACAAAGACTGAGACTGGGAAGGTGCTTTCGCCTGGATGCTCAAACACGATATCGACGTCGCGCTTGTCGGTGACGTTCCAGATGGCTTTGCCAAACTTGCGGCATTCCTTCATATATTCGTTGAATTCTGGCCCATTGACGAGGGGCAATTGACCCCAGCAATTGAAGTCCTTGCGGTTGAGGACGGCTTTCGCTCCCATCGACAACACATAGTCGCGCTTGCTTTCGTCCGAGATCACGCCAATCGCATTGGCACCTGAGACGGCGCACAATTGGGTAGCAAACACGCCGAGGCCACCCGATGCACCCCATACCAGAACATTCTGACCGGGCTTCAGCACGTGGGGGCGGTGGCCAAACAACATGCGGTAAGCCGTCGCCAAAGTGAGGGTGTAGCAAGCGCTTTCCTCCCACGTCAGGTGCTTGGGCCGGGTCATTAACTGACGGGACTGAACCTTTGCGAACTGGGCAAAGGCCCCGTCTGGCGTCTCATAGCCCCAGATGCGCTGGCTGTTTGAGAACATGGGGTCGCCGCCATTGCACTCTTCATCATCGCCATCGTCTTGGTTGCAATGGACCACAACCTCATCGCCGGGCTTCCAGCGCTTCACGTTCTTGCCCACGGCCCAAACGATCCCGGCGGCGTCAGAGCCCACAACAGCGTAATCTTGGTCAAATCCATCCAAAACGCTGACAGGTTCACCCAACCCCGCCCAAACGCCGTTATAATTGACGCCAGCAGCCATCACCAACAGGAGGACTTCATCATTATCAATCTCAGGCGTCGGCAGAATTTCCAGCTGCATCGCCTTTAGAGGGCGGCCATGACGCTCTTTCCGGATCGCCCAGCCCCACATGGTTTTTGGCACATGATAGGCAGGTGGAATTTTGCCAACAGGATAGAGATCGAGCAAGGGCTCACCCGAAACTGGCGGCGCCGCTACATCTGTTGTCGTCATCCCGAACTCTCCCGCTGAACGTGCTTGGCGCGATGGTTTTTCGCTTTTTTGGAAATTGGTTTCTCGATAGTCCGATTTAGAGGCAGAAACATGCGCTTCAAGCCCCGATCAGACCTTGTCTGAGCCAAACTCTTCTGCTGCGCTGCAACATAACTTGTCAAGCTGTTTTTAGTCTCGCTCGAAGGACCATTCTAACTAGCGGACAAAACGATCGATGCTAACTAGGATATATTGGAGCAGAAGTTGGAGTTAGGCGTGAATCTTTTTCAGGCAAAAATTGGTCCACCGCGCATTCTACTGGGTGTTCTGGCGATTGGTTATGCGGTTGTGAACATCGCAGTTTCGATGGCGACACGGGGTGAATTTGTGCCTTGGCGACATGTGGATGAATTGCTGGCTTTGGCTTTTGGCGCGCTCAATCTCATTCAAGAAATTATTCTATCCATATTCCGCAACCGCTTTGTCCTTGTCGAGATGAATGAGCAAGGCTTGTTTGACCGCCGGATCATGTATGAGCGACTGGCTTGGGAGCAAATTGAGTGGATTGAACCCCATCCAGGTGGGGTGGCAGACCGGCTCAGAGTGAAGGCGTCCGCCCGATTGACGCCCTTTGGCGCGGTGCGGAATCGCTTACTGCGCGTTGTGCGGCAGATTCCGGAGGGCGAAATCGTCATTACCTTTGGCGGCTTGAACAAGGCCGCAGCCCAAGCGGCGGCTTGGCTGGCCAAACATCAACCGCGCCTGACACCGGATGTTTGGAAGATTGCGACTGTTCAGCATGAGGGGGAGGTTCCAGCTCAACATCGGGACATTTGCTTGCAAGCCCATGTGTTTCGGCGGACTTGGTTGAGTTATCTTTTAGGCGGCGTGATCCTATTGGCAGCGCTCGTTGCTCTTTTGCCTACGTTCTTGGCACCCATTCTTGTCAACGGGAAAGTTCCAACCGATTTTGCACAATTGGCAGTTTTGGGGACGATCGTTGGCGCTGCGATAATTGGCGGGATCGTCGCTTTGCAGATTTATATGCGCCTTTCTAGCGCCCGGGACGGTGTGATTATCCTCTCTCAAACAGGGCTGACCGATATCCGGATATCAAGCCAGTTCATCCCGTGGCACCATATCGACCATGTAACCTTTCATTGGCTAAACCATGGTCGCTTGGTCAATGAAGCCGTGGCGGTGGAAGTTCAGCTGCAAGAGGGTATCAAGCTCAAGGCCCCAGAGGGTCTTGCATTTAAACTGGTACACCTAATCCGTACCGTTACGATGCCCGAGATCTTCACCTTGCAGCACTCAGGGACCACCACCAGTGTGAGTGAAATCATCGACCATATCGAGCGTCATAAGCTGCCAGTAGCTGTGCGCGAAGTCGCTCGAAACTAGGTTTGGCTAGTCCTTTGGGCGATAGCGCATAGCGACATCACACCGCTCATAGCTACAGCCATAGCGGGCCATGATATCGGGATCGTGGATAAACCCTAGCTTCTCATAGAGGTGAATAGCGGGCTCGCAAATGTGATTGGTGAGCAGGAAAAGGGTTTCTATCCCCCGTTCTTCGGCGCGTGCTAGAGTTGCTGCCAACAGATATTCACCCGCCTTTTGTCCGCGTAGGGAGTCCAAGACACCCATTTTGGTAAGTTCGACCGCCCCATCTTCGGTCGGCATCAGGGCGCAGGTGCCCACGACGCCATGTTGTTCGGTCGCGATAAACAAAATCTCGCCGCCCCGGTCGAGGATTTCGACTTGAGGATTGCTGAGGACATCAATGTCGTGGTCCTCCAGTTTGAACATGGCCGATATCCACGCGGCATTGATCTCGTAAAAGGACTTAGCAAGGTCTGGCGTGATCGTTTCGTCAACACGGATTAGAGTGAAGGGATTGGTGACACGCTGCAACATGGATCGCTCCGCCAGTTGGGTTTCAAAAAGGGTAAGTAGGGCCAAGAGTTCTTGTTCGCGCCCGCCCGCAAGGTCCGAGACGGCGGTGCCAACTTTGGGCCAAACGCGTTCTTGGGTTTTCGCCAAGATGGCGCGGCCGGAACCGGTCAAAGCGATCTTTTTTGCCCTTGCATCGCTAGGATCTTGGTCGGTGGTGATCAGGCCTGCGCCTCGCAAAGCGGCAACGGTACGGGTCATGGCTGGCTGGCTAAACCCAACCGACGCGACGGCCTCCATGATGCTCAAGGGGCCATAGCGGTCGAGGGCAGCCAAAAGTGCCAAATGGCTCGGTTGGATGGGGATGCCCGCTTGGTCAAGAATGATAGCCGCGTCGGCCAGCAAGCGCTCTGCCAAGCGCTTAAGGCGGCTTCCCAGTGCCACATGGCCCAAGTCTTGAAGAATATCTGCCATCATCAGCCCGTTTGTATAACATGTTATGTAAGTTGTGTCCTCTCAGCGGTCAAGCAAATTTTAGCGAGAATGGCTCTGGATATCCGTGTTGGTGGAAGATTTTGCCCCTTGCCTACGGGGTATCAGGCATGGCAATGCTGCAATGCACAAGGACACTATTATGACCGATAAACCCTTCCAACACGCCCCCGACAAGCCCTGGATATTCCGCACCTATGCTGGCCATTCCACGGCGGAGAAGTCCAATGCGCTTTATCGGGCGAATTTGGCGGCTGGGCAGACGGGTCTGTCGGTGGCGTTCGATCTGCCAACCCAGACGGCCTATGAGGCTGACCATGTGTTGGCCAAGGGCGAAGTCGGCAAGGTTGGGGTGCCGGTCAGCCATTTGGGCGACATGCGGGCCTTGTTCAAAGACATTCCGCTGGAGACCATGAATACCAGCATGACCATCAATGCGCCGGCCGCTTGGATGTTGGCGCTTTATGTCGCTTTGGCAGACGAGCAGGGGGCCGACCGCAAGAAGCTGCAGGGCACCACGCAAAACGATCTGATCAAGGAATATCTCTCGCGCGGAACCTATGTGTTCCCGCCCGCGCCCAGCTTGAAATTGACGGCAGACACGATTGCTTGGTGCTTGAAAGAAACGCCCAAATTCAACCCGATGAATGTGTGCTCCTACCATTTGCAAGAAGCTGGCGCGACGCCAGAGCAGGAATTGGCGTTCGCACTCGCCACCGCCATCGCCGTCCTTGATGAAGTCAAAGCCCAAGGCCAAGTCCTGCCCGAAGACTTCCCCGCCGTGGTTGGCCGCATCAGCTTCTTCGTGAATGCTGGCATCCGCTTTGTGACTGAGCTGTGCAAAATGCGCGCGTTCAATGTCCTGTGGGACGAGATTTGTAAGGACCGCTATGGCGTGACCGATCCAGCCATGCGCCGTTTCCGCTATGGCGTGCAGGTCAATTCCTTGGGGCTGACAGAGCCGCAGCCGGAGAACAACGTCTATCGCATTCTGCTTGAAACCCTCGCCGTAACCATGAGCAAGGATGCCCGTGCGCGCGCTGTGCAATTGCCCGCTTGGAACGAGGCTTTGGGCCTGCCGCGCCCATGGGATCAGCAGTGGAGCCTAAGGCTTCAACAAATCCTCGCCTATGAAACCGATCTTCTCGAATATGAGGATTTGTTTGCGGGTTCCCACGTGGTGGAAAAAAAGGTCGCAGAACTGGTGGCAGGCGCGAAGGCAGAGCTTGCTAAGATCGATGCCTTGGGCGGGGCCGTCGCGAGCGTGCCCTATATGAAAGAGGGTCTGGTTCAATCCAATCGCGATCGCCTACTGGGCATTGAAGGCGGCAGCCAAGTGGTCGTCGGCGTCAATCGCTGGTCGGATACAGAGCAATCGCCCTTGTCGGCTGGTGAAGGCTCGATCCAAACGGTTGATCCCATGGTGGAAGCCGATCAGATCAAGCGCCTGAATGCTTGGCGCTCGGGTCGTGATGCCGCAACGGTTGAGGCGGCATTGGCAGAGCTTGAGGCAGCCGCGCGCGAGAACCGCAATATCATGGAACCCTCCATTTCGTGTGCCAAAGCTGGTGTCACCACCGGTGAATGGGGGGCCTTGCTGCGTCGGGTCTACGGGGAATATCGGGCGCCAACTGGGGTTTCGCTCCTTGTGAATATCGAGGGCGAAGACATTGAAGCTGTGTCGAAAAAGGTCGATGATATCAGCGAAAAACTGGGCCGTCGCTTGGCCTTTTTGGTCGGCAAGCCAGGTCTTGATGGTCACTCCAACGGGGCAGAGCAAATCGCCACCCGTGCCCGCGCTGTTGGGATGGATGTGACCTATGAAGGCATCCGCATGACGCCGGAAGAAATCGTGGCGCGCGCGGCGGAAAAGAAGGCCCATGCGGTGGGCCTCTCCATTCTTTCGGGCTCTCACCTCGACCTCGTCCGCGATGTCGTGGCCCGCATGCGGGCGGCGGGGCTAGAGCATGTGCCTGTGGTTGTGGGCGGCATCATCCCGCCAGAAGATGCCCGCGCGCTGAAGCAATTTGGCGTCGCCGCTGTCTATACGCCCAAGGATTTTAAGATCACCGAAATCATGGGCGATTTGGTCGATATTGTGGAGGCTCGGGTCGATCAATTGGTCTAAGTAGGACTTTCCATCCCGCATAAATCCTAGGTTGCCAGATCACGCGATTGGCATTAGCCTCCAACCCTATTGAAGGTGTGGTAGGATTGGAGGCGGGATTGGGCAAAAGGAAATATCTACCCGGTGTCGAAATCGCCCGAACGCCTGAGGATAAAATCACGGCTGGCTTGCAAGAGGTGCGTGCCTATCTGGTCAATGGTGTGTTTTTTCTGACGTTGGCTGTATCAGGCTGTGCTCCTCTATTTGGCAAGCTGGGAATAAATGGCGAACGCACGTCAGTCCTAGAGACGATCTCTGTTCTGGGGGCGATAGTCTTCCTCATCCTCTGCATGGTTGTCCTTTTTATGGGCAGCAAATCACTCATTCGAAGACTTTCTATCCAACCCGTTCTAGTAACGGGTAGGGTGCGGAACTGGAGGTCGCCCTCACTCCTACTGAGTGTGGCGGCTGCCATTGTCTTGGTCGGTGGCTTCGCCTTGGTTGTTACCACATCTTACTTCGACTTCACGCAAGGCCGGGACTCCTCTTCGGCGCTGCGCTTCTTGAATGTTCCTCAGGTTCTGGGTGGCTGCCTAGGGGTATGCGCCATGATCGCCGCTGCGATGGAAACTCTCGAGTGGGTTCAAGACACTCGTCGGGATCAAACCGCATCCACCAAACAAGCCGAACAAGAACCCCAACTGCCCAGCTGGGCGCAGACTTTATAGGGAGGGGAAAGTGACCGAGCCTGTTAGCCACACCGCCGAAGTCCGCAAGTTTCTGTTCTTCAAGGATTCTCGTCCGATTGCGCCGAGCATTGACGATAAGATTACTGCGACGGTGCAAGAGATGAAAGAACAAGTTGGGGGTGGCTTTAGCGCCGTCATGCTTTTGGTGATGGCGATGGGGATGCAAGTTTCCCCAAATCTCGAAGGCAATATCCTCATGTTTTGGGAGTTATTTCTGACAGCCGTATGGATTGTGGCGATCCTTGGCATGTTCGCAAGCGGCGTGACGGCTAAGCCGAGGACTTACCAAAGTGGTATCCCAAGCAAACGAACTTACGGCACCGGTACGCTTTTAACATGCCTAATCTTATCGCTGGTGTGGGCTTGTTATGTAGGGTTTGGAAGCCTGATGTTTGAAGACCAATTGGGTTATCTCAGTAATGTTCGAGGTGTTTCATTCCTGGTCGCCTCTTTTCTAACTGCGCTCTATGTTTTGCGTTCTATCCAAGATCGCATCCAATGGATTCTTGATCTTCGGGCAGAGCAAGGCCTTATTTTGGCGCAAGGCACAGACGGAAAAGACGGCGAAACGGACAGTCACTCGGCTTGGATTGAGCGGCCGATCAAATGATCAATAGAGGCTCCCCCATGTCTGACAAACACCCTGGCCCACAGAAATTACTGTTCTGGACAGACAAGCGCCCCATCGCGCCTGATGTGGAAACCAAAATCACCTGTGCGATTGCGGAGATTGGGGTGGCTGCCGCCCAAGTGGTGAACAGTTTGACGTTCATCGGTTTCCTGTTCCTCATTCGCGCTGGGGACTCAGAAGATTTTTCATTGGTTCGATCTATGTCAGGCCCACTATTAATGATGCTTGCAACCGGCCTCATGCTAGTGTGTGTAAGTGGCGCAGACGAGCGGTTTCCACGTTCGGTTTTTCAAAGTGGCATCCCCTCAGATCAGACCCGTTTGAGCCGAATTCTTTTGGTGATAGCGATGTCTGCCCTAGCTTGCCTGATGGTGAACGTCGTACTTCTGGTGCTGAACCGTGCCGAGCAAGAGGGCCTCTACCTCGCAGAATTAGCCGGTCTTTACGCGACTTGTGCGCTGGCAAGCTACGGAAGCTCAATTATCGTTAGAGCCCGCTGGATTCTCGAACTGCGAGTAAAGCAAGGCCATAAGCTGCCGCTCGGCAATGATGACGATGAAACCAATGGGTCCCGACCTGCTTGGTATCAACGGCCAGCGAAATGATCCAGCGAGGTTTCCCCCATGTCTGACAAACACCCCGGCCCACAAAAAATCTTGTTCTGGACCGATAAGCGGCCCTTAGCGCCGGATGTGGAGACGCGGATTACCTGCGCCATCGCGGAGGCCATCGGCGCGATTGCGGGGATGGCTGCGTTCCTTATGTTTATTGCCTTTATCTATCAATCCGGTGTGCGGAGACAGAACATAAGCAGTACCAGTTTAGAAACATCTGATTTTTCAATTGTACTTGTTTTCGTTGCGGTCGCGCTCATGATTGTGATCGGAAACAATCTGGCGAAACGAACTGGCGGGCAAAATGTGTTACTTCAAAGCGGAATTCCCCCTTTGCGTACACGTGTCAGCCGCTTGATTAAGATAGTTTTTTACGCCTCTTTGGCTGTCTTTCCGCTTGCATTGTCTTATGATCTAACAGGTGGCCGATTCCGAGGTGGCGTTGTTGATGCCTACTTCGTTGAAATCTTTGTTTTGGTAGCAATATTCGGACTTGCATCGGGGATATCAGCCGCGCAAGAAAGATTGAGCTGGGTCCTCGATCTACGTGCGCAGCAAGGGCATGCCATTCTGTTTGAAGCCCACCCAATGGCTGCACCAATCTTGGTCGAAAATGACTGGTGGAAGAAGCCGACGCCTTAGCCCACTATCGCCTTGATCACCACAGCCAGGGCCGTAAACGCCAGATAAGCCCCGAACGCACGGCGCAGCATGGTCTTATCCAATCGGTGGGCGAGCTTGGCGCCATAGGGTGCGACGGCCCCGGTCAACAGGGCCAGAATGATAAAGCCCGGCACATTGATATAGCCAAGCGAGAGGGGAGGTCTGCCGTCTACTCCCCAGCCCATCAGGATAAAGCCCAAAGTCGCAGGCAGGGCGATGGCGACGCCAAAACCCGAAGCGGTGGCTACCGCTTGATGGATCGGCCTGCCAGCCAAGGTCATGACGGCTGAGCCAAAGGCCCCCCCGCCAATGCCCATCAGCGCCGAGACTGCTCCTAGGCTGGAGCCTACTGCCGCCCGCGCTGGCCCGGTCGGCACGTCGCGCATGATGGTCCAGCTTTCTTTGCCCAAGCCCATATAGGCGGCCAAGGCGATGGCAAAAGCGCCATAAATTAGGCCGAGGGTCGCTTTATCAGCAAAGCCCGCCATAACCGCACCAATGATCGCACCCAAAGCGATCCACGGGATAAAGCCTTTGAGGACAACCTCATCCACCGCCCCATGCTTGCGGTGGGCGGCAACAGAGCGCAGCGACGTGGTGATGATGGTCGAGAGGCTCGTGCCCACTGCCACATGTAGATTGGCTTCTCCGCCCAGCCCAAATACGCCAAAGGCATAGAAGAGGGCAGGGACGAGGACGGTCCCACCGCCAACGCCAAACAGCCCTGCGATCAGGCCCGCAAACACGCCAGCCCCTGCCATCGCTGCAATGAGAATGAGAAGGTCTTGGATTGGCGGCATCAGGCCGCGATCTCGCCGCGATTAGCAAAGCGGGTCGCTTCGCGCTCAATCAGCTCGAGGGCACGGTCATAAACTTCAATGCCAGCCCCAGCCCGGCTCTCTTCACCCAATTGCCGACGGAACATGCGGGCGCCGGGCTTGCCCGCAAACAGGCCGAGCATGTGGCGGGTGATGGCGTGCAGCGGTACACCCTCGGCCAAGCGCCGCTCCACATAGGGCCGATAGGCGCGATAGGCCTCTGCGGCGGGGATATTCTCAGTAGCGTGGTCCAATATCTCACGATCAACCCGGCCTAGTAGGGCAGGGTCGTGATAAGCGGCCCGGCCCAGCATCACGCCATCAAGACCTGCGACTGCCTCTTGTGCCTGCTCAATACTGGCAATGCCGCCGTTCAAGATAATGGTGAGGTGCGGGTTAGCAGCTTTCAACTCGCGCACCAGATCATAGTCCAAGGGCGGGATCTCGCGATTATCCTTGGGCGAAAGACCCTTCAAGATCGCCTTGCGCGCATGGACAATAAAGACGGTGACGCCTGCTTTGGCCACGGTCTCCACAAAGCCGAACAAGCTCTCACGGGGGTCTTGCTCATCGACGCCGAGGCGGTTCTTAACAGTGACGGGAAGGTGGGTGGCCGCTTGCATGGCGCTGACGCATTCGGCAACCAAGTCAGGTTCCCGCATCAGACAGGCCCCGAACCGGCCCGACTGCACGCGGTCTGATGGACAGCCGACATTAAGATTTATCTCCCCATACCCAAAATCAGTGGTAATCTTCGTGGCTTCAGCAAGCTTACGAGGATCAGAACCACCAATTTGTAGCGCGACGGGGTGTTCGCAGGGATCAAAGCCGATCAGGCGATTTCTATCACCATGGATCAGCGCATCCGCCGTCACCATCTCTGTATAGAGTAGGGCCCCTTTAGACAGCGTACGGTGAAACGCCCGGCAATGCCGGTCTGTCCACTCCATCATGGGGGCAACGCAAAAGCGCCGATCAAGCGTATCGGAAGTCATGGCCGCTCCATGCCTTTTTTAGCCCCAAAACGCAAATCTGCAGAAAAATGCACAAAGGGCAAAAAATGTGTTT
>VYLK01000529.1_pt1 | contig 12358 bp, 12 predicted proteins | sample 5114321 | NCBI WGS metagenome assembly VYLK01 (sample SAMN12291792, study PRJNA351875) | freshwater metagenome | isolation source: freshwater lake | place: USA: Michigan, MSU2 Lake | collected 2011-08-16
ATGATTTCCTGACCTAAGATCACATTTTATTCTTTTTTCCACTTCAATCTAAAAATCGAGAAAAAAGCAAAACCTTCCATTATACCATAAAAAAATTATGCAAGAGGTCTATTTTAAAAAAATCTTTCCGTATATTACTCTCATAGCGATCACAAGAACTCTTCCTATAAAATTACAAGTAAGCGTGTTATTTTGAAAATCCCACAGGGTGGCCGATACAAAATTAGGTTATACTTCATCTTTATGAGAAAGGATGCCATACTGGAATCTAATTTTGGAGGTATTTACTACCATATTTAACTTCATTTGTCAAGAAATTCGCTCATTTTTAGGTGCGATCGCTTTTTACACGATTATTCCGGTTCCGATTGCCTGGCCTGATTTTGGCAGAATTGCCCGATGGATTCCCTTAGTGGGCTTATTTTTGGGTCTAATTCTAGTTTTACTCGATATAACTCTAGCTGGTCTGGGAATGCCACCCCTGACTCGTGCGGTTGTCCTTGTGGGGGTTTGGGTTTATCTAACGGGAGGACTACACCTTGATGGAGTTAGTGACACGGCCGATGGTTTAGCTGTCACCGACCCCCAGCGTCGTTTAGTGGTCATGGCCGATAGTGTTACTGGGGCCTTTGGAATCATGGCCGTGACGATGGTTTTGCTGCTCAAAATCGCCGCTTTGACTGATTTAAGCGATAATCGAGCTTTAGCCCTAATTTTAGCACCAATTTGGGGACGTTGGGGGCAAGTAATGGCGATCGCTCTTTATCCCTACCTCAAACCCACCGGTAAGGGAGCCTTTCATAAAGTGGCTTTTTGTCTTCCCTGGGACTGTGGGGGAGTAATTTGGGGGTTAATCGCCCTATTTGGTGGTCTAAGGTGGGGAATAATCGCCATTAGTGCCGGAATCGCCCTCGCTCTGCTTACTGGTTACTGGTTATATCGTCGTCTTCGCGGTCACACCGGCGATACCTACGGTGCGGTGGTAGAGTGGACAGAGGCTCTATTCTTGGTTTTTTTGACAATAATTAGCTAATTTTTGCCCTCCACGGCCCGTAAACGGGTTAATTTCAGGGTAAATTTTCCCCCACCGGTTTCCCCGAAAGCTCTCACCCGAATAATATATTTACCCGACTCGGTAATGCGTGCAAAGAGGAGAGCATTAGTGCCACCATCAGGACCATCATCATTTTCCGCTACAGTGGAACCATCGTCGGCCAGGAGAATTAAAACTCCATCAAAGTTTTCCGATTTGAGATCGATGGCCACCTGATCATCCTTGTCCAAATCTACGGTATAATCCCTAGCAAACCCCCCCTCCCCCGTGGGAATATCTTTGTCGGTGAGAGTATCGTTAATTTCTTTGTTGAGGATGAGGGGGACGGGATTATAGATTTTTTCTGCTCGCACCGGTAAAGATTGACCGCTTAACCAGAATAAAGTGAGCAAGACGCATAAACCAGAATAGCGACCAGTCAAAGGGAATCTTGTCATAGGGGCAGGTGTTCGTTTTCTCAATCTCCCTATTCTACAAAAAACTGATAACTATCAGCAGTTCGATAAAATTAAATTCACACCCCGGAAAGGGGGAACAACAGAACTGCGGAACTGCCTGTAATTAATTTGCTTAACTATGAATATATATTCCTTATTGGCAAAAATAGTAAAAAATCCCTCTTGGAGCGAGGGAGCAAGAGGGAAGATAAAACCCGTTTAAGGTAATTGATGAAATTATTAATTGACAATATTTAAAAGAGATTGATTGAAAAATGAACTAGAAGTTAAAAACTTAAAGAGGGTCTTTCCATGGGCAAAGAAGCTAAAGATTGAGTGATATGATAGGCTTGACCGCGATAGGTAAAGGCTACCGGTTTCTGAATGGTTTGAACGACACCACGGTTTTTTAAATAGGGAACACCACGATAGCCTAAAATCATCGGACTGGAAGCAACGGTGGCAGTGGGATTTTTCTCGTAAGGAATGCCGCGATAGGTTAATTTCATAGCTGTCTCTGGAGATAATTAGTGAGTTAGTCTTATCTCCATCGGCAGCAAAATTAATTCCAGAAAAGCTCAACTTTTTTCTGGGTAAATATCCTACCAAGAAGACCCCCGATAGCGCATTTCTCGACGCAGAGCATAACGACGGGCAAAATTGGGAATATCGCCCCGATGACCTAATAAAATCACCGTATCGCCTTGCTGTAGAATGGTGGAATTGTCGGGATGGGTGATGACACGACCATCAAATTGACGGATAGCGACGATAATAAAAGCACCCTGTCCCCGCACTTCCATCTGACTGATGGGTTGTCCCAAAAAAGGAGAATCGCTTAAAATCGAGTATTCTTCAAATTGCAGGTCGATATCGGCTAATAATTCGTTAAGATTGCGCCTACCTTCATCTTCCTGTAAAAAATCGATTGCGGCCGGATGGGTGATTAAATGGGCCATTCTCTCTGCTCCAATGGTAGCAGGTAAGACCACTTGATCGGCTCCAGCTAGTTTTAATTTTTTCTCGGTGCTGGGATATTCTCCCCTAGCGATTATGTATAGTTGCGGACTGAGTTCCCTTGCGGTTAAAGTGATGAAGACATTTAAGGCATCATCGGGCAACACCGTCGCTAAAACTCGCGCTTTGTCGATGCCGGCTTTTTGGAGAATACTTTCATCGGTGGCGTTACCATTAAGAGTTATGTAACCTTTTTCCTGAGCTAATCGGATGCGATCGGGGTTATTATCGACGATAATAAAGGATTGGGCTGTTTTTGCCAATTTAGTCGTTAGGATGCGTCCTATGCGCCCAAAACCGCAGATTATGACGTGATTTTCTAAGGATTCCATCTCTTTATTCATCCGGCGATCGCTAAAAGCTTTGTTAATTTCTCCCTCGGTGAGCATCTGAAAAAAACCTCCCACCACATAAACGGCCGAAGTGGTCCCACAGACGATAACTAACATGGTAAAAGCTCTCAGACTGGGAGTGTTAATCGGATTAACTTCCCCGAAACCTACTCCAAATATGGTGATTATCACCATATAAACGGCATCGAGAAAACTCCAACCGTAGGCCATATAACCGATAGTTGCTCCGACTACCGTAGCGAGAAAAAAACTCGCTCCGATGATAATCCTTTTCAGTGAACTTTGCATCGATTTCCGTGACCTGACAATCTAGCTATCAGCTTACAACAGTTATCAGTTATCAGTTATCAGTGATCGGATGTGAGTTTTTAGCTATCGAACTACTTAGGGTTTGCAGAATAAGTCCCCAGAGGGAATCTAGGAGCCACACAGTTGGCAAAATGGTAATTTCGTCGCTTAGTTTCTGAATTTTATCTGGCGATAGCCAATAAAAGTGCCAGGATTATACTGATATTCAGCAAACTCTACTTAATCAGTACATAGCATAAAAGCAAGCTGTGATTGAGTTATAATTTTTGGAGATGTTTACTGATTACTGTTTACTGATTACTGTTTACTGATTACTGTTTACTGATTACTGTTGAGACTTGACATTGGGGACAAAAATGAGAGGAGCGTCCACTTAATTTAATTCTGGCAATAGTTGCACCGCAAAGACGACAATTTTCGCCATTACGACCGTAAACCCAGGCCATCGAGCCATAATTGCCATTAACTCCCGTAACGTGGAGAAAATCGCTAAAACTGGTGCCGCCTTCAGCGATCGCTGTTTCCAACACAGAAATGATGTTTTTTGTCAATAAGTCTATTTGCTCAATTTTTAAAAGATTAGCGGCAGTTTGGGGATGGATACCACTTTTAAAGAGAACTTCATCCGCGTAGATATTACCAATTCCCGCGACTACATTTTGATCGAGGAGAAAAGTTTTAATCGGACGACGACTTTTTTGACAGTGACTATAGAGGTAATCGGGGGTAAAATTGCGATCGAAGGGTTCCAGTCCCAGTTTTTTGAGACCAGTAATCACGCTTTCTGGGGTTTTATCGGCGGCAATCCACCAAATTTTCCCGAAAGTGCGGGTATCGACGAAGCGCAATTCTTGCTGATTGGCAAAAAAGAAGCGTAAGCGTGTATGAATCGGCAGGGGAGTGGTATCTTTTACCCAGAGCAATTGTCCGGTCATACGCAGATGAACCCCGATACTGCTACCATTATCTAAATTGGCGAGGAGATATTTGCCTCGGCGCTGCCAATTGGTAATCGTAGTCTGAGCAATTCCTTGCAGAAAAGTTGCCTCGCAATTAGGATAGGCTAGGGTACGCTGTAATAATACTTCCCCACCGATAATTTTTTTGCCCTGGGTAACTTGATTTAACCCGCGACGCACCGTTTCTACTTCTGGCAATTCTGGCATATAAGTGATTGAACAAAATTAAGTTCTTGGTTAGGGTAGGCAAGAGGCAAAAGATAGATAAACAGAACTTTTTATCGGGAAACGACACTAAATTAACGTCGATTCTACTTTAACTTTAACATTTCGATAGTATCGATCACTTCCCGTTCAAAACTGACTTGAGCGCGATTAGTTTTACCACCAATATAAAAGCGATCACCCGATTGTAAAGCCCAAATTTGGGAATGGGAAAAGTAACTCATTACCACTCCCATCATCAATAAAGCAAAACCTAAATAGACGATAGGCACTCCTGGATCTGCCTTAATTTGTAACCCTGTACTGCCCACTAATTCGACTATTTTTAGATTAACTCCATTGATAGGAATCGTCATTCCTTCTCGTACAGCAGAGGTTAAATCTCCCTTAGCATCATAGACGATTACCGTACCTTGTAAATCTCTGGTTAAAAGAGAAACTCCCTCACTAAGATCGGTTTTAGTCGGAATCCAAGTTCCCCAGATTTGTCCATTACCTTTGGTGTCTAAACTAGCCATCGGTAGCTGTAGGATTGGACTATTATTCACCTGTACTTTTACCCCGGCAATTCCCCAACTGGTTTGATAAAAAGTCACCCCTTTATGGTGCAAAGGTTGATTAACTTGAATAGTTTTGCGATCGATCTCCTGTCCTTGATTATCGATCACCGACAAATCAGAATAAAATTGTTCTACGTCACCTTTAGGACTATAATCAATCCAAAAACGATTAACTTTAATCCCCCAATCCTTGGGGAGAGAATTTTTAGATAAGGGTCCAGCTTCAATAATATTTTTAACCTGAAAACTATCGCCACTAGCTACCATTTCTTGAGCGAAAAACCCCGTTAACGCTCCCCAGATCGCTCCTGCTAAAATAATTAACATGGCTGCATGAACGATAATCGGACCGATTTTACCAATCAGACCTTTACGCGCATAAAGACTGTTATTTTCTAGAAAAACTTTGTAGCCTTTTTTTTCTAATAGGGGGGTTAAAGATTCTAGAGAACCAGTTTCTAATTCAGCACTTAAAGCTAGTTTTTGAAATTGGCGAGATTGTTGATAAAATTGCCAGTTTCTGGCCGCCTTTAAAGCGGGTAATTGTCGTCGGAAGGTGCAAGCGGTTAAACTGGAACCGAAGAGAATTAATAAGGATAGATACCACCAAGTGCTATAAACATGATTTAATCCCAATAGTAATAAAACTTTCCAAGTCAGAAAGCCAAATAAAGCGGGTTTCTCAGGATAATTAGCTTGGTAAAAAGATAGGGATTGTCCCTGTTCGATTACTGTCCCAGAAATGCTAAAAATAGCGATTAAAAGTAAAAGAATAATTGCCAATCGCAGATCGGCAATAGTCTGGATAAATTTACGTCCCCATCGGGCCGGTGTATTCTTTAAATTTGAGGAAGTTTCCGATATAGTCATAGTTAAAAGTTTTGCAATTCTAGCCAATTATCTATCATAACTCTCCACCATCACAGCAGACGGGATAATAAAGAAAAAACTCCAAAACCGATTAATAAAACCCCACTGACAGGATTAATCCACCCGGACCATTGACGTAGGGAAAGAAAGCTTTTCAGCGAAGCAGTAAAAGAACCGACGATAATTAGGGGTAAAACATAGCCGGCAGTGTAGGATAACAATAATCCCCCTCCTAAGCTTAAATCTCCCGTATTTGCCACCCATGCCAATAACGTTGCCAGAACAGGCGTACTGCAAGGAGAGGCGATTAAACCAAATGTTAAACCGAGAAGATAGGACCGCAAAATCGGGGGAAAATCGCCGGTAATCCAATCGGTAGCGCCAAGGGAAGGGAAGCGCAGGGGTAATAATTCCAAGAGGTTTAACCCCATCAAAATAGCGATCGCACTGACGATAATTGGTAAACCGATCCCCACCTGTCCATAGACTTTTCCTAGAGTAGCGGCAATTAGTCCCAATCCCGCTAAGGTGGTGGCTAATCCTAGGGAAAACCATGTGGACTGCCAAAAAGCCGCTAAACGACCTTTATTTTCGTAACCCCCGATATAAGCGACGGTAATCGGCAACATCGACAGCATACAGGGGGTAAGACTGGTGAGTAAACCCGCTAGAAAAATCACGGCAATACTGACAAAACTAAGGTGAGTTAGTTGGGAAGTGACTAAGCGATCGGCGTATTGTTCAAGGTGATAGAGTTGAGTCTGTAATTGGTCTAACATATTAGGTAATTTTTCAGGCTAAATTTGGCTCATTTCTAGGATATTACCATCGGGATCACTGACAAATAATGCCTTTCTACCCGATGCACTCATTTGAATTGTATAACCTTGACTTTCTAGATAGTTACCCATGGCTGTCACGTCATCAATAGCGAAGGCAAGATGAGGATTGCGTCCCCATTTTTCGGGATTGGGACGGTGGTTTTGGTAATTGCTATCGACAATTAAATGAATTTGATAATCTCCCACTTGATACCAAACCCCATCGTATTGAAAAGGGCGATCGATTCTAGTCAATCCTAGAACATTTTCGTAAAAGTTAACGGCTTTTTCTATATCCGTGACTAAAATCGCCGTGTGTAAGGATTTTGTGATGTTCATAGTTAATATCTGACTCGCGGATCGAGCCAACTATAGGTTAAATCGGCAATTAAGTTAAAGATAACAATTAAAATCCCATAGATAAAGGTAATCGCCATCACTACGGGGGTATCACTGCGGGAAATAGAATCAATTAATAAAGCACCGATACCCGGCACACGAAACACTTGTTCTGTGACTAAAGCACCGGTAAAAATTGAGGGAATATCGAGAGCAATCAGGGTGACAACGGGGATTAAAGCGTTACGAACTATATGCTTAGTTAGAACAGAAAAATTAGTTAGTCCCTTCGCTAAGGCAGTTTTAACGTACTCTTGGTGAATTTCTTCGGTTACGGAAGAACGCACGAAACGCATCAACATCGCTCCTTGATATAAGCTTAATACGGTTACGGGCATAATTGACTGTTTCACCTGCTCGATCAAACTATTAAAATCGCTGATTTTTAGGGTACTGTTATAAAAAGATGGTAGCCAATTTAACTGCACACTAAAGATAATAATTAATAACAATCCCGTCACAAAGGTGGGTAAAGAAAAACCAAGCATCGAAAAAGTAGAGATAATTTTGTCTAACCAAGAATAGCGCTTGACTGCTGAAATTATGCCCAAAGGAAAAGCGATTAAAACCCCGAACATATAGGCACTACCGACAATCCAGAGAGTTGTGGGTAAACGCTGCCAAATGAGGGTAAAAACTGGGCTGCGACTGGTGAAAGAATAGCCCATATCTCCTTGAAGAAATGCTAACAACCACTTGACATAACGCACGGGAAGGGGTTGATCTAATCCGAGACTTTTGCGAATATTTTCTCGCACCGCTTCCGTAATAGCTGGATTAGCGGCAAATTCTCCCATCGGATCCCCCGGTGCTAGGGCCAAAATGCCAAAAACCACCATACTAATGGCTAAAAGAGTGGGAATCGAAAATAATAATCTTCTCAGAAAATATTTGAGCATTTATTTACTACGCTTCCAGTCTTTGATGTTCCAAGTATTTCTATCCCAGGGAGTTAATTCAAACCCCGACAAACTATTACTAATTGCCACCACATCGGCACGATGAACTAGGGGAATAATCACAAAATCATTAATTAACATATCATTCATTTTAATCGCTATTTCTCGCCGTTTTTCTGGGTTTAATTCTTGACTAAAAGCTTGCCATAATTTATCGTATTCAGGATTACAATAACGAGCATAATTATCCCCGGCCCAACCATCAGCTTTTTGGGGAATTTCGCTACAAGTAAAGGTTTTAAAATAGGCTTTTGGATCGGGACTATTATTACCTGTAGTGTACATTTGTAGGTCAGCATAAAACTTTTCTACCGTGTCATCGTTAGCAGGATCGCTAGAAAAGAAAATACTGGCATCAACAGTTTTTAATTCTACTCCTACCCCGATCGCTTGTAAACTTTGTTTGATAATTTCTTGGGTTTTCTGACGGAGAGGATTGACAGTGGTTTGAAAAACTAATTTCATTTCTACCCCATTTTTATCCCTAGTGCCATCACCATTACTATCTTTCCATCCCGCATCATCTAGTAATTTCTTAGCCTTTTCTAGATTAAATTCATAGCTAGTATTGGGCGAATTATATTCCGATGGCATCACAATAAAATTAGGAGTTGTTTTCCCAGTAATACCATAAAGTTGCGTGGCAATAGTATCTCTATCAACGGCTAAAGATAAAGCTTCTCTTACTTTCACATCACTCAAAAAAGGATGGGGAAACTTAATACTAGACCTCTCACCTTCAGCAGTAGCTTGATTAGGATCGCTCAGATTAAATAAAACTCGTTCAATCAAAGAACCGAAACTAGATATTAACTGACCCCGACCCGCTTTTTCTAAATCACTTAAAACCTTGGCCTCTACTTGCAAATTATAGGCATAATCCGCCTCCTGTGTCTGTAAAACCGCTCGTGCCGCAGAAGTGGCATCACCTCCTCCTTTTAATTCTATTCTTTGAAAACCTAATTTATCTGCTTCTCGAAAGAAAGAATTTGGTTCATAAACTGCCGTGTCTCCCGGCTTAAATTCTACCACTTTATAGGGTCCAGTTCCCACCGGTAATAAATTAGCAGGGGCCTGGCGTGCTGTTTCATTGCTATACTTTTCATAGAGATGAGCAGGTAAAATCATCCCTTCTGTTCCCACAAAAACTAATGACCAAGCGGGATTAACTTGCTTAAAATTTATTTTAACCCTATGGGGATCGATCGCTTCCACACTTTTAACTATTTCATAATTGCCGGCGCTAGTAGAACCAGTTTTCGGATTGGTAATAAAATTATAGGTAGCGATGACATCTTTGGCAGTAAAAGGAGTACCATCCGACCATTTAATATCTTTTTTTAGCTTCCATGTCACCGATTTACCATCCTGGGCAACTCCCCCATTTTCAATAGTAGGAATTTCTGCCGCTAAAAAAGGAACTAATTCCCCTTTTTCATTGAAACTAGCCAAAGGTTCTAGGGTAATGCGACTCGCTTCTGAGTCTTTAAATCCCGTGGAGAGATGGGGATTTAAAATCGTCGGTGCTTGCCAATATAAAAGTTTTAAAGTTTCTGTGTTACTATTGGTCGTTGCTGGAGGATTATTAGCTGTTTGTTGATGACAAGCACTAAAAAGCAGCGTACAACTAAGGGATAAAATTAACAGGGGCAAGAAAAGCGATCGCTTAAACATTTTTAATGACAATCAATAGTTCAACAGGGTGACTTAGGTGATTCCCTACCCCACCAATAACAAGTTATCAGACATTGAGTCTTGATCTCGATCGATTAATTGATTATTTGCCCTCATCCATTCCTAGTCAAGTTAAATCGATCGTGCTATAATAGCGGGCCTGTACTAGACAAGAAAATCTTAGGCACGGCGACGAAAAGGGTTCTTCGGTTTGTGTTATGCAATGTACGGGGGTTATAAGGGATGGAACCCTTATATAGAAAGACGTTTGGCGATTTTTGTCAATTGTTTTTGATCTAGAGCGAACTAATCAATTAAATCTCTTGCCAGATAAGGATTTAGTTTATTTATGCCACCCTATCGAACCATAACGAGTAACGAAGAGCCAGAAAATCTGTATTTGGGGTGTTGTGTGGAAAAAATCCGTCTAGTATATAATTAGTGTGATGGCCATCGCCGTGGGGTGCGTTCCCTAATGTGGCTCCTACCGCTCCACTAGCAGTAGGCTAATCTGGCTAACACGCTTTTGGGTGTGATATAGGGAAAAGTTCTGGCGATCGCGCATAAATGGGGTGATATGCCGAAAGTTGACCCATATCATTACTTTCAGGAGTGTTATACGGAAATTTTCCGTATAATCAATAGTTGGGCGGACACGCAAAAAACATTGTGCCAAGAAAGTGAGGTGAATAAATGCAAAGAAATGTCTTGTGAACGAAGAAGCGAAAAAAGTTGTTTAGAATTGAAATGTTTGAATCAAAAGAAACAACCGTCCAAGAGAGGAGACTAACAATGGGTATCAGCATTAGTATCGTTGCGGGTCAAGATAAATCGGCATCAAGCGTCAACGCTTCGGGAAGCGTACAGCATGTTATTACTGACGAGGAGAGAACAACATTCAGTCTTGGGGATAAACAACTCAAGGATGCTGTCAATGCCTACTTCGGTAAAAGCCCAAATGATGCGTATCTTCATAGCCCGACGCCATGGAATGACCTTTATAAGACGTATGGTTGGCCGCAGGTTCAAATGGTTCTGGTTGTTCAAAGTGCCGAGATCCTTGGCATCACATCAGAGCCGGTAATAGTCAAAACTCAGGAATTCTCTAATAACAGCAGCAAAAAGGGTATCTTCAATGTTGGTATATCGGATCAAGTAAATGACACGGTATCGTCTAACTGGAGTACGGGAGGCACACTTCACGTCGAACAAATGATCAAGTACGAGATTGGTTTTCTCGGTACTGGTGGCGGAGGTGAAACTACATTATCGTACGAGCAGTCGTGGGGAATAGGGGGACAAAAATCAAAAGAGGTTCAAGTGGGTTCAACAAGTGGTGTGTCCGTAGAACTTGAGCCTGGCGAGACTATTGTAGCTGAACTCTCTGCCAGTCGGGGGGTGATGAAAGTTAGAGTTCGATATAACGCCTACCTGATCGGGAGTACAGCGGTAAACTATAACCCCACGTACAAAGACCACCATTTCTGGAGTTTAGGCATTGGCGGTGTAATGTCAGCAGCAGGCATCTCTAATTCTGTGCAATCGACTGAGGACATAGAGATCGGCTATTACTCCAACTCGAAGATTGAGTTGAAGGACAAGAAAACGAATGCATTGAAGGCATCTTTTATGTCGACCGACGTGCCCGGTCACTAGAGCTTTCCGCCCAACAACCGGTTACAGCGGACGGCGCGGAGCGCCGTCCGCTGAACCGGACCGTTAGCTGGCTTCACACCGAGTCTTTCAATATGGTCGATGAGTGTGAAATCACCCCCGAAGTGATCTCCTGGGGCATTGGTAAAAAGGCAACCGACTGGACGGATTAAGATGACTCAGGTGGGCTAGATGATGGGGCGTGATTTCTCAGATCGCTGATCGCGTAGGGTGCGTTCCCTAATGTGGCTCCTACCGCTCCACTAGCAGTAGGCTAATCTGGCTAACACGCTTTTGAGCGTGATATACGGAAAATTTCCGCATAATCAATAGAGCGATCGCTGATCTTGTAGGGTGCGTTCCCTAATGCAAGTCCCACTGATCCAGCGATCAATTTTGGGGAACGCACCATGCCCATTGATTAAAGCTGTGGGTTTAAGTGCGATGCCGCTCTTGTGGGACCAGTTGGGGAATGTTAGCAAAGATTCCCGATGTTTTAGGTTAAAATAGAGGGCAAAAGTTGCCACAGGGTCAAGCCAATGACAATCCATCAACCCCGCTATAGCAAAGAAGAATTTGCCCAACGTGGCGATCTGATTTATCAAACTCAAATACGTCCACAAGTCGAATTGGGTAATCAGGGCAAAATTGTAGCAATTGACCTTGAAACTGGCGACTTTGAAATTGACGCGCGTGAAATACCTGCTTGCAATAGACTCGAAGCCCGTCACCCAGATGCTCAAATCTGGATTGTTCGAGTCGGTTCTCGCTATGTTCGCCGATTTGGTGGACGTACAAAGAGATTAGTATGATCGCAGGAATCGTTAACGCGGATTTTGAGGCGATTATTTCACTTTCGATCTTGTGACTCTGAAGGAAATATTACTGAACTTCCCCGTTGACAAAAAGCCATAACCTGTGCTGTAGAAGGGATGAAGAGAATTTCCAGTGCCCCGTTACTGGGTACAAATCAGAGAAACTCCCAATAAATCTAACGCTTTTTGTTGCAGTTGAGTCGGTCGAGTTATCTTAGAAAAACGATAACTTCCCTCCCTAATCGTACATTCC
>VYLK01000530.1_pt1 | contig 12296 bp, 10 predicted proteins | sample 5114321 | NCBI WGS metagenome assembly VYLK01 (sample SAMN12291792, study PRJNA351875) | freshwater metagenome | isolation source: freshwater lake | place: USA: Michigan, MSU2 Lake | collected 2011-08-16
TGAGCAGAGGAACAAAATTCTCCCATTGTAGGGTCGTGGTATAAACAGTATCTGATGGATGAGTTTCAGGACACCAGCCGCTTTCAATGGGAGAATTTTGTTCCTCTGCTCAGCGAAGCAGCTGACCAAAATTACCAAAACCTGATCGTGGGCGATGTCAAGCAGTCCATTTACCGCTGGCGCGGTGGCGATTTACAGCTGCTGCAGAGTGACGTAACCCGGAGGTTTGGTGCCGATCGTGTGAACGTGCAGGCGCTTGACCGGAATTTCCGAAGTGCCGGCCATCTGGTAGAATTCAATAATCGTTTTTTTACAGGTGCGGCGCCGTTGGTGGCCCAGGCGGTGGAAGATGAATTACCTGCCCGGGTGTATGGCGACGTGGCGCAGTTGAAGTCCAAATGGCCGGAGGCAGGTTATGTGCGCATTGAATTTTTGGAAGAAGATGAAGAGAAGTGGGAGGAGCGTGTATTGAAACAGTTGCCAGGGTGGCTGGAGCAATTGAAGGAAAAAGGTGTGGCTTTAAAGGACATTGCCATTCTCGTTCGCGAAAACAAAGAGGGTCAACGTATTGCGAACTTTCTACTGCAACATCAGCAATCCCCTGATGCAAAACCCGACTTCCGGTACGATGTGGTATCCAATGACTCATTGAGACTTGATGCGTCGTGGTCGGTTAATGTACTCATCACCGCATTTCAATTCCTCATCAATCCGGAGGATAAGATCGCACGTGCCCAACTGGCTTTTGAGTTAGCTGGAGATGCTTCGCGCGATTTGTTTGTGAAGGCAGAACGCAATGAACTGGCCGGATTTATTCCGGAGGAATTTATCTTCGAGGCACACCACCTCACCAAATTATCACTGTTTGAGTTGGCCGAGGAGTTGATCCGGATTTTCAGGCTGGGCGAAAAAGCCGAAGAACTCGCCTACCTTCAGGCATTTCAGGACATGGTGTTGGAATTTTCAATGCGGGAGAAAACCGATCTGCGGTCGTTTCTGGAGTGGTGGGAGATCAACAAAGGCAAAAGATCTGTTCAGGTGTCGGGCTCGATGGATGCTGTAACCATTCTTACCATACACAACGCCAAGGGTTTGCAGTTTCGGTTTGTGCTGTTGCCCTTTTGTAGTTGGCAAATGGACCATAAAAAGTCCCCGCAGCTGTGGGTTCACAGTGAAGAGGAACCATTTTCTTCGCTTGGGCCTTTGGCTGTTAGTTATTCCGGAAAATTGCAGAACACCCATTTTGCCGGAACCTATCGGCAGGAGCGTACAAAATGCTACCTCGACAACCTGAACTTACTCTACGTGGCCTTCACTCGGGCGGAGTGGGGCATGTTGGTATTTGCTCCAAAACCTACCATTTCTAAAAATGGTGAGAACAGCATGTCTGACACCGCGAAGCTTGTACACCAGGTGCTCTCTGCGGATGTGGAGTTTACCAGTCATTTCAGCGGACTGATTTTTGAAAAAGGAGAAATGAAACGGCTGGAAACAGCAGTGCCACAGGAAGCTATCAGGCCGATTCAACTGAATACATACACGTCCAGCGACTGGCGCAAGCGGCTGGTGATCAAGCGGCAGGGTAGCGAATTTTTTGGTACCGAAATAAGCGACAGGCGCACTAAAATCAATCAAGGCATTTTGCTCCATCAGGTGTTGGCGAGGATCCATCACCGGGAGGACTGTTCCTTGGCGGTGAAAATATTTTTTGAAGAGAACCCGGTGGATGAGCACGTGCAGGAATGGGTTTCATCCCGCATTCAGGGCATGATGCGGCATCCGGTGATTTCGGGTTGGTTTGAGAAGCAGTGGCAAGTGAAAACGGAGGCCTCTGTGCTCCTGCCGGGTGATCGGCAGAAGCGGATCGACCGCGTAATGATCGGCAAGTCCGCCACCGTCATTGTCGATTTTAAAACAGGTGAGAAGTCGGCCGGGGATCAGGAACAAGTGCAGCAATATGCAGCAGTACTGGGGGCGATGGGCTATCCGAATGTGAATGCCTATTTGCTGTATGTGCAAAATAACGAGGTGGTGGAGGTTTTTGATGGATCGAGTGGTTCTTTGTTTAGCTGAGCCAATTTAGGATGAAGAGCGTTTTTATTTTTGAGATAGGGGGACGATGTAAATTGATTCAACAGGTAGTAGTAGCTGAAAATGAACTTGTTAGGACGGATGATTTGGAGGTAGAAGCATTACATAAAGTTCCGTTTCGGTTGTTTCGGTTTTTATGCTAACAAGTAACAGGTTTGATAATGACACCCTTCCTGCAACAACTTGCCAATGACATACTAGATGGGGGTTCTCCACTTGACCAGTTAACGTTTGTGTTTCCCAACCGAAGGGCGGGATTGTTTTTTCAGCACTACTTGGCCCAGCGCCTCACACGGCCGCAGTGGTCGCCCAGGTTGGTCAGCATTGAAGAATTTTTTCAGGAACACAGCACCCTGCACCAGCCCGACCGGCTGACACTTATCTATGAGTTGTACCGCATCTACACACGGGTGATCGGGCGTGAAGAACCGTTTGATCAATTTTATTTCTGGGGCGATATGCTGCTGCGCGATTTCGATGAGGTCGATAGGTATTGCGTAAATGCAGGTCTGCTTTTTAAGGACTTGAGCAAGCTGAAGGAACTGGATGAAACGTTCGATTATCTGACGATCGAGCAAAAGGTTTTTTTGAAAGAGTTTTGGCTGCATTTCGAAGATCAGCCATCGCGCACAAAAGAGGAATTTCTGAAGCTGTGGCGAAAGCTGCCGGAGGTGTATGCGGAGTTTGTAAAGTCGTTGCGCCAGAGGGAATTTGCGTACGATGGGTTGATTCACCGCGAGGTAGCCGGCCTGCTTGAAGAAAAGCCCCCGAATACCGGTGTGGCAGCCTCGGTCGTGTTTGCCGGTTTTAATGCGCTCACCCGCGCGGAGGAAACTTTGCTGTCAGTCTATGTGAAGCAGGGTGCCCGCGTATTTTGGGATTACGATGCGTATTATGTTAACGATGCCCGTCAGGAGGCCGGCACATTCGCCCGTTTGTATAGCAGGCATCCTGTTCTCGGCAAGACATTTCGGTCTGCATGGCCTGCGCACTTTGCCGTCCAGCGAAAGATTGTGCTCACAGGAGTCTCACAGAAAATCGGTCAGGCCAAACTGGCGGGTGAGCGGGTAAAGGAGATTTTGGCGCAGATTCCAACGGAGCAGCGTGAACAAGAGTTGAGCCGCACGGTCATCGTGCTGCCAGACGAAGCGATGCTGCTGCCGGTGTTGCATTCCCTGCCCGAGGAACTGACGTGCATTAACGTCACCATGGGTTTCCCACTGCCGGCCACTCCTCTTTTTACGCTGCTCGATTTGCTGATTGAAATGCAGGTGAGGCGGAAGGACGATGCATTTTCGTACCGGGAAGTGTCTGCTGTGCTGGGGCATGCTTACACACTTGCATTGGCCGAACAAGAATGCGCCCGAATCCAGCACAAAATCGTGAAAAACAATCAGCTTCGGTTACCGGCAACTGAACTGCAGCAAGCCCATGCATTTTTTCAAGTGCTCTTTCAACCTGCGGATGCTCCGCGCGCGGTCGATTATTTGCTTGAACTTGTACAATACCTGGGGGCTTCTTTCACCGATAAGGAAAGCTTTGATCGGGAGTATGCGTTTCATTTCTATCAACACCTGGCACGATTAAAATTTATTTTTCAGGACAGCGATCGCTGGCCTGACTGGCGCGGTTTTCAAAAGCTCTTTCGGCAGGTTATCCTGTCGCAGAAAATTCCGTTCACGGGCGAACCGTTGCGAGGACTGCAAATCATGGGTGTTCTTGAAACCCGTAACCTCGACTTCGACAATGTTATCTTACTTTCGATGAACGAAGGGTCGCTGCCTGCGCCGCAAAGGCAAGGCTCCTACATTCCGCACACGCTGCGCAAAGCGTATGGCCTGCCCGCACACGAACATCAGGATGCCATGTATGCCTATTTGTTCTATCGCGTTCTCCAGCGGGCTGGGCATGTCGATCTGCTTTACAATACCGAACCCGACAAGTTGAGTAACGGTGAGTTGAGCCGCTACGTGCAGCAATTGCAGTTGGAGTCCGGGCTATCGCTCGAGCGCAGGGTGTTACACACTACCGTTCATATCCATCGCGCCAAGCCAATCGAGATTGCTAAAACACCTGAGGTACTGGCTCAGATGGAGAAGTTCATCGCACCTTCCGGCCCCCGGTACCTGTCACCATCGTCCCTGAATGATTTTCTCGAATGTGGCTTACGGTTCTATTTGAAGCAGGTTGCCGAACTGCAGGAGGTCGATGAAGTAGAGGAAGACGTAGATGCGCGTATGTTTGGCAACTTGTTGCATGATGTCATGGAGTGGCTCTATGATGACTGGCGGATTGCTGGTACGCCGGTAACAGCGGATGAATTTAAAAATGCAAAACCACGCATTGGAGGCCTGATTGATCGGGCGTTCCGTAAGTATTATCACCTGGATGATACCAAACAGGTGGTGTATGAAGGGCAACAGGTAGTTGTGAAAGAAGTGGTGGAGGCTTTTGTCAGCCAAATTCTGGAGATCGATGCCGCGCGGGCGCCGCTTACGATTCTTCAACTGGAAAAAAAATTTGAGATTTCTCTGGCCCTGCCTGATGGGCGCTCGGTGCGCATAGCCGGTAAGATTGACCGCGTGGATAAAACGGATGCCGTCATTCGCGTAATGGATTACAAAACCGGACAGGACGAATTGAAGTTCAAAAGCCTGGAGAGTCTATTTGAGCGTGACCAAAAGCGCAACAAGGCAGCGTTTCAAACCTTGTTCTATTCGTTTTTGTACGGACGGGTAGAAAACACCACGTGGCCGGTACAACCCGGGCTCTACAACCGCAAGAATATTTTTGAAGATAAGCCTTTGTTTGGTTTGACGATGGATAATATATTTTTAGCTGATGCCAGCACGCTGTGGCAACCGTTTGCAGAGCACCTGAACAAAACCGTTCATCAGCTTTACGACCCCGCTCAGCCATTTACTCAAACTCCCTACGAAGACCACTGCAAATATTGTGCGTATAAGGCGCTGTGCCGGAGGTAGCGTTTTCGTATCTTTCGTACATGGAGATTAACCTGGAGAAATTTCGCAAGCGTGCGGCTGACCGCGCTCCGGAAAACAAAAAATTTCTGCAGCGTTTGAAAAAGAAAAATCCGCGTGAGGTGGACGAAGCGTTTCATTCGGTTCATGAGGATGTATTTGCCGAAACGGACTGCCTGCAATGTGCCAATTGCTGCAAGACTACCAGTCCCATCTTTTACCAAACGGACGTAGAGCGCGCGGCGAGGACATTGCGGATGAAACCGGGTGATTTTATTGAAAAATATCTCCGGGTGGATGAAGATCAGGATTTGGTACTGAAAACATCGCCGTGTCCGTTTCTCGATGCCGAAAACTACTGCTCGATTTATGCTGATCGCCCGAAAGCGTGCCGCGAATACCCGCATACGAACCGGAAGAAAATGGTCCAGATCATGGACCTGACCTTCAAAAACACACTCGTGTGCCCGGCGGTCCTGGAGATGGTAGAGCGATTGATGCGAAGTGGTAATCCCTGATCGAATCGTACTTCGGAAGCGCTTCTGTGCGGACTAAAAAGTTGTTGATTTATCAAAACCGGGTTGATTTGTTTGCGCGGGTTTGAAATTTGTTGATACTTTCGGGGATGACATTTTCAGATGCAACACTGGGAGAAATTAACGCAGCACTTCAGGCTGCCCAAATGGCCTTTTTGTCGTACAAAAATCTACTTGGAAAAAAGAAGGCTGAATTTTTGCGCACAATAGCAGAGGAAATTGAACTCCTCGGGGAGGAACTGATCTCAACGGCCATGCGGGAAACCAACCTACCCGAAGCCCGGATCATGAGCGAACGGGGCCGTACCACCGGCCATTGCCGCATGTTTGCCGATCTCGTGGCAGAGGGAAGTTGGGTGGATGCTCGCCTCGACTCCGCTCAGCCCGACCGCATGCCTGCACCAAAGCCCGATATCCGCAAGATGCTGGTACCCATCGGACCTGTGGTGGTGTTCGGGGCTGCTAACTTCCCGCTGGCGTATTCCACAGCCGGGGGGGATACCATTTCCGCACTGGCTGCGGGGTGTCCGGTACTTGTAAAGGCCCACCCCGCTCATCCGGCTACCTCGGCCCTTGTGGCGGGTGCCATCGGCCGTGCCGTGGCAAGAACGGGTTTGCCCAAAGCTGTCTTCCAGCATCTTTTTGGCGCAGGCTTTGAGGTGGGGCATGCACTGGTGAAGCATCCGCTCACCAAAGCGGTGGGATTTACCGGATCATTTGCTGGCGGCAAAGCACTTTTCGACGCGGCCAACCAGCGCCCGGAACCCATTCCGGTATTTGCTGAAATGAGCAGCGTTAACCCGGTGATCTTGTTACCGGATTCACTCGAAACGGATTTTAAAAAGACGGCCCAATTGGTGGCATCGTCCATTACGCTGGGTGTCGGACAGTTCTGCACCAGTCCTGGTTTGATCCTGGCGGTGGAGGGTGCAGGGCTCTCTTCTTTTGCCGGTGCGTTGAGCACCGAAATCAAAAAGTCAGCACCTGGCACGATGTTGCACCAGGGAATTGCCGATCATTATGCCACGCGCAGCAAGCAGGCGCTGGCACAGCAGGGCATCACGGTGGTGGCTCAGGCAACGGCTGAGGGCACCGCGGCGCAGGGCTGCCCTACTATTGCATCGGTCTCAGCCAGGGAATTCTTGAAAAACCCGCTTCTGGCAGAGGAGGTGTTTGGTCCGTTTTCGCTGATTGTAACGTGTACAGACCGTAACGAACTGCATACTGTGGTCAACACTTTAAACGGCCAGCTTACCGCATCGATATTTGGCCACGATTCTGAAGTCACAGATTACGAAAGTATGTTGAATGTATTGAAAGAAAAGGCGGGGCGGCTAATTGTGAACGGGGTGCCAACCGGAGTAGAAGTCTGTCCGGCTATGAATCACGGAGGCCCTTTCCCGGCAACTACGGACAGTCGCTTTACTGCAGTGGGTACGGATGCCATCAAACGTTTTGCACGCCCTGTGGCATTTCAGAATTTTCCGCAAACCCTGTTGCCTGACGAACTGAGAGATGGAAATCCGTTGGGGATATGGAGAGTGGTGAATGGGGAATTTGGTAAGTAGTTGTTAGTTGTTGGTTGTTAGTTGTTCGTTGCACTGACAACTACCAACTATCAACTTTAAATTGAGAAAATGAATAAGTTTCGTTGTATAGACGCTCACACCTGCGGTAATCCCGTACGCGTGGTAGCTGAAGGCGGACCCGACCTGAAGGGCGCTAACATGAGTGAAAAGCGCCAGCATTTTTTGCGCGAGTTCGATTGGATTCGGAAGGGACTCATGTTTGAACCACGTGGCCACGACATGATGAGTGGCAGCATTTTGTACCCACCGGTTGATCCCCAAAATGATGTAGGCGTTTTATTTATTGAGACCAGTGGCTGTCTGCCCATGTGCGGCCATGGCACTATTGGTACGGTAACCATTGCCATTGAAGAAGGTTTGGTAAAGCCCAAAACACCCGGCATCCTGAATCTGGAAGTGCCGGCCGGGTTAGTTCGAATTGAGTATCGGCAGGAGGGCGGTAAAGTGAAGTCGGTTAAAATTCGGAATGTAAAAGCCTACCTGGCAGCCGAAGGAATTACTGCTACTTGTCCGGATTTGGGTGACGTGGTGCTGGACGTGACCTATGGGGGTAATTTTTATGCTATCGTTGATGTCCAAAAGAATTTTCCGGGCCTCGAACATTTCACAGCCGGCCAATTGATTAGCTGGAGCCGTGCCCTCCGTGCGAACATCAACGCCAGGTATTCGTTCGTGCACCCTGAAAATCCAACCATCAATGGGTGCAGCCATATTTTGTGGACCGGACAGGTGATGGATCCAAAATCATCGGCCCGCAATGCGGTGTTTTATGGTGACAAAGCGATTGATCGCTCACCATGCGGCACCGGTACGTCCGCCCGCATGGCACAATGGTTTGCCAAAGGTAAACTGCGCAAGGGAGATGAGTTTATTCACGAAAGCATAATCGGAAGTAAGTTCATCGGCCGAATTGAGGAAGAAACACAATTGGCCGGTAAGCCTGCGATTGTGCCCAGCGTAGAAGGGTGGGCCCGGATTTATGGTCATAATACCATTACCATCGATCCCGATGATGATCCGTATGCGTATGGATTTCAGGTAATCTGACGTCAGCTGGATATTTGATTGGCGCTTTTTGTGCCTTAATTTTACACCATGGAGACAACATACCGACTAAATACAAAGGAGTTAAGTATTGAATTGATTCGCTCAATTCAAGAGGCGTTTGGGGATAAGGACATTGAGATTACGGTTACCGTGCAGCGTGACGATACAGAATTTTTATTGTCGACCGAAGCCAATCGCAAGCAGTTGTATGAATCCATGGATGAGTTGGCAAAGGGGAAAGGCGTGTCCATGTCGGTAGCAGAATTGCAGGCGAAATATCTGCGGTGAGAAAGATTGTTTTCAGTCCCTCGGCACTGGCGCAATTAGAAGAATGGAAGCGCACGAATCCCAAGATTACGAATCGAATTGTTTTGCTTATCACTTCAATTTCCGAGACACCTTTTGGCGGAATTGGAAAACCGGAACCGCTAAAACACACGCTTCAAGGGAAGTGGTCGCGTAGAATTACGCATGAACATCGTTTAGTTCACGAAGTAACAGCGTCCGAAATCCTAATACTGTCTTGTAAATTTCATTACGACTAGCCCATGAAAGTTGGCGTCATCGGTGGCGGCATTATCGGACTATGTTCGGCTTACTATTTAAAAAAAGCTGGACACGATGTGCTCGTGTTCGATCAGTCTTCCCTGGAAGACGGCTGCTCTTTTGGCAATGCCGGCATGGTTGTGCCGAGCCACATCATTCCACTGGCAGCTCCCGGCATGATCGCCAAGGGCTTCCGTTGGATGTTCAACAACAAAAGTCCCTTCTATGTCAAGCCAAGGCTGAGTCTCGACCTGTTGAAATGGGGATGGCTCTTTTACCGGCAGGCCAACGCGGATCATGTGGCGCATGCCGCACCCGCGCTCAAGGAGCTCAGCCTGTTCAGTAAAACACAGTATCAACAACTGGCCCGTGAAGTTAGTTTTGATTTCGGTTACCACGAGCGAGGATTGCTCATGCTCTACCAGTCGGCTGAGGCCGAACACGAGGAAACTGAAACGGCTCATCTGGCCAACCAGCAGGGCATTCATGCGCGCATGCTGACCCCTTCGGAAGTCCAGGCGATGGAGCCGGACGTGCGCGTATCGGTGCGTGGAGGTGTTTTTTATCCGGGCGATGCCCATCTTACACCTCAGTTGCTGATTCGCGGACTAATTGACGATTTGAAAAAGCAAGGCGTTGTATTTCACGCCTCAACGTCCGTCACCGGTTTCGATTTCCGCAGCGGGCGCGTACGGGCGCTTCGGGCGGGTGCGGGCGAGTACCCGGTAGACGAGTTGGTATTGGCTGCCGGCTCGTGGTCACCTGAGCTGGCGCATCAGCTGCAACTTAATTTGCCCATGCAGGCTGGGAAGGGCTACAGCTTTACGGAAGAAAATGTAAAACGGAACATTCGTATCCCTTCGATCTTACTAGAAGCCCGTGTGGCCGTTACCACCATGGGCAACTCAATTCGTTTCGGGGGCACTATGGAAATTACCGGGATTGATCACGCGATCAACCTCAATCGCGTGCGCGGCATTGTAGAAGCAGTACCCCGCTATTACGATTTGCAACCTGCAATGCCGGCCCGAGAAAAGATCTGGCACGGCTTGCGCCCCTGTTCACCCGATGGGCTTCCGTACATCGGGCGTTTGAAGAGCCTGCCCAACGTTATCATCGCAACAGGCCATGCTATGATGGGACTGAGCCTAGGCCCGGGCACCGGAAAGCTGGTGGCCGAAATTGTTCAAGATCAGGTTTCTTTCGGCTCGTTGGAAGTATTTCGACCAGATCGCTTCAGTTGAATGAGGTGCCGTAACCGGTGATCATACTCGAACTGCAGAGCCCTGAAATCCATCCGGTACAAATAAAAAAAAGTCAGGCGTTCGGCCTGACTTGGGGTGTCTTAACTTGTTCGCGATGCCAATTACTGTTGACGATTGAAGCCGCCTCTACGGAAACCACCGCCGCCTCCGGAGGGGCGATCTTCGCGGGGTCGGGCCTCATTCACCACCAAGTTCTTTCCTTGGAAACTGAACCCGTTTAGGCTGGAAATAGCCTGTTGGGCCGCACCATCATCGGGCATCTCAACGAATCCGAAGCCACGGCTTCTCTGCGTTACTTTGTCCATGATAATTTTTGCTGAAGATACTTCTCCGTACTCGGCAAAAAGTTGCTTGAGTTGTTCCTCAGAAGCTTTCCAAGGAATGTTCGCTACATAAATGTTCATCTTACTTATTTGAATTAATTAAACTACTGTCAACTACATAACACCAACCTAAATGCTCTAACCAGTAGCCCTTAGAGGGAGTATTTCATTAACTCGGTAAATATAAAACTATTTTCTTGATTAAAAAGCAAGTGTTTATTTTTTCCGGGATGTCTGAAAGGTAAATGGTATGGGGTTGAATCAGTAATTTTTGTATTTGGAGGGAGGAACACCCGGTTTCGGATTGTATACCCTGGCACTATTGGTAAGGTTCGCCCTGTTTTTAGTTTTTTCACTTCCGTATCCGCTTATCCGCATTGGTTGCCGGGTGATCCCGTCAAAACCCTTATTTGCCGGTAGTTCAGCCATTGATTGGGGCTGATGACAGCAGACTTGGGTTGTCTTTTGATCGGAAATGGTCGAAAAATCAGCCTGAATGGTCCGGATGCTGCCCCGGAAAATTTAGTGGTCAGGGATTTTTTTTGAGTGATCTCAGCGCTTATCAGTGTACTGGCGTGGTACTATTTTGATTTTCTGCGGCGTTCGGTTGGAGCATTCCATAACGCCTGCAGGGACGCGCTGTTCAGGGCCTTTTTTTGTCTGAAAAAATGTATTTAAAAATGAGCCAAAAAACGACCAACCCAATGGCCATGGCCAGAATAATCCCCGGTGTGATGAGTTTTACCGCATGCATTAGAACCCAAATCTAACCTGAATTTTGAAATCATTTTGCACGGGGCCCGAAATCTGATTTACACCACTGCTGATGGTTGTTCGGTCCGTATAGCGCGTCACGCTCCAGCGCAGCCAAATCGTGCACCGGCGTGTAAGATCATATTGCAACATCGCATACTGGCGGATCCCTCGGCCGGCCAACGCGGGCAGTGAAAATGCCAGCCAGACATCGCGCTCATACGCATACTGACGGTTATCGAAATCGTCTGTGTCGAACAAAGCATACCGCATGGTGACGCCAACGCGCCGGCTTTTGTAGGAGATATCCTGAAGTAGTACCAGGCCGGTGGTTTTTTGTGCTGCCATCGAGAAAGAACTCCACTGCAGCCGCGATTTAAATCGAAATACGCCCTCACCATAATCGGCATTAAGCCACAAATTTCGTCTTCGGCCCGGTATGGCCTGATAGATAGGATGGTCTGCGGTTGTGTTGCGGTCTTTTTGCTCATTTCGGTATTGAACGAAAACTGCTACCTTCTTTGAGGGTGTCCAGTTGATTCGGGCAAGCAATTCTTGCCCGGTGCCGGGTGCGTATGCCCGAAACCTCAGCCAGGGAAACCGGAATTGGTCTATATATCCCTGTAGGGCAACCCGTTTATTCAACGTATACCTGAAGCCCCAGTAGAGCCCCAGTTCGTTTTGTGGGAGGGTGCCTTCGCAAAATGCATTGCTGTAAAGGGTGATGAAATCTCGCTGGAAATTGCGCAGGTGAATTGCCACGGCCAGTCCCTCCGATAGATTTCCAAGTATGCCCGCGACAGTGCCGTGACCGCGGTCGCGTGTGTAGCCATGTTCCGCAAACAGGCTGAAGTTTTTATAGTTGTAGGAAAGAAAAGCTCCGATATTTTCATTTTGCTGCCCGTTGAATGCAAACTGGTTGTAGCGATTTGGATTTCGGGAAATTGCCTCGCCAAATCGGCTATGATGCCAAATAATTCCAGCGTCTATATGTTTTAATTGATATTGTAAGATGGCTGCCTGATTGATTTCGCTCACCGTTCGGCGCAGTGCTTGTTCTGCCGGGGTGCGGTGAAGGCCAGCCAACGGAAGACTGGTCACGATCAGTTGCAGGCTGTCACCAGCCAGACGGCCATCGCGCAGGTTGTGGCTATACATTGCATGC
>VYLK01000532.1_pt1 | contig 12264 bp, 7 predicted proteins | sample 5114321 | NCBI WGS metagenome assembly VYLK01 (sample SAMN12291792, study PRJNA351875) | freshwater metagenome | isolation source: freshwater lake | place: USA: Michigan, MSU2 Lake | collected 2011-08-16
GCCGCCACAGGCGCGGGCGCCGGGGCGGCAACTGGCGCAGGGGCGGGAGCTGCAGGTGCCGGCGCCGCAGCGCCCGCCACCTCCAGCGTCAGGATCACGCTGCCCTGCTTGACCTTGTCACCCACGGCCACCCTCAGCGCCTGTACCACGCCGGCGTGCGACGACGGAATCTCCATCGAGGCCTTGTCGCTCTCCACCGTCAGCAGGCTTTGCTCGGCCTTGACGGTGTCGCCGGGCTGGACCAGCAGTTCGATGACGGCCACGTCCTTGAAGTCGCCGATGTCCGGCACCTGGATGTCGATCAGAGCCATGGGGTTTGTCTCAGGTTGTCAGGTTGAAGGTCTGCACGCGCACCGGGCCGGCAGAACAGGTATCGAATTCGCAGCCGGCCGCCACGCCGGCGGTGGCCACCTCGCGCGCCGTCTTCGCCCGCGCCCAGCTCGCGTGCATCGCACCCAGCGCGAAACGGCGCCCGGAGCCGATGGCCCAGAAACGGTCGAAGGCGAAGACCTCGCGGTAGCTCTCCACGCCCCAGATGCCGTGGCGGTTGGCGATCAGCACGCTGAACTGGCTGCTCTCGTAGGGGTCGCTGTCGTGCTCTTTGGTGTTGAGGAAGAAGCGTTCCTTCAGGCGCGGGTGCAAGGCCAGGAAGGTCTGGAAGATCGCGTCACGGCTGTCCAGCCGCACTTGCTCGGGCGCCAGATCGGCCAGCGCCTGGCGCAGCACCGGCATGTGGGCGGTGGTGCCCACGGTGCCGAACCACGAGCCACCCACCTTGAACAGCTTGGCGTTCGCTTCGTAGTCGGCCGGCAGCCGCGTCTCGCCGAAAGTGACGAGAGCGTCAGACGCGATGGCCAGGGTCTTGCCCTTGCGGGCGACGACCACCGTGCTCATTCAGAGCAGCACGCGGCGGAAGTCCGCCAGGATGGCACCGAGGTAGGCGTTGAAGCGCGCCGCGGCGGCGCCGTCGATGACGCGGTGGTCCCAGCTCAGGCTCAGCGGCAGCATCAGACGCGGCACGAACTGCTTGCCGTCCCACACCGGTTCGGTGCTGCTCTTGCACACGCCCAGGATGGCGACTTCCGGCGCGTTGATGATGGGCGTGAAATAACGCCCGCCGATGCCGCCCAGGCTGCTGATGCTGAAGCAGCCGCCACTCATGTCGGCCGGGCCGAGCTTGCCCTCGCGCGCCTTCGCGGCGAGTTCGCTCATCTCCTTGCTGATCTGCAGCACGCCCTTCTTGTCGGCGTCCTTGATCACCGGCACCACCAGGCCGTTGGGCGTGTCGGCGGCAAAGCCGATGTGGAAGTAGTTCTTCAGGACGATCTGCTCACCGTCCAGGCTGGCGTTGAACTCGGGGAACTTCTTCAGCGCCGAGACGCAGGCCTTGATGAGGAAGGCCAGCATCGTGACCTTCACGCCGCTCTTCTCGTTTTCCTTGTTCAGCTGGACGCGGAAGGCTTCGAGTTCGGTGATGTCGGCATCGTCGTGGTTGGTGACGTGCGGGATCAGCACCCAGTTGCGGTGCAGGTTGGCACCGCTGATCTTCTTGATGCGGCTGAGATCCTTGCGCTCGACCGGGCCGAACTTCGCGAAGTCGACCTTGGGCCAGGGCAGCAGGCCCGGGAAGGCCTCGCCGCTACCGGTTGCGGACGAAGCCGCCGGCGCCTTGGCCTTCTGCGCCGTGGTCTGCACCTCGCCAGCCATGACGCCCTTAACGAAGCCCTGCACGTCGCCTTGCGTGATGCGGCCCTTGGGGCCACTGCCCTTCACCTCGGCCAGCGGCACACCCAGTTCACGCGCCAGGCGGCGGATGGTGGGCGAGGCATGCGGCAGCGTGGCGCTGGGCGTGGTGGGTTGGTGGGCGGGCACGGCAGCAGCGGCAGGTGCTGGTGCTGCAGCGGCAGCGGCAGGCGCGGCCACGGCGGCAGCAACAGGCGCAGCAGCGGGCGCGGGCGTAGCACCGGCGGCCTGCAGCACAGCCAACGCGGTGCCCTTGGCGACCTTGTCGCCCACCTTCACGAGCAGGCTCTGCACGGTGCCGGCGTGCGACGACGGGATCTCCATCGAGGCCTTGTCGCTCTCCACCGTGATCAGGCTCTGCTCCACCTTCACGGCGTCGCCGGGCTTCACGAAGACCTCGATGACGGTGACCGACTCGAAATCGCCGATGTCAGGCACCACCACCTGCACGGTGCCGCCAGCCGCAGCGGGTGCCGCTGCGGGTGCGGCGACCGTGGCAGCAGCCACAGGGGCCGGTGCGGCCACGGGCGCGGCGGCCAGTGCCGGCGCGGGCGCAGCCGCCGCCTCCACCGCTTCCACCCGCAGCACCAGCGTGCCCTGGCTGACCTTGTCACCCAGCTTGGCCACGATCTCCGTCACCACGCCAGCATGCGTGGACGGGATTTCCATCGAGGCCTTGTCGCTTTCCACCGTCAGCAGGCTCTGGTCGACCGCGATCGTGTCGCCCGTCTTGACCATCACCTCGATGACTTCCACATCCTTGAAGTCGCCGATGTCGGGCACCTTCACTTCGACCACAGCCATGGTCTGTCTCCTGTCTTGTTGTGCTTACGCGTAGAGCGGGTTGAGCTTGTCGGCGTCGATGCCGTACTTGGCGATGGCCTCGGCCACCTTGGCCAGCGGCACGGTGCCCTCGTCGGCCAGCGCGCGCAGCGCCGCCACCACGATGTAGTGGCGGTTGACCTCGAAGTGCTCACGCAGCTTGCTGCGGAAATCGCTGCGGCCGAAGCCGTCGGTGCCCAGCACGCGGTAGGCGCGGCCCTTGGGAATGAAGGGGCGGATCTGCTCCGCATAGGCCTTCATGTAGTCGGTGGAAGCCACCACCGGCCCGGCGTGCGCTGCGAGCTGCTGCGTCACGAAGGGCACACGCGGCGTCTCCAGCGGGTGCAGCAGGTTCCAGCGGTCGCAGTCCTGGCCGTCACGCGTGAGCTCGTTGAAGCTCGGGCAGCTCCAGATGTTGGCGGCCACGCCCCAGTCGGCTTCCAGCAGCTGCTTGGCGGCCATGCTCTCGCGCAGGATGGTGCCGCTGCCCAGCAGGTTGACGCGCGGGGTCTTCTTTGCGCCTTCTTCCAGCAGGTACATGCCCTTGATGATCTGCTCTTCGGTGCCGGCCTTCAGGCCCGGCATGGGGTAGTTCTCGTTGAGCAACGTCAGGTAGTAAAAGACGTTCTCCTGCTTCTCCACCATGCGCTTGAGGCCGTGGTGGATGATGACGGCCACTTCGTGCGCGAAGGTCGGGTCGTAGCTGATGCAGTTCGGGATGGTGCCGGCCAGGATGTGGCTGTGGCCATCTTCGTGCTGCAGGCCTTCGCCGTTCAGCGTGGTGCGGCCGCTGGTGCCGCCGAGCAGGAAGCCGCGTGCCTGCATGTCCCCCGCCGCCCACGCCAGGTCGCCGATGCGCTGGAAGCCGAACATCGAGTAGTAGATGTAGAACGGCACCATGATGCGGTTGTTCGTCGAGTACGACGTCGCTGCCGCGATCCAGCTGCTCATGCCGCCGGCCTCGTTGATGCCTTCCTGCAGGATCTGGCCGTTGACCGTTTCCTTGTAGTACATCACCTGGTCTTTATCGACCGGCGTGTACTTCTGGCCTTCGGGGTTGTAGATGCCGATCTGGCGGAACAGGCCTTCCATGCCGAAGGTGCGCGCCTCGTCCACCAGGATGGGCACCACGCGCGGGCCCAGGGCCTGGTCGCGCAGCAGCTGCGTCAGGAAGCGCACGTAGGCCTGCGTGGTGCTGATCTCGCGGCCTTCGGCGGTGGGCTCCAGCACGCTCTTGAAGACTTCCAGCGCCGGCACGGTGAAGCTCTCGTCGGCCTTCACGCGGCGCTTGGGCAGGTAGCCGCCCAAGGCCTTGCGGCGCTCGTGCAGGTACTTCATTTCCGGCGTGTCGTCGGCCGGCTTGTAGAAGGGGATCTTCGGCAGGTCGGCGTCGCTGATGGGGATGTTGAAACGGTCGCGCATGAAGCGCACGTCTTCATCGGTCAGCTTCTTGGCCTGGTGGGCGGTGTTCTTGCCTTCGCCGGCATTGCCCATGCCCCAGCCCTTGACGGTCTTCACCAGCAGCACGGTGGGCACGCCCTTGGCGTTGTTGGCCTTGTGGAATGCGGCGTAGACCTTCTGCGCGTCGTGCCCGCCGCGGCGCAGGTTCCAGATGTCCTTATCCGACATCTTGGCCACCATCTCCAGCGTGCGCGGGTCGCGGCCGAAGAAGTTCTTGCGGACGAAGGCACCGTCGTTGGCCTTGAAGGCCTGGTAGTCGCCGTCCAGCGTGTCCATCATGATCTTGCGCAGGGCGCCGTCCTTGTCGCGGGCCAGCAGGCTGTCCCACTCCTTGCCCCAGATCAGCTTGATGACGTCCCAGCCGGCGCCGCGGAACTCGCCTTCCAACTCCTGGATGATCTTGCCGTTGCCGCGCACCGGGCCGTCCAGGCGCTGCAGGTTGCAGTTGACGACGAAGACGAGGTTGTCGAGCTTCTCGCGCGCGGCCAGGCCGATGGCGCCGAGAGATTCGGGCTCGTCCATCTCGCCGTCGCCGCAGAACACCCAGACCTTGCGGTTCTCGGTGTTGGCAATGCCACGGGCATGCAGGTACTTCAGAAAGCGCGCCTGGTAGATGGCCATCAGGGGCCCCAGGCCCATGCTGACGGTGGGGAACTGCCAGAACTCGGGCATCAGCTTGGGGTGCGGGTAGCTGCTCAGGCCTTTGCCGTCCACCTCTTGGCGGAAGTTGAGCATCTGCTCTTCGGTCAGCCGGCCTTCCAGGAAGGCGCGCGCGTAGATGCCGGGGCTGCAATGGCCCTGGATGTAGAGCAGGTCGCCGCCATGGGCCTCGCTCTCGGCGTGCCAAAAGTGGTTGAAGCCGGCGGCGAACATGTGCGCCAGGCTCGCGAAGCTGCTGATGTGGCCACCCAGGTCACCGCCATCGGCCGGGTGCAGGCGGTTGGCCTTCACCACCAGCGCCATGGCGTTCCAGCGCATGTAGGCGCGCAGGCGGCCTTCAAGTTCCAGGTTGCCCGGGCTGCGCTCTTCTTCCTCGGGCTCGATGGTGTTCACGTAGCCCGTGTTGGCCGAGAAGGGCCTGTCGATGCCGCTCTGGCGCGAATGCTCGAGCAACTGCTCCAGCAGGAAGTGCGCGCGTTCGGCCCCTTCCGCGCCAATCACCGCCGTCATGGCATCCAGCCACTCGCGCGTTTCCTGGGGGTCGGTGTCGTGGGCGCTGTTCGCGGCGGCGTGGCCGAGGAAGGACTCCGGCAGAGCGGACATGCTTGTCTCCTAGGGGGTGTTTTTGCGGTCGGGCGCGAGTTTGTCACAGCTCGCCGGAATTTCAAACAGTGGATACTCGTTCCGTAATGTGGAATACACGTAGGCCGCCGAGCCTGCGCCCGATAATCGCGGCCGATGCCCCAACCGCCTGCCATGCCGCCAGTGCCGCCCCCTGACGGCGGCCCCCCGATGACCGTGCCGCTGCCGGCCGCCAAGCGCCTGTTCGGCCGGTGGTGGCGCAGCCAGTCGCCAGCGCGGCAAGACCGGTTCGCCACGCTGGGGCCCTTGCTCTCGGTGCTGCTCTTCCTGGCGGCCATCATTTCGGCCTTCTGGTACCTGCGCAATGAGGAAATCGAGCGCGAGATGGAGTCCGTCAAGCGCGACACCGAACTCACGCAGCAGCAGGTCGGCCTGCGCCTGATCCAGAACCAGGAGGCGCTGATCCGCATGGCGCGGGACATGGTCGAGCGCGACGCCGACCCGGAAGAGTTCGTCTCGCAGGCCGTGGCCTTCGCGCGCGAGCGGCCCGAACTCACCCACCTGAGCTGGGTGGATGCACGCCGGCGCGTGCGTGCCAGCCACTGGGCCATGCTGTACCACGCCACGCCCAGTGGCACCCAGGCCGAGCCTCTGCTGCCGGTGGAGAGCCGCCTCAACGAGCCCGAGACCACCTTCCGTGCGGCGCGCGACAGCCGATCGCCGGTTTACTCACGCAGCTTCGTCGACGCCACTGGCGCGCCCGTCTTCCAGCTGCAAGTGCCACTGGTGCAGCGCAACGCCTTCAACGGTGTGCTCATCGTCGAGTACTCGGTCGAGGCGCTGGTGCGCCACTTCGTGCCGGCCGACGTGGCCCAGCGCCACCTCATCTCGGTACTCGACGAGCAGGAAAAAGTGCTCGCGGCGACCGTCACTTCGATCCCGGGGCAATCCAGCCGGCGTGCGCTCATCGTCAGCGACGCCCCGCTCACGCCCGCGCTCAACGGCCTGCTGCTGCGCGGCCAGGGCTGGCGCACCAGCATCGGCCTGGTCAACAACACGCTGTTCTGGATGGTGGTGGCACTCAGCGTGCTCACCGTGTGGATGCTGCTGGGCACCTGGCGCCACGTGCGCCGGCGCAGCCAGATCCAGGGCGCGCTGGTGCAGGAGACCAACTTCCGCCGCGCCATGGAGAACAGCATGCCCACCGGCATGCGCGCCATGGATATGGAAGGCCGCGTCACCTACGTCAACGCCGCCTTCTGCCAGATGACGGGCTTCTCCAACGCCGAGCTCGTGGGCCGCCTGCCGCCCTACCCCTACTGGCCGCCCGACCGCATCGACGAGAACCACCGCCTGCTGCAGCAGGAGCTGCAAGGCCGCAGCCCCAGCGGCGGCATCGAGGTGCGCCTGATGCGCAAGGACGGCAGCGTCTTCGACGCGCGCATGTACATCAGCCCGCTGATCGACCCCAAGGGCCAGCAGACCGGCTGGATGACCAGCATCACCAACATCACCGAGGCCAAGCGCATCCGCGACCAGCTCAGCGCCAGCCACGAACGTTTCACCACCGTGCTGGAAGGGCTGGACGCCAGCGTCAGCGTGCTCTCGGTGCAGCAGGGCGAACTGCTCTTCGTGAACCGCAGCTACCGGCTGTGGTTCGGCGGTGACGCCGTGGGCCACCAGCAGCTGGCCGGCGGCGCGGCCGGCACCACGCCCTTCGTGGCCGATGCCGAGGACGACAACGACCCGCTCTCGGGCCTGCCCACGCAGGAGCTCACCGAAACCGGCGCCAACCCGCGCGAGGTGTACGTGGAGAGCCTGCAGAAGTGGTTCGACGTGCGTGCGCGCTACCTGCAGTGGACCGACGGGCGCCTGGCGCAGATGCTGATCGCCACCGACATCACCGCCCGTTTGCGCGCCGAGGAGCAGGCCGCCGCGCAGGCCGAGAAGGCCCAGGTGACGAGCCGGCTCGTGACCATGGGCGAGATGGCCAGCTCGGTGGCACACGAGCTCAACCAGCCGCTCACCGCCATCACCAACTACTGCAACGGCATGGTCAGCCGCGTGAAGGCCGAGTCCATCGCGCAGGACGACCTCATCGCCGCGCTGCAGAAGACGGCGCGCCAGGCCGAACGGGCCGGGCAGATCATCCACCGCATCCGCAACTTCGTGAAACGCAGCGAGCCGCAGCGCCAGCCGGCCGAGGCGCGGCAGATCGTGGAAGACGCGGTGGAGCTCGCGGGCATCGAACTGCGGCGGCGCAATGTCGCGATCCACACCTACGTGGCGCAGCGCCTGCCCGTCATCATGGCCGACCCCATCCTCATCGAGCAGGTGCTGCTGAACCTGCTGAAGAACGCGGCCGAGGCCATCGACAGTGCGCAACTGCCCACGCAGCGCCGCCACATCGAGCTGCGCGTGGTGCCCCGTCACACGCCCGAGGAAGGCGGCGTCATCGAGTTCAGCGTCACCGACATGGGCCCGGGCATCAAGGACGAGGTCATCGACCGGCTGTACGAGGCCTTCTTCAGCACCAAGGCCGAGGGCCTCGGCATCGGCCTGAGCCTGTGCCGCAGCATCGTGGAGAGCCACCGCGGCCGGATGCGGGCGCAGAACCTCTACAATGGCCAGCAGGCCGTGGGGTGTCGTTTTGCCTTCACCCTGCCTGTGGAAACCACGGTGCGCATCGACGCTGCCGCCACGCCGGCCGAAGGTGAAACGACGCCCTCCGCCTGAGCTCTTCCCCACCCTTCTTCAAGCGCGCTCCAACGCCGCCGCCGACTCCATGAGCCTGATCCCCAAGAAGGGCACCGTCTACGTCGTCGATGACGACGAGGCCGTGCGTGATTCCCTGCAGTGGTTGCTGGAAGGCAAGGACTACCGCGTCAAGTGCTTCGATTCGGCCGAGAGCTTTCTCTCGCGCTTCGACCCGCGCGAGGTGGCCTGCCTGATCGCCGACATCCGCATGGACGGCATGAGCGGCCTGGAACTGCAAGACCGCCTGCTCGAACGCAAGAGCCCGCTGCCCGTGGTGTTCATCACCGGCCATGGCGACGTGCCCATGGCCGTGACGACCATGAAGAAGGGCGCGATGGATTTCATCGAAAAGCCCTTCAAGGAAGAAGAGCTGCTCGGCCTGGTGGAGCGCATGCTCGACCAGGCGCGCAGCGCCTTCAGCCAGCACCAGGAACAGGCCAGCCGAGACGCCCTGCTCTCGCGCCTGACCACGCGCGAAGCGCAGGTGCTCGAGCGCATCGTCGCCGGCCGCCTGAACAAGCAGATCGCCGACGACCTGGGCATCAGCATCAAGACGGTGGAGGCGCACCGCGCCAACATCATGGAAAAGCTCAATGCCAACACCGTGGCCGACCTGCTGAAGATCGCGCTCGGGGCGCAGCAGAAGGCCTGAGCCTTTCTCACCTTCGACAAGGCCGCTGCATCAGCGGCCTTTTTTGTTGACCCGCTCAGTTCCCAAGGAACGAACGCCATGACCGCCCAGATCCTCGACGGCACCGCCCTTTCGCAACAATTGCGCGCCGAAGTCGCCACCCGCGCCGCGGCCCTCACAGCGCGGGGCCGCCAGCCCGGGCTGGCCGTCATCCTGGTGGGCGAAGACCCGGCCAGCGCCGTGTACGTGCGCAACAAGGTCAAGGCCTGCGCCGACCACGGCCTGCACTCGGTGCTGGAGAAGTACGAGGCCACGCTGAGCGAAGAGGCGCTGCTGGCGCGCATCGCCGCGCTGAACGCCGACCCGGCCATCCACGGCATCCTGGTGCAGATGCCGCTGCCCAAGCACATCGACCCGCACAAGGTCATCGAAGCCATCGCCACCGAGAAGGATGTGGACGGGTTCTCGGTGCACAGCGCTGGCACGCTGATGGCGGGCCTGCCCGGCCTGCGCCCGGCCACGCCCTACGGCTGCATGAAGCTGATCGAGCGCAGCGGCATTGCGCTCAAAGGCAAACACGCTGTCGTCATCGGCCGCAGCAACACCGTGGGCAAGCCCATGGCGCTGCTGCTGCTGCAGGCCAACGCCACCGTCACCGTGTGCCACAGCGGCACGCCCGACCTCGCGCGCCACACGCGCGAGGCCGACGTGGTTGTGGTGGCCGTGGGTCGGCGCAACACGCTCACGGCAGACATGGTCAAACCCGGCGCCGTCATCATCGATGTGGGCATGAACCGCAACGATGAAGGCAAGCTCTGCGGCGATGTTGACTTCGTGGCGGTGCGCGAGGCCCTGGGCCCGCAAGGCTTCATCACCCCGGTGCCCGGTGGCGTGGGGCCGATGACCATCACCATGCTGCTCGTGAACACCCTGCAGGCTGCTGAGGCATGAACACCATGGACGCACTGAACCCCCTGCTCGACAACACTGAACTCCCGGCCTTCGACCGCATCCGCCCCGAGCACGTGGGCCCCGCGGTAGACACGCTTTTGGCCGACGCCGAAGCCGCCCTGGAGCGCGCCGTCGGCCCCGATGTGCCGGCCGATCACGACACCCTGGCGCTGCTGCTGGACGTGCCCGTGGAGCGCCTGCGCCGCGCCTGGGCGCACGTGAACCACCTGCAGTCGGTGGCCGACAGCCCGGCCCTGCGCGAAGCCCATGCGCAGGCGCTGCCGCGCATCGTCGACTTCACCACGCGTCTGGGTGCCGACCACCGCCTCTACGCCAAGTACAAGGCCATCGCCGCCAGCCCGGCGGCCGAGCGCCTGAGCCCGGCGCAGCGCAAGGCGCTGGCCGACACGCTGCGCGATTTCGTGCTCGGCGGCGCTGAACTGCAAGGCGCTGCGCGTGAGCGCCACGCGGCCATCCAGGACCGCCTCGCCGCCTTGGGCAAGACCTTCGGCGACCGTTCGCTCGACGCCACCGATGCCTTCCAGCTCGTGGTGCCCGAAGAGCGCCTGGCCGGCGTGCCGGCCGACGTGGTGGCGGCGGCGCGCAGCGCCGCGGCGGCAGCCGGCCACGCCTCGGGCTGCCTGCTGACGCTGCAGATCCCCTGCTACCTGCCGCTGCTGCAGTTCGCGCAGGACCGCGCGCTGCGCGAGCAACTCTTCCGCGCCTACAACACACGCGCCAGTGACCTGGGCCCGGCCGAGTTCGACAACACCGGCGTGATGGCCGAGATGCTGGCCCTCCGCACCGAAGAAGCCGCGCTGCTGGGCCATGCCAGCTACGCCGAACTGGCGCTGGTGCCGAAGATGGCGCGCACGCCCGAGGAGGTGCTGGCCTTCGTGCGCCAGCTCGCGGCACGCGCCCGCCCCAGCGCCGAGCGTGAACTGGCCGAGCTGCGCCAGTTCGCGGCGGCCGAGCTCGGCATCGCCGACCTCCAGGCCTGGGACCGCCTTTTCGTGGCAGAGAAACTCAAGCAGGCCCGCTATGCCTTCAGCAGCCAGGAGGTGAAGCAGTACTTCACCGAGCCCACGGTGCTGAAGGGCCTGTTCGGCCTGATCGAGACCCTGTTCGAAGTGGCCATCCGCCCCGACACCGCGCCGGTGTGGCACGAGACGGTGCGCTACTTCCGCGTCTGGCGTGGCGATCGGCCCGTGGCCGCCTTCTACCTCGACCCGTATGCACGGGCCGGCAAGCAGTCGGGCGCGTGGATGGATGACAGCCGCAGCCGCTGGCGCCGCCCCGAAGGCGGCTTGCAGTTGCCGGTGGCCCACCTCGTGTGCAACTACGCCGCGCCCGTGGGCGCGCAGCCGGCGCTGCTGACGCACCAGGACGTGGTGACGCTCTTCCACGAGTTCGGCCACGGCCTGCACCACATGCTGACGCAGGTGGACGAACTCTCGGTGGCCGGCATTTCGGGCGTGGAAGGCGATGCCATCGAACTGCCCAGCCAGTTCATGGAGAACTTCTGCTGGGAGTGGGAAGTGCTGCAGCGCCTGACCTCCCATGTCGACACCGGCGAGCCGCTGCCGCGCGCCTTGTTCGAGCGCATGCGTGCGGCGCGCAACTTCCAGAAAGGCCTGCAGCTGCTGCGCCAGTGCGAATACGCGCTCTTCGACATGCGCGTGCACACCGAGCCCGCCAGCGCCGCGCGCGCGATGGCGGTCTGTGAAGAGGTCAACGCCGAAGTGCAGCCCGAACGCGCACCCGACTTCGCCCGCTACCCCTGCACCTTCGGCCACCTCTTCGACGGCGGCTACGCAGCCGGCTACTACGGCTACGCCTGGGCCGAGGTGCTGTCGGCCGATGCCTATGGCGCCTTCGAGGAAGCCGGTGTGTTCGACGCTGCCACGGGCCGGCGTTTCCGCGAGCAGATCCTGGAAGTCGGCGGCAGCCGCCCGGCGCTGGAAAGCTTCCGCGCCTTCCGCGGCCGTGAACCGCGTCTCGATGCACTGTTGCGGCACCAGGGCCTGGCTTGAGATCGGCCGGGGCGTCGGCTAGATTCAGGCACTTCCCCACCGGGCGCCCCGCGCACACGCCATGAAGCTTTTTCTGTACGCCGTGCTGGCCCTGGCCGCTGCACCTGCGCTGGCGCAGTACAAGGTGGTGGCGCCCGATGGCAGCGTCACCTACACCGACCGGCCGCCGCCCGCGGCCGCGAACGTGAGCGTCACGGCCATGGGCCGTAACGCACCGCCCCCGGCCAGCGGGGGCGACCCCAGCCTGCCGCTGGAACTGCGACAGGCCGCCGCACGCTACCCCGTCACGCTCTACACCGCGGCCGACTGCCCGCCTTGCGACAGCGGCCGCAAGCTGCTGCAACAGCGCGGCATCCCCTACAGCGAAAAGCGCGTGGCCAGCGATGATGACGCGCAGGCGCTGGAGCGCTTGGTGGGGGGCCGCACCGTGCCCTCGATGACCATCGGCGCGCAGCCGCTGCGGGGCTTCAACGACAGCGACTGGTCCGGCTTCCTGGATGCGGCCGGCTACCCGAAGGAATCGAGGCTGCCGCGCAACTGGCCAGTGCCCGCGGCCACGCCGCTGGTGGAACGCGCCGCAGCCGCAACGCCGGCGCCAGCACGCGCCCCGGCCCCGCCCGAGGT
>VYLK01000533.1_pt1 | contig 12257 bp, 2 predicted proteins | sample 5114321 | NCBI WGS metagenome assembly VYLK01 (sample SAMN12291792, study PRJNA351875) | freshwater metagenome | isolation source: freshwater lake | place: USA: Michigan, MSU2 Lake | collected 2011-08-16
GGCAACAATTAAAAAAGCTAGACAAAGAGAGAACCCATGGGAGAGAAGATTTTGCCAGTTTAAAGAAAAGGGTAAAAAACTTAGTAATTTCTTCACAAAAACGGTCATGGTACTCTCCCCAATCCAACCTAAAGCTAAACTAGAAAGGGTGATGCCTAATTGAGTAGTGGAAAGTAAGCGATCGAGACTTCTTTGTAGAGATTGGACCGTCTGCGCTGGCACATCTCCCGCAGCCATTAGCTGACTGACGCGGGTACGACGGACAGACACGAGCGAAAATTCCGCCGCTACGAAAAAAGCATTGAGGACGATTAGTAAAAAGACTAAAATTAAACGAGCCAATCTTACCCCAGCCTAGGCCTTTTTCAGCAAACCCTAATTAAATCTTGATCTGACCACTAGCAGTGTACCAAAAGCAATCAGTCCCAAGCTCAAGTTAGGTTCGGGGACGGTAGTTGGGGGATTTGATACACCTGTAACAGAACCAGTGACGATATCACCATTAAAATCACTAACAACATCATTTAAAGTAACTGTCCCTTCTGCTGTCGTTAAAAAGGGAGAGTTAAAAACTAGAGAGAGGCTATTAGAGCCATTAACCCAATCAATAGCTTCTATACCACTCCCAGTAGGATTAGCTAAACTAATGTTAACTAAGTCAGCCTTCGTGAAATTGAGAAGGCCAATTATAATGTTACTAAAAGTAAGACTGGGAGTTGCACTATTTTCATTGTCGATGGTGAAACTACCGGTAATCGGGTTAGTTCCAGCCAGAGAACCATTATTAATAGTCCAAGTTAGTGCTTGAACTGGTATAGCGGTCGAGAAGCTACTAACAAGAAGGGTTGTTGTAGCAGCTAAGAGCAAGTTGGGTGGGTTGATTTTCATCTTGTTTATCCGAGTTAAGTTTTGGTTATTGGTAAGTAATTAGAGAGAGACAAACCATTCAGGATGATTGTTCAATCCCGTGAGGGAATTACCGAGATTGTCAGTAACATAAGCTAAGACTTCAGTTCCCAAAAGAATTTGGTTGCTGTTAAAGCTTAACTGTCCGAAGTTGATTCCACTGAGAGCCAATTTATCGCCTTGAGCAGAGTTGAAATCAAGAATGCGATCGCTACCATTTCCTGACTTGAGAACGAAGCTATCAGCACCCGCACCGCCATAGAGAAAATCTGAACCTAAACCACCATCAAGTAGATCATCTCCTTCTTCTCCATAAAGTTTATCTATATTTCCCTCACCATAGAGACTGTCATTACCACTTCCACCGTTGAGAACATCTCGTTGGTTGGAACCGATTAACAAGTCATCACCAGCACCACTTTCTAAGCGGTAAGTACCGGATTTACCCAAAGCATCGATGCGATCATTTATTGGGGTTCCTTTAATCACGCTATCGCTAGAGGGAACTAATACTGGGTGGAACACTTGTAGGGTGAAGTTTGTACTAACACTTGCTCCCGGTTTATCAGTTGCGGTTACTTTTAGATTCAGATTACCAACATCATTGTAAGCAGGAGTTCCACTAAAAGTTTTGGTTGTTGGGTCAAAGGTTAACCAACTGGGTAAAGCATCACCGTTACTGAGGGTAGCTGAATAAGTCAGGGTATCGTTTAGATCAACATCAACAAAGGTATTAGTGGGAATTTGGAAGTTGAAACCGGTATCTTGTGTGGCGATTTGATTGGTGATCGGATTTTGGACACTTGGTGCAGTATTATTTAGGGGATTAAAGGCAATTCCCTGTTCAATCCAGACCTCAATGGCGGTATTTGTAATGCCATAAATTTCATAAACTGCTCCATCATAGGCATCAGAGCCTAATTTTGTCCAAGGTACAGTGGAAGGATCGGAGTAATAAGCACTTGAAGCAACACCGTTAATGAATAGCTTTTTATTGCCGTCGAGCATTTGCAGCAAGCTAGACTGATTAAATTGAACGGAATTATTGTAGCCAATATCAACAGCTTCAATATTAAACAGATGACCAGCATTAGCATCTAAATAAAGCCGAGTTTGTTGACCTATTGTTTGGGGAATAAAGATAGTGTCAAAACCCCCACCTCCATCAATTTTACCGATAGTTTTACTATCAGTGCCGAATTCACCACCTAAGCCAATTTGATCATCTCCTTCGCCGCCGAAAGCATAAATCTGAGAAGTGTTAGCGGTGGGGATTAACATAAAGTCATCGCCATTTTGACCCCGCAACACAATCTTAGGAGTAGTAACATTCGAGGGAATGGTAAAAACATCATTACCATTCGTTCCGTCAAAAAAGGTAAAGGTTTCACTACCGCTATTTTGCTCATCTGCGGTTAACCAGTCTTGACCATAAACGACATAGGTTAAGTCATAATTGCTCGTATCAGTAATGATGATGTCCTGATAACCATCACCATTGACATCCCCACCTGCATTGGTTTGATAAGGTAGGGTCCGATTCGGCAAGCCTTGAATGGGAATCTGATTTTGACTGCCATTGAGAATAATTGTGTTACTATTTAGGCTGGTATTGGGCGGTGTTGTGGGGGTATAGGGGGTAATCTCCGATGAACCTAATTGGATGTAACCTTGATCAAAAGGAGAGTACTGATCAAAGAGTATATCATCAAAACCGTCTGCATTCATATCTCCCACCGCAACAGCAGGAGAAAGAGGGTATGTTGATATGATGGAGGGATTGTTACCATAGTCAATGTTTGTTTGAAACTGTCCAAAGTTACTGGTTTTTCCCGTGCCATACAAAATGGTGGAATGGGCAATTGGGGAGGATTGTTCTCCATAGCCTAGGTTTGACCAAGAAGATTGAACAAAAGACACTAATGTATCCTCAATACTGTCTCCATTAAAGTCACCAGACGTAATAGAAGAGTTGATAAATCCTGCACTAAAGTCAAACTCACCTGACGACCAACCACTCTCATCTGTCCAAGGCTGTGTGAGAAAACTCAGGGATAGCTCAGAAAGTGGATGCTGAGTGCTGTTATTGAACTGATAACCCTTAACCTGTGTTTGTAGTTCTACAGATGGTTGTTGTTCGCTACCTGAGGCACTCAGTGCATAAATAAGGATGAGAATTTCCGAGATTCCATCGGCGTTAATATCTGCTAATCCAATTCCCGGAGGTGTCACTTGAGAAAACTCAGACAAAGAACCAAGATCATAAGTCTGCTGGGATTGGGAACTCAACCCATTCGCTGAACCCAAGAAATAATGAATTTGATAATCGGACTGGCTGAGGACATTAAGGCTGTCCGGATTAAGCTGGTTTAGTATCACCAAGTCATCATAACCATCACCATTAATATCTCCTGCACAAGTTTGATAAATGGAGTTGGATAAATAACCTACAGGGGTAGTAAAAGAATTCAGCAACTGACCCGCAATAACATTGTTCACAATGCTATTACCCATATTGACTAGTAGTTCCGTTGTCTCATTTAGGTTGTTAAGGCTACCTTGAGCAATATCTTCATAACCATCCGCATTAAAATCACCATGAGCAATCAAAGCAGTGCGAGGAGAAGCAATTAAGTTAGTAGAGGGTAAATTACTATTATTAGCGGTGAGGTCATAAGTTCGTTGGGTGCTAACATTGGTTAGGGTACTTGCTCCTATAGTCAATTGGTTACCCTGTGACGATGACCCACTATTAACAAAATCATCAAAGCCATCCCCATTAACATCTCCCACCGAAATCCCAGGATAAGGATTAACTACAATAAAACCATTGTCGCTCCGTAAATCATTAACATTCAGGGAAAGTCCACCCTGTAACCAAGGATGTCCAATGGCCACATAAGTCTCACTATGACCATTACCATCATTACTACTAGGGGCCCCCAAAATAATATCATCTCCCCCCGTAATAGAACCGTAATCGCCATTAATATCCCCAATCCCATTAAGATTCTGTCCCACATTACCTGCATTAGAGGGATTACTATTACTTAATGGGTTAGCTACTCCTTGGTATTGGAAAACACGAGAATCCGTTAGATTGGGATCGAGATAAATTGTGCCACCCGATGAGAAGGCATTTGTACTGCCAAAGACTATATAGGCACTACCAGCATTACCATAGGCAAAAGGTGCGCCGATGAGTAAATCACTAATTTTGTCATTGTTAATATCACCTCCATTAGCAACAGCCCAACCCGCTTGTCCTAAAGCTAAATTCCCAGCAAAAGTTACTCCTTTACCCGCGCCAATAGAGGCTAAACTCGAAGGTAATGAGCCAGAGTTTCCGAATATTACATAAACTTTGCCGAGATTAGTAGTACCACTAACCGCAGCATTAGGCGCACCGATTACTAAATCTAAATGACCATCTCCATTCAAATCTAGGGTGGTTATCGCATTACCAACTCCATCATAAAAACCGTAGTTCGTAGCGGGATTACTACTTGGCTCACCGGTACTTGGATTCAGTTTACCGTTAACGTTTCCACTGGTGAAACTGGTTATGCCATCAAAAACCCAGTTAGTTGTGCTAGAAGTGCTGGTTAAGTTGATAGATGCGTTCGTATTTGACCAATTAAATTGGCTTCCTGATAATACATAAATTGCACCACCATAACCGCGAATATCTTGAGGATTGCTGGGATCACTTACTGGATTAACGACAGGCGCTCCGATGGCTAAATCAAGTTTACCATCTCCATTTAAATCTAAAACCTGTACAGCAGACCCTAAACCTTGACCCGCACTGGGAGCATTAATGGTAGCAATAAGACTGGTGGTAATGGTTTTACCTGACCCCGATAATTGATAGACTTTTACCTGATTAGCTAAAGGAGAACCAACGATCAATTCAGGTTTTCCATCTCCATTTAAGTCTGCTAAAAGGATAGTTTCTCCAAAGCCATCGCTACTATTTCCTGTGAGTGGTGATGCGGCTAAAGTATTAAGCGCTACGGTGGTGCTGTTGGTGGGAATTACCGACTTATCAAAGACATAAATATTGCTATCATTCGTTCCCCCACTGTTAGTGGAATTGGGAGCGGATATCGCATACCAAGTATTAGCAGAACCAACCCAAGAACTAAGACTGCTACCACTTTGGGGAGAGGTGGATGTAGTGGGTGTTCCTCCAGTAATTTTGACTACTTTTTGCGTTGACTCAGGATTATCTAAATCAAGTCCTTGGTCTGAAACTTGCACACCAGTAGAACCAAAAACTACATATACACTACCGTCACTATTATTAGCTCCTGGTGCAGAAATCCAGAAATCATCAATGGCTGCATTATTATTGGTGCTGTTGGTATCACCGTTAACATTCCCCGCACTACCTAAAGCTTGACCTAATTGATCATTGAATGGACCAATCATGGAAAAACCACTATCTATAGCCAATAAGTTAATCGGTTGGTTGGGATCCTGTAAAGTGGCGTAAGCGGTTAAAGTGGTTTGTTGACCATCTTCGAGGATTAACTTAAATTTCTCATTGAGATGTTCTAATAAGTTATCGTCAAAAATCTTCACCTCAATGGTTTTGCTGGTTTCACCGGGGACAAATGTTATGGTTCCAGCTTTATGTTCGTAATCGGCTCCGGCGGTGGCGCTAATATCTACTGTGCGATAATTTAGGGTTTTGCTGGTATTGATGTCACTTTCTCGAGTGATGGTAAAAGTCACTTTTCCTTCATTTTCTTTGACGGTTTTATGACTTACTGAGAAGACACTATTACTGGTGCTACCGGTGGTGGGATTACTAATAATATTATCAATCTGTTCTGGTGGCGTAGGATTAGAATCTGTTTGGATAGAATTAGCCGGACTCCAATTCTTTCCGTTATAAATACTTTGGCCAAGACTGGAGGTTCCGGTGGTGGAATCAAGTACAACCCAACCTAAAGTAATACTATTATTACTATTACTAGCATTAACGTTGATGCTAGAAAAACTCAAATTAGAGCCAGAAAGGGTAGTAACGCTAGATTGATAGTTTTTCCAACTTCCTGTCGTTCCACTAGGGACCCAAAAGGCGACAGATAAGTTAGTTTGAGCCGTTTCTCCTGAACCTGTGCTAGTTGTCCATAAAGCGAGAACACCGTAGGGAGTTGAGGTTAAACTCTGTACAGATTGACCAGGTTGTAACCAAGGGATGGCTGTAGGGGTTGAATTATTGGTATTTAAGGTTCCATTACTTACTTGTCCGATGACATAGTTGGAGGTGATGGTTTGTTGTAATTGATTGAGAGCTTCACTAGAAACGGTATTAGGCGCACCGACTAATAAATCGGCTTTACCATCGTTGTTTAAGTCTCCTACTGCACTAACAGAAGACCCACTGAGTTGATTTGCGCCTCCTTGACCGATTATATAACCCTGAACAGTTGTGCCGATGTTACTAACATTAATACTAGCAACAGTACCAATATTGTTACTGCTTCCTCCGTAGATGACGTAACTTACACCGGCTTGATTATTACCACCATTGGGTTCACCAATCAGTAAATCTCCTACACCATCACCGTTTAAGTCGCCAGCACCGGTAACTTCGGTTCCAGCACCGATAATAGTAAAGCCATTTGTTCCATTGATTTCGGAGAAACCAACACTGTTATTTTGAGTTGACGAAAGGCTTGAACTACCAAAAAGAATGTAACTATTTCCTGCAATATAATTTCCATTCCCATCTTCAGTGGCGGGATAGCCAACAATAACATCGTTAATACCGTCGTCGTTAACATCACCGGCGCTACTGACTTGTAATGGTGCAGGGTTGTCTAAATCATCAAAAATAACAAAGCCTTGACCTGGGTTTATGGTTCCTAAGTCTAGGGTTTGAGTGGATAAACTTGCACCAAATAGGATAACTGCGGCTCCTGTTCCACCAATGAGTAAATCCGCTTTACCATCTTGATTAATGTCTGGAATTAGAGCCGTGCTAGTTATATCTAGCAGGGTTTCTCCATTAATTGCTGAGGTACTGTTGGTTATGGTGATTGCTCCACCCGGAGACGGAATTGGGGAAGTCAAGAAAGAGTTAGGATTATCAGAGGAAATACTATTACCGTCGGTTAGGGTGCTAAAGCTCAAGATATTGAGATTTGCGCCTTTATGGAAAGTATAAATATTATCTCCTTGCTGATTGCGGATATACAGACCCCCATCAGATCCCAAGACAAGATAAGCACCAGGATTACCCCCTGTATTAGTTGACCAGTAACTTTGTTGATATTCTCCTGCGATTACATATAATGTCAAATCACCATCTTTTAGGGTTGCTTGGAAGGAAGAAGCTTCTGGAAGTGGTACGTCTCCTGAAGTGTTGCTATTCCATACCTGAGTATTAGTTGTCTGATTGACTAAGACTAGGTTACCTAAATAATCTAGGCTAAGTTGAAATACTTGATTAAAGTTAGACTGAGAGAGAATTAGCGTAATTTCCCCAGATTCTTGATTAGCGTTAGGGGCGCTGATAGCATAATCTACTTGACCATCTCCATTGAAGTCGTAACCTCCTGTTACCACTTCACCAAAACGGTCACCAGCTTGTCCATTGGGGTTAGTAATTTGTTGTCCGTAAGCAGGATTATTGCTGAGTAAAGTATCAATATCAGTGATGCTTTGAGGCGTTTCAAATAACGTTCCCCCATAGAGTAAATAAGCGCCTCCTTGATTATTATTGAGACCAGGCGCACCAATGATTAAATCGCTCTTACCATCCCCATTGACATCTCCTGCATTAGCAATACTATAACCCAATTCACTCAAGGCTTGTCCTGTTAAAAGCAGTCCATTACTACCCAAATTATTGAGGTCATTAACTTGGTTATAGTCTTCTGCAAATACCACATAAACGCCGCCTTGTTCATCATCAAAATCCGGTGCAGTCATGGCAAAATCAGCTTTACCACCGCTATTAACATCTCCTAAAGCGGTTACGGCTTGTCCAAAACTGGCAAAGTATTCATTGTCTAAAGTCCAATAAAAACCCGCAGCGTTAGCATTGGCAGGATTTTCTGCGAAAGTCCCTAAATCAACCTGATTATCTCCTGCTTGTCCATATACTACATAAACTTGTCCTGGTGGTGTGGTGGCAATTTGTTGTACGGTAGGGTTATTGATTGATTCATATTGCCAAGCAATGACGACATTGCCATTATTATCGAGGGCAATATTCGGGCGTTGGTTAGCTCCGGCTGTATTTGAAATAGCTTGTAAACTGTTGGCATTCCACGTAACACCATTACTTCCTAATGTTCCATTCAAAAAGTATAAGTAGGAAAGATTGGCTGAATTATCATCCACACTTCCTGTAAATGTCCCGTAAACTGTTGTGCCATCAGGAGCAATGATGTAGGATATATCACTACTATCAATTAAATCGTTGACATCCTCTCCTAATAATGCAGCGTAACCGGGTTGGGTTAGATAAATTGTGGAATTAGGCTCTGATGAAACCCTGACAGGTAATCCTCGGCTATTTTGAGTGACAGTGCTTTCCCCGCTTGAGCCTGAATCTTTAATTCGGATATAATAACCATAGGAAATAGAAAACAAAAAGAAGTTAAATTCAGCCTTAATTTTATTAGTATAAACCGCTTCTTCAAAACCACTGGCATTAAAATCTTCTGTTTGAACGCCTTTGACGGATACGCCAATAAATCCCTTAAGCCCACTAGCCTTAACATAAAGACCAGTCCCTATTCCAGCATTAAAGGTTCCATGACGTAAAGCATCTGCTAAAAAGCTAAAAAATTTAGTTGTATCTAGATGCCATTCAAGAGCAGAATTAGGGGTTTCTTCTGTGGGTGGATTACCGTTGTTATCAACCAATTTGAAAAAGTAATCGCTGGCTTGTATGCTTCCTAAGTTGGTTGTATTACTGTCAAATTCAATGTCTGCCGCAGCACCTATTTCTATTTGGACTACTGGCCCGCCACTAAGACTCAAAACTCCAGCTTGACTAAGTTCATCTAATAGTTCACCCGCCGCTGTTGTAAAAAGCAAGTCTAGGATAAATTGAATTGCATTTACTTCTAATTCAAATTCACCCCCTGCTTTGGCTTTAACACTAGAAGGATAGCTACTAATTTCTTTCCATTCTCCACTACCTTGAGCATAAGCTGAGAAATCCAAAGAAACATAGCCTTTGAATAGACCAGCAGCAAGACTATTAGACGTTGCCGTACTTTGAGCTCCTCCTGCTTCCTTGCCGAAAGTTAAACTAAGTCTTAAGCTATTAGCTGCAACGGGAGACTGACTGCTAAATTTTTGAGTGGCAGTATCAATTTCGACACCGATATTCAAAGAAAAACCGTGCAGTTTCTTCAGTATTTTGGCGAAGTTACCTGTCTCTAAACTAAGAGAAGTATTAGAAGGGAGGGTAATAATTCCCGATGCTCCGTCCAAAGCACCCGGAACAATTGAATAGGTAAATTCTGTTCCTTTGGGTTTAAAGGTTAATTGATTGGGGGAAGTAGCTGTTACAGGAAGTTGACTAATATCAACCAGTTGACTAACAGCTTGGTTATTTTTTCGAGTCGTTACTAAAAGATTGTTATTACTTAAAGCCACAACGTTTAAATTTGTGTCTTCTAATTCATCGTCAGTCAATTGTGTGGGAGAACTCCATTGATAACCCCCATAAATAGAAGAACTTAGGGAAGAAGTATAAACTTCTGAGTTGTTGCCATTTCCACCTATCCAAGTCGCAACAACTCCTCCATTTTGTGTCTTAGTTAAGGTTAAATTGGCGGTGCTTCCTTGACTTTGGCTTCCAATACCACCATTAAGCGGTGTCACCCCAACATATTGACCATTAGTCCCAGAAGGTTGATAACCGTAATAGATTTGTCCGTTTTGATTCCAAACTGCATGGGTGACACCATTACCATCTGTAACAGTCGTCAGACCAAAGGGTTGGCCACTGGAGTTGTTTAACCCTAAAATTGAGCTAAGATTGCCCACTTGATAAGGAACACTTAGGTTAGTTATTCCATATAAAATCCCTGTTTCATCAATTTGGATTTGCTTAAAAACGGGTAAATTGGGAATGACATTATCTAACTCAATAAAAGCATTAGAACCACTTGACCAAGCATAGATATTGCCACTATTGTCTAAACCTAACAGAGTTTGACTGTTGAGAGAAACTATTTGCTGGAAAGCTGGATTATTTCCCCCATTAAATAGATTAAAATCCGTTCCATCCCAACTGTAAAGACTGCCTTGATTATCTAATGCCCAAACCGAGCCATCTCCTTTTCCTGTTGTAATCTGAGTAACACCACTCAGACCAGTATTAAAACCTGCATCAAATTGTTGTGTCGTTGTATTCCACACATATTGTTGAATGCGATTAGACAGATCGTACTTGATAATTGTCCAAATCTCATTATCATTAATAGCAGAAAGAGAAGCAAAAAAGTCTGTGTTGGTGGCTGATTGCACTAGAATTGGATCTGCCCATATCTGAGAAGTGCTATTCCAAGACGTTAGATAATAACCTGCTTGTCCAGCAATATTACTGTAGATTAAAGCATAAAAATTACCTGAATTGTCACAATCTATACCAGCAATCTGACCTGGTGCTGGCAAGCTAGACGTATCCATTAAACTATAATTTTGAGTGGCATTATCCCAGTAGTAATATTGCCCGGCCTCAGTAAGCACTAGGCGCTGAGTAGAATTGCTCACGATAGTTTGTTGAATCGTATTATAGTCTATCAGATTACTCATGGCGATTTATTGTTCTAGATAAATTGGGAACAGATAAGCCTTTTTCTCTCTTTCTTATTGGGTTTGAACGGCTTAAATTATCAATAAAAACATTGTAGCATTTTTCCAGATGTCAATACTGTCCAGGGTGAGAGCATCTCAAACGCTATTAATAATTGGCCAATTTTGTGATCTGCGTCGGCATTTCAAGTGATACCAGTCAATCAAAATGGTTACGAAATCTTCATAATTTGGTCGATTTTGGCTTAACAATTGAGAGGGCAAATTCTCCTCAAATATGCCTGAATCGCCCCCTGGGTAAGCAACTTACATATAGCGCTTTTCACGTTACTGAGGTATCGACAAGTTTTGCCAACAAAGGGTTTAAGCTCCTTGCTCATACCTCATTCTTATGAAAACTGCTATAAAGTTGATTTTGTCAAGAATTATTAAGATGCGCTTGCTTACCCTGATAGGAGTGGGCAGCTATTGACGCGATTAACGATGGAGAAGGTTAAATGAGAAAAGTTGTTTCTTGTTTATATCCTTAGGATAGTTGTTGTCGATAAATCTTAATTTGTTCCAAGCGAGGGCCTACCTTAGAAATGATGGTAAATTCTAAATTTTGGTAATATAATTGTTCTCCCACCCTCGGTATTTTTTGCCAATGATGGAGGATAAAACCAGCTAGGGTTTGGTATTCATCGGCCAAGGGTAAACTTAAATTTAATGCTTTGTTCACATCCTCTAAATTCATTTGTGCTTGTACGAGAAAAGTTGATTCATCGAGGATTTGATATTCCACTTTTCCCGATTCATCCCTAGGGGAAAAAGTTCCCAGAATCTCGCCGATTAAATCTTTTAGGGTTAATAAACCTGCTGTTCTGCCAAATTCATCCACAATGATAACCATCTTTAAGGATGATTCCCTCATCACTCTTAGTAATTCATTTAAAGGGGTAGTTTCGGGGAAAAAACGCACAGGTTTCAACCAAGTTTTAATCGGGGTTGTTAAATTTAACTGACCTTCGGCAAGGGGTAGAGCTAAATCTTTAAAATCGATCAGACCACGGATATCATCACCAGAATCTCCTGCCACAGGATAACAAGAATAGCCACTGTTAACTACTTGGAGCAATAATTCCTCAAAAGTTGCAGTCGAGGGAATAGCTATTAAACGGTTATGGGGAACCATAATTTCTGCGGCAGTGATTTCGCTAAACTGGAAAACATTGTTTAAGATTTTCCTTTCCGCTGCTTCTAATCCCGTTAATTCCCCTTCCATGCTGATAATTAATTGTAATTCCTCGGAAGTTACCCGACTAGAACGCTGCAGATCCACTTCGGGGATACGGGTTAAAACCAATAAAAAACGAGTTGATTGATTAAGAATACCGATAAAAGGCTTAAAAATCCGGGAAATAACGCCAATAGGTGCAGCTAATAATCGCGCCATCGGTTCAGCATAAATTAAAGCTAGGGATTTGGGATAAAGTTCCCCAAAAACTATCTGGAGATAGGCAACAATTAAAAAAGCTAGACAAAGAGAGAACCCATGGGAGAGAAGATTTTGCCAG
>VYLK01000534.1_pt1 | contig 12247 bp, 12 predicted proteins | sample 5114321 | NCBI WGS metagenome assembly VYLK01 (sample SAMN12291792, study PRJNA351875) | freshwater metagenome | isolation source: freshwater lake | place: USA: Michigan, MSU2 Lake | collected 2011-08-16
GCTGCCCGCGGGTGAACGCACGCGCCCGGCCGGCAGTGGCCCGGCGCCTGCCGCTGCGGGCGGCAAGCCGCCGCAAAAGCCGGGCCGCTGAACGGTTGGCGCCCTCAGGGCGCACACCTCGGAAAGACTGGCGCCCTCAGGGCGCCAGGGGCGGCACGTTAGCCGGTGGCGTGGTCTGCGCCGAAGCCTGCAGCCGGTTGCTGCCGTGCACCACCTCGAAGGCGGTGGCGAAGGTCTGCACGTTGCTGACGCTGGCCACGGTGTCCACCGTCCACCACTCGCACACGGTACGCGCAGGCGTCACGTCCAGCAGCATGTAGCCGCGCTGCGTGAACTCGATGTGCTTGAAGTGCGGGTTCACGCTGCGCAGGAAGGCCGCGGTGCTGCCATTGGGGTCGGGCAGGCCGGGCGAGGTGATGCTGGTGCAGACGAACTCCACCGCGCGCGAGCCTTCGCCCGTCGCGCCGTTGTAGCCGCCGTTGGCGACATTGGGGTTGTTCGGGTCTTGCGTCAGGTCGGCGGCCCAGCTGCTGTGGATGTCGCCAGTGAGCACCACCACGTTGTCCACGCCGGGCTGGCCGTTGCTGCCCTTGAGCACGTCGTAGAGGCGGTCGCGCGCGGGTTGGTAGCCGTCCCATTGGTCGGTGTTGACGAAGACGCCACCTCCGGCCGCCAGCGGCGCGCCTTGCAGCTTGAGCTGCGCAAACATCACGCCCTGGCCGATGAACTTCCAGCGCGCGGGGCTCTGGCGCAGGCGTGTGGCCAGCCAGGCTTCTTGTTCCGCGCCCAGCAGCGTGCGCGCCGGGTTGAGGAACTCGCCGGTCTGCACGAAGCCGTTGCCGAAGGGCGTGGGTACGGTGGCGGTCAGCTGCTTGGAACGGGCGCTCAAGCGCTCTTCCAGCATCACCAGTTCCACCAGGTCGCCGATGCGGAAGGCGCGCTGGTTGCGGCGCAGGTCGGGCGTGCCCGGGCGCACGTCGGGCGTGCGGATGGGCATCCACTCGTAGTAGGCCTGCAGCGCCACGTTCACGCGCTCGGGCCAGGTGCCTTCAGCACCTTCGGTGTGGTTCTCGGCGCCGCCCACCCAGGCGTCGTTGGTGACTTCATGGTCGTCCCAGATGCACACCATGGGGTGCTGGCGGTGCAGGGCCTGCAGGTCGGCGTCACGCTTGTACTGGGCGTGGCGCTGGCGGTAGTCGGACAGCGTCACCATCTCGCGCGCGGGCTCGGGCGTGCGCACGCTGCCGTACTCGTTGGGGCCGTACTCGTAGAGGTAGTCACCCAGGTGCAGCACGAGGTCGAGATCGGCGCGCTCGGCGATGCGGCGGTAGGCGTTGAAGTAACCCGCGGCGTGGTTCGAGCAGCTGGCCACGGCGATGCGCAGGCGCGGCGTGGCGCCCACGGGCAGCGTGCGCGTGCGGCCGATGGGCGAGGTCTCGCCTTCGGCATGGAAGCGGTAGTAGTAGGTGGTGGCCGGGCGCAGGCGCGCGGGGTCGACCTTCACCGTGTAGTCGCGCGCGGCGTCGGTGGTGGTGGCGCCGCGCGCCACGATGTTGGTGAAGGCCGGGTCGGTGGCGAGCTCGAAGCGCACCGCGTGGCTGGCCTGGGGCGTGCCGCGCGTGGCGGCCGGCGTGATGCGCGTCCACAGCACCACGGCGTTGGCCAGCGGGTCGCCACTGGCCACGCCGTGCTGGAACACGCCTTCGCTGCGGCGCTGGGCCGGGCTGGCGGCACCGGCCGACAGCGGCAGCGCCGCCACCGAAGCCAGCGCCACCGCAGCCGAGCCCGAACGCTGGAAGAAACCACGGCGGCTGGTGCCGGCCGGCGGCCGGGGCTTGAGGACATTCGGACGACCCATGGCAACACTCCTGCATGCGATGAAAACCCGCACGCTAGGCAGCGCCCGTGACCGCGCCGTGTCGCGCGCATGACGGCTGCTCGGCGGCCACCCCTGCCTGGGTGCCGATCTCGGGGCATACCCGCGATACGTAGTTCTCCGCAGCCCCAGCGGCCCGGCGGCAGGCAGCCTACGCAGCTCGACCCCGACATCGATCAACCACACCGGAGACCGCCCCACCATGCAACGCCGCCTGCCCCTGCGCACCCTGCTCGCCACCGCCTTGCTGGCCGCCGCCGCGCTGCCCACCGCCGCCCTGGCCCAGGCCTGGCCGGGCAAGCAGCCCGTCAAGCTGGTGGCGGTGTTCCCGCCCGGCGGCTCGGTGGACCAGGTCTCGCGCATCCTCGCGCCGGCGCTGCAGGCGCAGCTGGGCCAGACCGTCATCGTCGAGAACCGGGGCGGGGCCTCGGGCAGCATCGGCGCGGGCGTGGTCGCTTCGTCGCCGGCCGACGGCTACACCTTCGCGGTGGTCTTCGACAGCCACGCCGTGAACCCGGCGCTGCAGCCCAACCTGCCCTTCGACACGCGCAAAGACCTGGCCACCGTGGCGATGCTGGGCACCAGCCCCATGGTGATTTCCACGCACGCCGACACGCCCTACAAGACCTTCGCCGACGTGGTGGCCGCCGTGAAGGCGAACAAGAACGTGAGCTACGGCACCATCGGCAACGGCAGCCTGGGCCACCTGGCGGTGACGCTGCTGGCCAAGGCCAACGGCTTCGACCTCACGCACGTGCCCTACCGCGGCGGCGGCCCGCTGATGAGCGACGCCATCGCCGGCCATGTGCCCTTGTCCATCGGCTCCATCTTCGTGGCCAAGCCGCACATCGACAGCGGCAAGCTGCGCCCCCTGGTCGTCACCACCGACAAGCGCAGCCCGCAACTCCCCAACGTGCCCACGCTGGCCGAGAGCGGCTACGCCGGCTTCAACGCGCCGGCCTGGTGGGCGGTGCTGGCGCCAGCCAAGACACCGCCAGAGATCGTGGCGCGCATGAACGCCGAGATCAACAAGGCGATGCAGCAGCCCGAGGTGGCGGCCAAGCTGGCGGCGCAGGGCATCACGGTGAACCTGGGCACGCCGGCGGCGGGGCAGGCCTTCATCGAGCGGCAAATCGACACCTGGGCGCAGGTGGTGAAGGCGAACAACATCAAAGCGGATTGAGCCAAGTTTTGGCGACTGCAACACGCCTGACGGCGGCCGACCTGCGCCGCCTGCCCAGCCCTGCCGAAACACCGCCTGATTGCGACTGCAGGGCGCTGCACGCACCGGGCTGGGAAAGCATCACGGGCCCGCTGGGCGAGAACACCGGCGCGCCGCGGCTGGTGAAGCTGGGCACGCTGCGCGACCCCGACGAGGCCGAGCCCACGGTGGCCGAGTTCCACGCCGAGGACTCGCGCTACGAATCGCCGCACGCGCCCATCGCGCCGGCCTTCTTTCCGTACAACCGGTGTGAGGTGTGGGCCTGCGCGGCCTGCGGGCGCGGTTTCCTGCAGTACACGGAGTTCGGCGGTTATTACGTCGACCACCGGCTGCGCGAGATCGACCCGGCACGGGTGGTGGACGCCACCCCCTAGAAACACGTGCTGAACGCGCGCCGAGGTATCCCTCGGTCTCCTTCGCAGCGCGGAGGCGGGGTGGCGAAATACAGGCCATGCGGTGAAGACACCGCGCCACCCGCCGCAGGTCGATGCAAGACAGCGGCACCGCCAGGAGAGATCACCATGGCCCGCTCACGCATCTTCATCAGCTACCGCCGCGACGACGCTGCCGGCTACTCGCACGCCATCCACGACCGCCTGGCCGACCACCTGGGCGGCGACCAGATCTTCATGGACGTGCACGACATCGCCCCGGGCGCCGACTTCGCCCGCCGCCTGCGCGACGTGGTGCAGGGCTGCGAGGTGGTGGTGGCCCTCATCGGCAAGCGCTGGGTGGGCGAGCGCGAAGGCCAGCCGGCGCGCATCCACGACGAGCGCGACTGGGTGCGCATCGAGGTGGCCGAAGCCCTGCGCCGCGGCATCCGCGTCATCCCCGTGCTGCTGGACGGCGCCCGCCTGCCGGCCGCCGAAGACCTGCCCGACGACCTGCAGGGCCTGCGCCTGCTGAACAGCATGGAAGTGCGCACCACGCGGCTGGACGCCGACGTGCGCGACCTGGTCGGCGCCACCGTGCAGGCCGTGGGCGGCACCTGGCCGCCGGTGGAACCCGGCGCGCGGCTGCACGCCGCGGTGGGCGGCCTGTACACGCTGTTCGCCGGTGGGGCGCTGGTGCTGGGCTTGATCGCCAGCGCCTTCGTCGACGAGGTCTCCGACCACACCTTCACCGGCCTGCTGGGCCTGATGCTGGCCGCCGCGGTGGCGCTGCGCCTGCCGCTGCACCACAAGCTGCGCGCGCTGAGCCGCGAGCAGGCGCTGAAGTGGGCCGCCGGGCTGCACCTGGGCGCCTTCGTGATGCTGGCCGCCGGCAGCAACGGCGAGACCGACGCGGCCGCGGTGATCTTCCTGGGCCTGCTGCCTGCCGGGCTGCTGTACCTCAGCTCGATGGGCATGCGCCGCACGGCGCGGGTCTGATCTTCAGAGGCCGAGTTCGCTCAAGCCCGGGTGGTCGTCGGGCCGCCGGCCCAGCGGCCAGAAGAAGAGGCGTTGCGCCTCGGTGATGGGCAGGTCGTTGATGCTGGCGTGGCGGTGGGTCATGAACCCGGCCTCGTTGAAAGCCCAGTTCTCGTTGCCGTAGCTGCGGTACCACTGGCCGGCATCGTCGTGCCACTCGTAGGCGAAGCGCACGGCGATGACGCTCCCGGTGTACGCCCACAGTTCCTTGATGAGCCGGTAGTCGAGCTCGCGGGCCCACTTGCGGCGCAGGAAGGCCTTGACCTCCTCGCGCCCCACCGGGAACTCGGCGCGGTTGCGCCAGCGGGTGTCTTCCGTGTAGACCCGGGCGCAGACCTCGGGGTCGCGCGTGTTCCAGGCGTCTTCGGCGCCGCGCACCTTCTGCCGGGCGCTGGCTTCGGTGAAGGGCGGCAGGGGCGGGCGGGTCTCGGCCATGGCGGGCTTACTTGTTCATCCAGCCCATGGAGGTGGGCAGCCAGGTGGCGATGGACGGGAACAGCATCACCACCAGCACCGCCGCGAGCTGGATGTAGATGAAGGGCCAGACCCCGCGGTAGATCTCGCGCGTCTGCACCGCGGCCGGCGCCACGCCGCGGAAGAAGAACAGGCTCCAACCCACCGGCGGCGTGAGGAAACTGGTCTGCATGTTGATGCAGATGAGGGCGGCCAGCCACACCATGTCCACGCCCTGCGCCGCGAAGTAGGGCAGGAAGAGCGGCAGCACGATGTAGCTGATCTCGGCCCACTCCAGCAGCACACCGGCCAGGAAGAGCACGCCCATGAAGAAGATCAGGTCGGCGGTGGCGCCGCCGGGCACGAGGGCGAACAGGTCCTGGATGAGGCGCTCGCCGCCCAGGCCGCGGAAGGCCAGGCTGAAGGCCTGCGCCGTCATGATCACGAAGAAGATCATCACGCTGGTGGTCAGCGTGTCGGTGCAGGTCTCGCGCAGCACCTTCAGGCTGAGCTTGCCGCTCAGGCCCACGATGAGCAGCCCGCCCAAGGCGCCGATGGCCGCAGCCTCGGTGGGCGCGGCCACGCCACCCATGATGGAGCCCAGCACCGCGCACACCAGCAGCAGCGCCGGCAAGACGCCCTTGACCAGCCGCACCATGAGCTGCCCGCGCGACAGCGCCGCGCGCTCCTCGGCCGGGATGGGCGGTGCCTTGTCCGGGTGGCGCCAGGCGTAGAGGAGGATGTAGGCGACGTACATGCCCGCCAGCATCAGCCCGGGGATGAGCGCAGCAGCGAACAGCGTGCCCACCGACTCGTTCATGATCTCGGCCAGCAGCAGCAGCACCAGGCTGGGCGGGATGATCTGGCCCAGCGTGCCGCTGGCGCAGATGGTGCCGGCGGCCAGCGCGTGGTCGTACTTGTATTTCAGCAGCGTGGGCAGCGCGATCACGCCCAGCAGCACGATGGTGGCGCCGACGATGCCAGTGGTGGCGCCCATGATCACGCCGAAGAGGATGATGCCCACGCCCATGCCGCCGGGCACGCGGCCGGCGATGTGGCCGATGACTTCGAGCATGTCCTGCCCGAGGCGTGACTTCTCCAGCATCACGCCCATGAACACGAACATGGGCAGCGCCAAGAGCGACTGGTCCGTGGCCACGCCGTAGATGCGCGCCGGCAGCAGGTTGAAGAGGCTGTCGCCGAAACCGATGAAGCCGAACACGAGGCCGGTGGCCGCCGCGGCGTAGGCCACGGGGATGCCGATCAGCAGCACGACCACAAAGGCCACCAGCATGGCCAGCGCGAGCAGCTCAAGCCCCATGGGGAGCCTCCGGGGGCTGTGCGACGGGGCCTCGCCCCGCCAGTTGTGTGCCCGTGCGCACCACGGTGCTGAAGGCCACCAGCGCCAGCAGCGCATAACCCGAGACCACCAGCGACTTCACCGCCCAACGCCAGGGCAGGCCGCCGGGGTCGGGCGACACCTCGGCCAGCGACCAGGAGTAGGCCGCGAACTTCCAGCCGAGGAAACACACGAACAGCGAGAAGGGCAGCATCACCAGCAGCGCGGTGAGGAAGTCGATCCAGAGCTTGGTGCGTGCGCTGTAGTGCTGGTAGAACAGGTCCACACGCACCTGCGTGCCACGCAGCTGCAGGTAGCCGATGCCCCACAGCGCCACCACGGCCAGCAGGTGCCACTCCAGCTCTTGCAGCCACACGGTGCTGGCGTTGAAGAAGTAGCGGGACAGCGTGTTGCCGCTGATGAGCAGCACCATCGCCAGCGTCAGCCAGGCGGTGAAGCCGCCGACGCGGTCGATCAGCCAATCGGCCGCGTCGGCGAGCCTGTTCATCCGCGTGACTTCGCCAGGAAGGTCTCGTCGCTGATCTCGGACCAGCGGTCGTGCTTCTTCTTGAAGGTGAAGAAGGAGTCGTGCACCTTCTTCGTCATCGCGTCCTTCGCAGCGGCTTCGTTCAGCACGTCAGTGGTGGTCTTGCGCAGCGCTGTCACCACGTCAGTGGGCAGCTGCCGCACGATGACCTTGTCGCGGTTGACCAGCTGGTCCAGCGCGTCGGCGTTGCGGGCTTCCAGCAGGAACAGGCCTTCCTGGTTGGTGGCGTCGGCCGCGGCGCGCACGATCTCCTTCAGGTCGGGCGGCAGGGCGTCCCAGATCTTGCGCTGCATCACGATCTCGCTGACGGTGCTGGGCTCGTGCCAGCCGCTGGCGTAGTAGTTCTTGGCGGCGTTCTGCAGGCCCAGGCGCGCATCGAGGAAGGGCCCCACGAACTCGGCCGCGTCGATGACCCCCCGCTCCAGCGCGGGGAAGATCTCGCCGCCGGGCAGCTGGCGCACTTCCACGCCTTGCGCGGCGTAGATGCGGCCGGCCAGGCCGGGTATGCGCATCTTCAGGCCCTTGAGGTCGGCCAGGCTCTTGATCTCTTTCTTGAACCAGCCCGTCATCTGCACGCCCGAACAGCCGGCGGCGAAGGGCATCACGTTCAGCGGTTTGTAGACCTCTTCCCAGAGCTGGTTGCCGCCGCCGAACTGCAGCCAGGCGTAGTGGCCCTGGAAGCTCATGCCGAAGGGCACGGTGGCGAAGTACTGCGCCGCGAAGGTCTTGCCCGACCAGAAGTAGGACACGCCGTGGTTCAGCTCGACGGTGCCGTTGGAGACGGCGTCGAAGCCTTCGAAGGCCGGCAGCAGTTCACCGGCCGCGAAGATCTGGATCTTGATGCGCCCGCCCGACATCTTGTCGCAGCGTTCGGCGAAAGCCTGCGCGCTGCCCGGCCCCACTTGGTAGAAGGGCAGCCCTGCGGGCCAGGTGGTGGTCATGCGCCAGCGGTAGGTCTGCTGTGCCTGCGCCACCGCAGGCACCGCCAGCGCGCCCGCGAGGCCGGCCTTCAGCGCCCCACGGCGCGCAAGAGAAGAAGTGCGATCCATCCCAACCCCCAAGAGTGAAAACCAAAGAAAGGAAGTGCGACGCGTTGAGCCGCACGGCGCAGCCGTGTCGGCTTGAACAAGGAGACCTGAAGGCGCGCGCGCAGCGCGTCGCTCTTCAGGCTTCAGTAGGTTTTGTAGGGGAGGAACTTGCCCGACATCACGATGGAGACGCGGTCGCCCATCGGGTTCGCCTCGCGCTTCAAGTCCATCTTGAAGTCGATGGCCGACATGATCCCGTCGCCGAACTCTTCATGGATGAGTTCCTTGAAGGTGGTGCCGTAGACGCTGACCAGTTCGTAGAAGCGGTAGATCAGCGGGTCCGTCGGCACGCTCGTCGGCAGGCTGCCCTTGTAGGGCACGACCATCAGCCACTTCTTCTCATCGTCGGTCAGCCCGAAGATCTCGCCCACCACGCCGGCCTGCTCTGGCGTCAGCGTCATCTGCCCCAGGCAGGCGGCGGTGACCCACTCCTTGCTGAGCCCCACTTTCGCGGCGACGTCGCTCCACTTCAGGCCCTTCGTGACCTTGGTGGTGATGATCTTTTCGGTGACGGCAAGGCGGCTCATGCAATTCTCCTCAGGGGGATGGGTTCGGGTCGGGGTTCGGTGGGCTCCGGCGGCTCGGCATCCAGCCCCGGGCTCACGGTGACGGGCTGCGCCGGCGCGCGGCCGTGCGAGAGGTCCTGGCTGCGCGCCACCAGGAAATCGACCAGGTGGTTGCGGATGCGGTAGTACTGCGGGTCGTGGTGCAGCGTGGCGCGCGTGCGGTCGCGGCCCATCGTGTTCTTCACGATCTCGGCCACGCGGGCCTGCGGGCCGTTGCTCATCAGCAGGATGCGGTCGGCGAGCAGGATCGCCTCGTCCACGTCGTGCGTGATCATGAACACCGTCTGGTGCGTCTCGGCGCAGATGCGCAGCAGCTCGTCTTGAATGGTGCCGCGCGTCAGCGCGTCCAGCGCGCCGAAAGGCTCGTCCAGCAGCAGCATGCGCGGCTGGATGGCGAAGGCGCGCGCGATGCCCACGCGCTGCTTCATGCCGCCGCTCAAGGCACTGGGCTTCTTGTCGATGGCCCCGCTCAGGCCCACGAGCTTGACGTACTTCTCGACGTGCTCGTCCACCTGCGCGCGGCCCCAGTTCGGCCACTTGCTGCGCACCGCAAACGCGATGTTCTTGCGCACCGTCAGCCAGGGCATCAGCGCGTGGCCCTGGAAGACCACGCCGCGCTCCAGGCTGGGGCCGGCCACCTCGCGGCGGTCCATGAAGACGTGGCCGGACGTGGCGCTTTCCAGGCCCGCCAGCACGTTGAGGATGGTCGTCTTGCCGCAGCCGCTGTGGCCGATGATGCAGACGAACTCGCCCTGCGCGATGTCGAAGTTCACGCCTTCGAAGACGGGCTCCTTCGCGCCGGGGTAGGCCTTGGCCAGGCCTTCGACCTTGAGGAACTCAGTCTGCATACGTCACCGCCTTCTGCAGCCGGGCGAACATCAGGTCGAGCAGCATGCCCACGATGCCGATCATCAGGATGGCGAAGATCACGTTGGGCAGGCTCAGGTTGTTCCACTCGTTCCACACGAAGTAGCCGATGCCCGTGCCGCCCACCAGCATCTCGGCGGCCACGATCACCAGCCACGCGATGCCCATGCTGATGCGCATGCCCGTCAGGATGGTGGGCGCGGCGGCCGGCAGGATCACCTCGAACGCCCGGCGCAGCGGCGGCACCTCCAGCGTGCGCGCCACGTTCAGCCACTCCTTGCGCACGCTGGCCACCCCGAAGGCGGTGTTGATGAGCATCGGCCAGATGCTGCAGATGAAGATGACGAAGATGCCGCTGACCGCGCTGTCTTTGATGGTGTAGAGCGCCAGCGGCATCCACGCCAGCGGCGAGATGGGCTTGAGCACCTGGATGAAAGGGTCCAGCGCGCGGTAGATCAGCGGGCTCATGCCGATGACGAAGCCCAGCGGAATGGCCACCAGCGCCGCCAGCAGGTAACCCAGCGCCACGCGGCCCAGCGAGTACGCGAGCTGCAGGCCCACGCCCTTGTCGTTGGGGCCGTTGTCGTAGAAGGGGCTGCTCAGGTGCTTGTAGACCACGCCGCCCATCTGCGCCAAGGTGGGGAAGCCGGCCTTCTGCGTGGGCGTGCCGCCGCTGCCGGCCGCCAGTGCGGCCGGGTCCTTGCCCATGAGCTTGGCGTATTCGATCTGCTCGGGCGTCAGCGCCGCAGCCGCCGCCGCGGCAGGTGCGGCCGGCTCAGCGCTGGGCAGCGTGGCCAGGTGCCACACGCCGAGGATCACGCCCAGCAGCAGCAGCGAGAGCAGCGCTGCCCGCAGGTCCAGAGAAGCCTTCACCTCAGGCTTTCCGGATGGCAAAGCTGTTGGCGTAGGCGGCGGCCTTCTCGGGGTCGAAGACCTTGCCCATGATCGTGAACTTCGGGTACGCCCCCGCCGGCACCGGCATGTCCAGCGCCTTCATGTGCTTCTTCGCGTCGGTCAGCAGGAACACCTTCTCGGCGATCTGCTTGTAGTTCACGTCGCCCTTGATGTAGCCCCAGCGCTGCATCTGCGTGAGCATCCACACGGCCATGCTTTGCCAGGGCATGGGGTCGAAGTCGGCGCGGTCGGGCACGTTCTTCACGCTGCCCAGCCCGTCGGCGAACTTGCCCGTGAGCACCTGCGCCACCACGGTCTCGGGCTGGTTCAGGTAGGCCTGCGGGCTGATGACCTTGGCGATCAGCTCGCGGTTGTCGGGCTTGCGCGCCATGGCCGCGGCCGTGAGCACCGCGCGGTACAGCGCGATGAAGGTGTTGGGGTTCTTCTGGATGAACTCGGTGCTGGTGCCGAAGGCGCAGCAGGGGTGGCCGTTCCACAGCTCTTTGGTGAGCAGGTGGATGAAACCCACCTCCTCGAAGACCGCGCGCTGGTTGAAGGGGTCGGGGCCGAGGAAGCCGTCGATGTTGCCGGCGCGCAGGTTGGCCACCATCTCGGGCGGCGGCACCACGCGGATCTGGATGTCGGTGTCGGGGTTCAGGCCCGCTTCCGCCACGTAGTAACGCAGCAGGAAGTTGTGCATGCTGTACTCGAAGGGCACGGCGAACTTGAAGCCCTTCCAGCTCTTCGGGTCGCGCTTGTCCTTGTGCTTCACGGCGAGCGTGATGGCCTGGCCGTTGGTGTTCTGGATGGTGGCCACGTTCATGGGCGTGGCGGTTGACCCGAGGCCCAGGCTGATGGCCAGCGGCATGGGGCTCAGGAAGTGCGTGGCGTCGTACTCCTTGTTGATCATCTTGTCGCGGATGAGCGCCCAGCCCGCGGTCTTCACCACCTCCACGTTCAGGCCCTGCTTCTCGTAGAAGCCCAGGGGCTTGGCCATGATCAGCGGCGTGGCGCAGGTGATGGGAATGAAGCCGATCTTCAGATCCTTCTTCTCGATCGGGCCCATCTTGTCCTGCGCCAGCGCCTGCATCGAGGCGATGGGCAGCACGCTGCCGATGGCCGCCATGGCGGTGTTGCGGCCCACGGCACGCAGGAACCTGCGGCGCAGCGCGTCCTGCGGGAACAGCGCCTTGATCAGCGTGGCTTCCACGAAGGCGTTGGATTCGCTCTCGAAGCTGGCCGTCTCGCTGCGCGTGCGCAGCTCGGCAGCGGCGTGTTCGGCCTCGCTGCCGTGGCTGCCGCAGCGGCAGCCCAGGCGCAGCGGGCGGTCGGCGTCGTACAGGCCGTAGGGGTCGCGGTCTTGGGTCATGGCGTGTCCTCGGGGTTGCAGCTGACTCTAGGCAGTCACCCTCGCTTGCAAAATCGAAGCCCGCTCGAAAGCCCTGTAGGGCTGGCCCTACACCGGCCGGCTCGCCGGCGCGCGGTGCAGGGCAAAACGCACGCTGGCCGGGCCTGCGTCTGCGCGCCCACCCGGGCCCCGGCTTAAGCTGCCAGCCGCGGTGCGACGACCCGGTGTACCGGGCGGGCCGATGGAAGACGTATGAACCAAGAACTCCTGTTGTGGATCGCCGGGCTGGGCGTGCTGGGCACGCTCGCCGTGTCGGCGGCGCTGGCGCTGCGGCGCGGCCGCCGCGAAGCCGAGCGCCGGCAAGAAGCCGAAGCCGCGGCGCTGGCACTCGCGCAGGCCGAAGCTCAACGCGTGGCCGCCGCACGCGCCGCCGAAGAGAAGGCCGCTGCTGAAGCCGCCGCGCAAGCCGCCGAACAGGCTGCAAGACAGGCCGCGGAAAGGGCCGCGGAAGAGGCCGCCGAGCGCGCGGCTGAAGCCGAAGCCCGCGCCGCCGTGGAAGCCGCCTACCGCGAAGGCGAGCGCCTGGCCGCCGAGCAGGCCGCCCGCCAGGCGGCCGAGGCCGAACAGCGCGCCGCCGA
>VYLK01000535.1_pt1 | contig 12242 bp, 8 predicted proteins | sample 5114321 | NCBI WGS metagenome assembly VYLK01 (sample SAMN12291792, study PRJNA351875) | freshwater metagenome | isolation source: freshwater lake | place: USA: Michigan, MSU2 Lake | collected 2011-08-16
CTGCCGCGCGAGGTGCGCGGCCTGCGCAGCGCCGCCATGCGCAGCCGCCTGGCCGAGGTCGCTGCGCGCGAGCGGGTGCATGCCGTGCTGCTGCAGTTTCCGCACATGGCGCAGTACGTCGACGCGTTGCCCGGCCGGCCCGTCGTCATCGACGTGCAGGACGCCTGCATGGTTTCGCGCTACCGCGAGTGGCTGGCCAGCAGCGGCGGCCGCCTGCGCCGCTGGCGCCGCCTGCACAGCTGGTGGGCCTGGGCGCGGCACGAGCGGCACTGCTACCGGCAGGCGCATGGCCTGATGGCCCTGAGTGACACCGATCTCGGCGTGCTGCGCGCCTTCGTGCCCGAGGTGCCGGCCTTCCTGAGCGGCGCCGCCTGGGACACGGCCGCAGCGCCCAGCGGCGGCACGGCAGCAGCACAAGCACCGGTGATCTTCATGGGCAACTTCGCCCACGCCCCCAACGCCGACGGCCTGCGCTGGCTGCTGGCCGAGGTGTGGCCGCGCGTGCGGGCGCGCTGCCCCCAGGCGCGCCTGCAGGTCATCGGCCGCAACCTGCCCGCGGGCTTTGGTGATGACGAACAGAGCGGCGTGCAGGCCGTGGGTTTCGTCGAAGACCTGCGGCCCTGGCTCGCGGCCGCGGCCGTGTCGCTGGTGCCCTACCGCTTCGGCGGCGGCATCAAGATCAAGGCGCTGGAGGCCATGGCCCAGGGCTGCCCCGTGGTGGCCACGCGCGTGGGCAGCGAGGGGCTGCACGCCGTTGACGGCGTGCACATGCGCATCGCCGACGAGCCGCAGGCCTTTGCCGATGCCGTGGTGCAGTTGCTGCAGCAGCCGGCGCTGCGCCAGCAGCAGGCCCGGCAGGCGCTGGACCTGGTGGCTGCGCGCTTCTCGTGGGCGGGCAAGGTCGAGGCGCTGCTCGCCGAGTTGCAGGGCGTGGTGCAGGCGCACGCCTCGCGCCGCGCAGCGCTGGTGGCCTGAGGGTGCGGATGGAAGCCGCCTTGCGCCTGACATTGGCCAGCGCCCACGACCGCACCGGCGGCGCTGCCGTGGCCGCATCACGCCTGCGCGACGGCCTGCGCGGCCTGGGCCATGACGCGCGCCTTTTCGTGCAGACGCAGAGCCTGCCGCACCCGGCCACGGTGGGCCCGCAAGGCGCGGCGCAACGCAGCTTCAGCCGCGTGCGCAGCGGCCTGGACAGCCTGCCGGTCCGGCGTGCCGGCGGCTCGCCCGAGAAGTTCTCGGCCAGCTGGCTGCCGCGCCGCTGGCCGTCGATGGCGGCTGCGGGCACGCCCGACATCACCCACCTGCACTGGACCAACGCTGGCTTCCTGAGCGTGGCCGATGTCGGTGCGCTGCGCATGCCGGTGGTGTGGACGCTGCACGACATGTGGGCCTTCACCGGCGGCTGCCAGTACGACGAGGGCTGCGGCCGCCACGCGCAGGGCTGCGGCGGTTGCCCGCTGCTGGAGCGCCGCGGCCCCGGTGACCTCTCGGCGCGCCGGCATGCCGCCAAGCAGCGGCAGTGGCAAGGGGTGGATCTCACCGTCATCGCGCCCAGCCGCTGGATGGCGGCCGAGGCCCGGCGCAGCAGCCTGTTCGCCAGCCGCCGCATCGAGGTGCTGGCCAACGGCCTCGACCTGCAGCGCTACAAGCCGCTGGACCGCGCCTTCGCACGCCACGCACTCGGCCTGCCGGCCGACCGCCGGCTGGTGCTGTTCGGCGCGCTGAACCCCGGCAGCGACCGACGCAAGGGCTACGACCTGCTGCAGGAAGCGCTGGCGCGCCTGGCCACGCAGCCCGGGCAGCAGCCCTCGCTGGCGCTGGTGGTCTTCGGCTCGAACCCGCCGCGCCAGGAAACGCTGCACGGGCTGCCGGCCTACCACTTCGGCCACCTGCACGACGACGTGGCCCTGGCATTGCTCTACGCCGCGTGTGACGTGTTCGTGGCGCCCAGCCGCCAGGAGAACCTGCCCAACACCGTGGCCGAAGCGTTGGCCTGCGGCGTGCCCTGCGTGGCTTTCGACATCGGCGGCATGCCCGACCTCATCGCCCACCAGCAGCACGGCTGGCTGGCCCGGCCCTTCGACACCGCCGACCTGGCCGCCGGCATCGCGTGGTGTCTGGACGAGACCGCGGGCCGCTGGCACGCGCTGTGCGAGCGTGCACGCCGCCACGCCGAAGACCAGCTGGAACTCGGGCGCCAGGCCCAGCGCCATGTCGACCTCTACCGCCAACTGCTGACCGCCCCCCGGAGCCCGGCATGACCGAAACCATCATCGTCCTGGCCACCACCTTCGCCGGCTTCCTGCTGATCGACCCCTTCTTCGGCGGTGCGCTGACCAAGGCCACCATCGCGAAGTGGCCGCTGATTGCGCTGGGCTTCGGCAGCCTGGCCTTCCACCTCGTCGGCCGTGCGCTCACCGACCCGCGGCGCCTGCGCCTGGCCGTCTCGGAGGTGCTGCACGACTGGTGGCCCATCATCGTGCTGGCCTTCTTCATCACGGCGGGCAGCGCCTACGCGCGTTTTGCCGACAGCATCCGCGAGAGCTTCCTGGGCATGGGCCTGGGCATGTTCTTCCTGCCGCTGATGGCCGTGGCGGTGCGCTCCAGCCGGCACCCCGTGGGCTTCATGCAGGGCCTGGCGGCGGCGCACGTGCTCACCGTGCTGGGCATGATGGTGGTGCTGTTCGCCGACCTGCACGTGTTCCACGAGGAGATCTTCGTGGCGGTGCCGCTGGGCGCCTACCTGCTCGTGGCACGCCCTGTGAAGCTGTGGCGGCTGGTGCTCGGGCTGGGCGTCATGTTCGCCTGCCTGGTTTCGTTCAAGAACACCACCTTCCTCATCCTGCTGGCGGTGCTGGCCTGTTGCGGCCTCGTGTGGATCCAGCGGCTGCTGCGGCGCCACAACCGCATGGGCGTGGTGGCGGCGGTGTACTTCCTGCTGCCCGTGCTGCTGCTGGGTGTGGCGGCGCTGTTCTGGCTGTGGTGGACCAACCGCACCGAACTGCCCTCTGGCAACGTGCAGTACCGCACCGAGATGTACGGCATCGCCTGGCGCCGCTTCCTGGAGTCGCCGTTGTGGGGCACGGGCTTCACCGATTCTTCGGTGGTGTATTTCGAGCTCTACCGCGTGGCCACGCGCGTGCAGACGCTGCCCACGCACAGCGACATCCTCGACCTGCTCGCCCACGGCGGCCTGATCGCCTTCACGCTGTGGGCGCTGACGGTGTGGCGGCTTTTCAGCCTCTCGATGGCAGCGGCGCGCCAGCTGGCCGGGGCGACCCCGGGCGACCCCAACCGCGCCTGGCGCTGGCTCTTCGTGCTGGGCCTCGTGCAGTTGGGGGCCGTGATCACCTACGCCGTCAACCCGCCCATGATCAACCCGGTGCACGCCTACTGGATGTGGGGCGCCGCCGGTGTGATGTGGGCGCTGCACCGCCAGCTCGTGGCGCCGCTGGCCGCCCCCGCGCCTGTGCAGCACCTCGTGCCGCGGCACCTGCAGTTCTCGCGCTGGGCCCTGCTGCGGGCGGGCTGGCGTTGGCTGATGGCGGCTGCGCGCCGCCGCAAGGCCGCCTGATGGGCGCGCTGCCGCGCATCAGCCTCGTCACCTGCTCTTACCAGCAGGGGCGCTTTCTCGGCGCCACGATGCGCTCGGTGCTGGACCAGCGCTATGCGGGCCTCGAGTACATCGTGGTGGATGGCGCTTCCACCGACGGCTCGGCCGAGATCATCGCCGCGCAGGCCGACCGCCTGGCCTGGTGGGTGAGCGAACGCGACCGCGGCCAGACCGACGCGCTCATCAAGGGCTTTGCGCGCAGCACGGGCGACATCCAGGGCTGGCTGTGCTCTGACGACCTGCTGCTGCCCGGCGCGCTGGACACCGTGGCCGACTTCTTCGCCCGCCACCCCGAGGTCGACTGGCTCTACGGCGACGCGCTCTGGATCGACGCGCAGGGCCTGCCGCTGCGCGCGAAGAAGGAGATGGGCTGGAGCCGCACCGTCTTCCTCTTCGACCACAACTACCTCGCGCAGCCCTCGGTGTTCTGGCGCCGCTCGCTCTACGAGCGCGTGGGCGGTCTGCAGCGCGACTGGAACCTGGCGATGGATGCCGACCTCTGGCTGCGTTTCGCGCGTGTCAGCCGGCCGCACCACGTGGCGCAGTACCTGAGCTGCATGCGCTACTACCCCGAGCAGAAGACGCGCGCCCTCAAGCCCGCCGGCCGCAAGGAAGACGAGGCCTTGCGCCAGCGCGAGGCCCCCACCTTGGCCGGCCTGCCGCGCTGGCCGCTGCGCGCCGCCGCCCGTGGCCTGCGCTGGGGCCTGAAGGCCGCCAGCGGCGGCTACACCGCCAGCGTGCCTGCAGCTTGCAAGCCCTGGCTGCAGGCGCTGGAGATCCCGAAGTGAAGCCGGCACCCGGGGCCGGCTGGCTGCGGGCCGTGGCCTTCTTCGGCGCGGTCTGCGGGGCCTTGGCCTGTGTGCCCGCCAGCGCGGCGGTGTGGGTGGTGGAGGCCCAAGCGCCCACGGCCCACGACCGCAACGCCGGCCACGCCGGCGCCCCCCTGAAGACCCTGGGCGAAGCGATGCGGCGCCTGAAGCCCGGTGACGAGGTCGTGGTGGGCGAGGGCGTCTACCGCGAACTGGTGGTGGTGCCGCGCCTGCCGCCGGGCGGTGAGCTGGTGACGGTGATCCGCGCCCGCGAACCTGGCCGGGCCGTGATCAGCGGGTCCGACCCCGTCGAGGGCTGGCGCGCGGGCGGCGCCGGGCGCTTCAGCGTCGATTGGCGCGGGCGCGCCGAGCCCTCGCAGGTTTACCTCGGCGGCCGGCCGCTGCGGCAGATCGCGGGCACGGTCTTCGGCGGCTACCCCGAGCGGCCCGGCCACGAACTGGCCGACACGCACCGCAGCGAAGGCGGCATCTGGCTGGGCCGCGTGCCGGGCGACCTGCGCAGCCTGCAGCCCGGCGATTTCTTCTACGAGGCTGCCACGCAGACGCTGCACCTGCGCCTGGCCGAAGGCCAGACACCCGGCAGCACACCGGCCACGGCGGTGGAGGTGAGCACGCGCCCCTATGTCTTTCTGGCCGAGGCCGCCCACCGGCTGCGTGTGGAGGGCCTGCGCTTCGAGCATGCCAACACTTCCAGCCTGGCGCGCCAGGGCGCGGTGAAGGTCTTCGGCAACCACAACGTGCTGCAGGGCCTGCACATCCGCCGCATGGACGCCGTGGGCCTGCAGCTCTTCGGCACCGGCAGCCAGCTGCTCGATTCGGTGATCGAGGACAGCGGCCAGATGGGCCTGAACGCCCGGGGCCGGCAACTGACCATCGCGCGCAACAGCATCCTCAACAACAACCTGCGCGGCTTCAACAAGTGGTGGGAAGCGGGCGGCATCAAGATCATCGGCGACGACGGGCTGCACGACTCGGTGTTCCGCGACAACGTGGTCGCCTTCAACCGCGGTGACGGCATCTGGATCGACTGGGAGAACACCGGCATCCGTATCAGCGGCAACACGGCGGCCTTCAACACCGGCTTCGGCATCCACTACGAAGCCTCCAGCACGGGCTGGATCGACGGCAACGCCTCCTACGGCAACGGCCAGCGTGGCATCTACGTCTTCGAGAGTTCCGACACCCGCGTGGAAGGCAACGTGGTGGTGGCCAACGGGCTGGAAGGCATCGTCGTGGCCGATGGCGAACGTTCGGCCCAGCGGCCGCAGATGAAGCCGCGCAACAACCGCGTCACCGGCAACGTCGTGGGCTGGAACAAGGACATCGAGCTGATGCTCGCGCTGCCCGAGATGAACAACCACAGCGAAGGCAACGTGTTCCTGGCCGAGCGTGCGCCGGCGCTGGTGCAGGGCTGGTCGGGCCTCACCAACCGCCCCGCCCGCGGGCTGGCCAGCTGGCGGCAGCGCAGCGGCTTCGACCTGCAATCGCGCGAGCTCGTGGCGCCGCCACCGCCGGCGCTGCTGGCGGCCCTGCGCGAACAGCGCCTGCTGCGCCCGCAGGCCTTGCGTGAACTGCTGCAGACCGCGCTGCCGACCCTCTCGTTGCCGGCCCCGCCCGCCCCGCCTGCACTGCCGCGCTGATGCGCACGGTCGCCCGCAACTTCATCCTCGTCACGGCCAGCCGCCTCATCGAAGGCGGGGTGCGTTTCCTCACCGTGCCCATCGTGCTGGGCTATTTCGGCCGTGAAGACTTCGGCTTGATGGCCCTGGCCTTCTCGCTGCACGTCTTCCTCACGCTGGCCGATTTCAGCATCAGCGCCAACGTCGTGCGGCGCTTCAGCGACCACCTCGTGGCCGGCGACACCGGCGCGGTGCTGCGCCTGGCGCGCGTGGCCACCTCGGTCTATGTCGGCATCGGCCTGCTGAACCTGGCCGCAGTGCTGCTCGTGGGTGTGTTCGCCGAGCGCTGGTTCAAGCTGGAACCAGCGCAGGCGCAGGCCTTCTTCTGGATGATGCTGAGCCTGGGGGTGTCGAGCCTGCTCACCTGGGCCGGCACCGTCTACCGGCAGGTGCTGCACGCCTCGCAGCAGGTGGGCCTGGACGAGGCCTACAACCTGCTGGCCACCGTGGGCACGCTGCTGGTGCTGGGCGCCACGCTGTGGTGGCGTCTCGATCTCGTCACCTACTTCGCGCTGGTGCTCGTGCCACCGCTGTTGCCGATGTGGCTGCGCGCGCGCCGCGCGTGCCGGTTGGTGCCGGGGCTGGGCTTCGGGCTCTCCAGCGAATGGGCGCTTTTCAGCCCCCTGCTGGGCGGCACCTTGTGGCTGCTGCTGATGACGCTCGCGGACATGGCTGCCAACCACTTCCGCCCCATCCTGCTGGCCCGGGCCGACGGCCTGGAGACCGTGACCGACTTCCGCGTGATGCAGCAGGTGGCGGGCTTCGCCACGCTGATGCTCACCGGCGCGATGAACGTGGCCTACCCCGCGGTGGCCCGGCTCGACGCCGCCGCCGACCACGCGCGGCTGCGCCTGGTGCTGCAGCAGGGCAGCCGCGTGCTGCTGGCCGGCCACGTGGCGGTGCTCGTGCCCCTGGCCTTCGGCAGCGCGCTGCTGCTCGAGCTGTACGTGGGCACCGCCTACCGCGCGCTGGCGCTGCCGCTGGCGCTGTGGCTGCTGAGCCTGCTGGCCCTGCACTACACCATCGTCATGTCCTTCGCGATGTCGCGCGGGCAGACGCGCCTGCTGGCCTTGGGCGCCTGCGTCAACGCGCTGGTGTCGCTGGCACTGGCCTTCGGGCTGGCGCCCCGGCTCGGCCCGCAGGCCATGGTGGCGTCGTATGCCGCCTACGTGGTGCTGCAGATGCTGCTGATGTACCTGCTGGCCCTGCCGGCGGCGGGTGGCGGCTCGGGCGCGACGCTGGCGGTGCAGGTCATGACGCGGCCCCTCGGCCTGGCGCTGGTGGTGGGCCTGCCCTTGGTTGCGGGCCTGTGGTCGGCGGGCCAGCCGCTCTGGTGGGGAGCGCCGCTCTTCCTGGCGGCCTTTGCCGGCCTGATGTGGGGCCCCGGCGGCCTGCGGGCCGACTTTCGCGCATTGCGGGGCCGTGCCGCGTGAGGCGCGGCGCGACACTCGAACCTCAAGAAGGACAGCAAGGATGTGGGACTGGAAAGAACCGCTGCGACGCCTGAAGCACGGGCGCTGGATCGACCAGCGGCGCTTTTACGAGGTGTGGGAGCAGACGCACCTGAAGAAGTTGCTCGCGGCCTTGCAGGTGGACTGCGTCTTCGACGTCGGTGCCAACCAGGGGCAGTACGCCACCATGCTGCGCCAGCAGGCCGGCTACCGCGGGCGCATCGTGTCCTTCGAGCCCATCCCCGAAGCGGCGGCCGCCGTGCGCCGCCTGGCGCAGGGTGACGCGCTGTGGCAGGTGGAGGAGTTGGCGCTGTCCGACACCACGGGCCAGCAGATCTTCAACATCATGGCCGACACGCAGTTCAGTTCGCTCAGCGCACCGCGGCATGACGACGTGCAGGGTTTCGAGCGCGACAACCGCGTGCAGCGCCAGGTGCCGGTGCGCACGGAAACCGTGGTCGAAGCCCTGGCGCGGCTGCAGCCGGCGCTGGGCTTCCAGCGTCCCTTCCTCAAGCTCGACACCCAGGGCATGGACGTGCGCATCGTCAGCGCCGCAGGGCGGCAGGGCCTGCAGAGCTTCGTGGGCCTGCAGAGCGAGCTGGCGGTGCGCAAGCTCTACGACAACTCGGTCGACTACCGCGACGCGCTGCGCACTTATGAAGGCCTGGGCTTCGAGCTCAGCGCCTTCGTGCCCAACAACGCCGGGCACTTTCCGCGGCTGGTGGAGATCGACTGCATCCTCGTGCGGGCCGACCTGATGCCCGCGCGCGCCATGTAGCCGCCGCGCGCGGCCTCAGGGCTGGCCCGGGTTGCGCAGGAAAGCCGGCAGTTCGGTGCTGTCCAGCAGCCGGCGGGCCTGCAGCGCGCTGCGCAGGGTGTCGGGCAGGGCCACGCGCTCGGCCGCCGAAGCCAGGTCTTGCTGCGTGGCGTTGCGCCAGTCTTGCAGGCTCTCGTAGGCCGGTGCGGTAGCGCTCGGGAAACCCATCGCCATGCGCGGGCCCAGCTGCTCGCTCTTGAACACGTTGCCGTCGGACACCGAGCCGTAGCGCGGGCCGGGCAGCACCAGCTGCACCCAGTTGCGCTGGTCGTCGTTCCAGGCCACGGCGTTGCCCGTCACGCGGTTGTTCAGGGGCGAGAGTTCGGGATCCGTGGCCGAGCGCGTGCCGTCCACCACCGCAATGCCCTCCATCGTGTTGCCGAAGACCGCGTTGCCCTGCACCGTGCTGCCGGCAGACTCCAGCAGGTAGATGCCGCGCAGGCCGTTGCCGTACACCACGTTGCCGCGGATGGTGCCCGTGCGGCTGGCCTCGTAGTGGATGCCGAAGCCGGTGTTGTAGGCCACGGTGTTGGCCTCGATGAGATTGCCGCTGTTCTTCCAGTCGATCCAGATGCCGTCGCCCTCGTTGTGGATGACGACGTTGTTGCGGATGACGGCGTCGCGCACGTCGCCGGTGCCGATGAGCTTCATGCCGCCGGCTTCCCACCACTTGTTGAAGCCGCGCAGGTTGGCGCGCGTGATGCGGTTGCCTTGCACCGCCATGCGGTCGCCGCGGCCAGACAGGCCGACCTGCCCGCAACCGTCGATCACCGAATCGTGCAGGCCCAGGTCGTTGCCGACGAGCTGCACGCAGGCGCCGTCCATGTCGCGCACGCGGATGTTGCGCAACTCGCTGGTCTGGCCCTGCAGCTTCACGGCCCCTTGGCGGTAGGTGGTGCTGGTGTTGGCATGCGCGAAGTCCAGCCCTTCCACCGTGAGGCGGGCCGCGGCTTCCGCCTGGAACACGTGGCGCAGCGTGCTGACTTCCAGTGTCTGCGTGCTGCTCAGGGTTTGGTTCACGCGCACGACGAGGCGGCCGCCGGCGGCGTCGTAGGTGAAGCTGTTGGGCACGAGTTGCGCCACCCCGCCGGCCACACGGCCCGGCCAGATGCCACCTTCCGAGGTGTGCAGGCCGGCCAGATCGGGCGGCGGCGCGGTGGGGTAGCCACCGAAAACGGTGCCGCCAATCTGCTGCAGCGCCTGGCCGGCCAGGTAGACCTGCTGTGGCTCTTCACGCGTCCAGGGCACGGCGTAGACGCCCGGGCTCACCAGCGCCCAGCCGCTGATCTCGACCGAGCCCTTGACCGTGACGCTGCGCGCTGTGGCCGCGCGCAGGCGCGTCGGTGCCGTGGCGCCGGTGAGCGTCGGTACCACGATGGCCTCACGGTAGGTGCCGGCGGCGATGACGATGTCGTCACCCGGCTGCAGGCGGGCCAGCGCCGCGCCAATGCTGCGGTAGGGCTGGGCGGCGGTGCCGGCGCCGGTGTCGCTGGCGTTGGTGTGGCTGGGGTCGACGGTGACGCGGCGCAGGTAGGGCGCGTCAACGGGGTCGGGCGCGGCTGGGGCCGGAGAAGGGGTCGGTGACGGTGCTGGCGCGGGCAGGGGCGCCAGCGGCGCAGGTGTGCCGGCGATGCCGCTGCGCTCCTGGCTGCTGCCGGCGCCGCCGCCACCACCGCCGCAGGCCGCCAGGGCCAGCACGGCTGCGCCACACAGGGCGAGAGAAGGGCGGCGAGGGGCAGGCGGGAGCATCATGGTCGGAAGAATCGTCGCCCGAGGCAGGAGCCTCAGGCCGGGCTCAGGGTGGCGCAGGGTGGCGGGGGGGGCGGGCGCTGGCGACAGGCGCGCCCCGTGCTCGAAGGATCACCGGGATCTTCGGCTGCGGCGCCCTGCACCTGAAGGGCGAGTTGTAAGCGCGGCGCTCGCGCTGTTACGGCTTGCCTGGCGCGGGCGATGCCGCGCCGTACAGCGCGAGGGCTTCGCTGTAGATCGCCTGCAACTGCCGCAGGTTGGCCGGGCCGGTGAGCTCGGCCTCGTAGTGGCGGCGGGCCTGGTCGCCCATGCGCTGCATCTCGGCGGGGTGCGCATCGGCCCAGGCCAGCTTGGCGGCCAGGTCGGCGGCATCGCCCGGCTGGAAGAGCAGGCCGGTGACGCCGTCTTCCACCAGCGTGGCCATCGCGCCCAGACGGCTGGCGATGACGGGCAGGCCGTTGGCAAAGGCCTCCACGAGCGTGCGGGGGAAGTTCTCGTACCAGATGCTGGGCAGCACCAGCGCGCGCCGCCTTGCCATCTGCGCGTACACCGCGGCCGGTGGCAGCGGCCCCAGCGGGTGCACGCCGGGGGCCCCTTCGAGCAGGTGGGCGTCGGGGCCGCTGCCGGCCGCATGCACGGCGGTGCCGGGCGGCGCCAGCGCGAGGGCCTGCGCCAGCACGGCCAGGCCCTTTTCCAGCGAAAAGCGGCCGACGAACAGAAAGCCCTCGCGCGGCTGCGGTGCCGGCGCCGGCAGGTCGACGAAGTTGGGCTTGATGCGGATGCGCTCGCCGGGCAGCCCACCTTCGATGAACTTGTCGCGGCAGAAGACGTTGAGCGCGATGTAGAGCGTGACCTTCCGCTGCCAGGTGCCCAGCCCGCGGTGCAACTGCAGCATGCCGGCCACGGCCGCACTCTGCACGGCCGAGCCGCGGTAGCAACCGTGCTGCACCGCGCGCCAGGGCACGCGGCCGACGCAGTCTTCGCAGAGGCGGCCTTCGCGCAGCAGCAAGGCCTGCGGGCAAAGCAGGCGGAAGTTGTGCAGCGTTTGCACCACCGGCAGCCCGGCGCGCGCTGCGGCCCAGTAGACCGAGGGCGAGACCAGCGGGAAGCTGTTGTGCACGTGCACGACATCGGGCCGGTGCTGGCTGATGAGCGCCTGCAGATCGCGCCCGGTGCGCGGTGACCACAGCGTGTCGCGCGCCAGCGCCAGGCGCGAGGCGCCCTGCACCTCGTCGTTGTGCCGGGTGTAGAGCATGACCTCGTGGCCATGCTCGCGCAGCAGGGCGGCTTCGGCCTCCACCACGGCGTCTTCGCCGCCCCGCTGCTGGTAGGCGTTGTGCACCAGCAGCACGCGCGCCGGCGGGGTGGCGGCGTGTTCCCTCATGCCCGCGAGCCGAGCAACTGGCGCAGCGCCCCCCACACGAAAAGCGTGTTCGTCACGAGGTAGCGGCGCCACAGCCGGCGCGGCTCGCTGGCCAGGCGGTGCAGCCACTCCAGGCCGTGTTCACGCATCCAGGCCGGCGCCCGGGCCACGGTGCCGGCGTGGAAATCGAAGGCCGCGCCCACGCCCAGCATCACTGCCTGCACGCGCCCGCGGTGTGCGGCCATCCACAGCTCTTGTTTCGGGCAGCCCAGGCTCACCCACACGGTGCCGGCACCGCTGGCGTTGATGGCGCGCACGTGGGCATCGTCTTCCTCGGGCGTGAGCGGCCGGAAAGGTGGCGAAATCGCCCCTGCGATGCGAAGGCCGGGGTGGCGCTGGGGCAGCAGTGTCTGCAGCGCCTGCAAGGTGGCCTCGGTGCTGCCGTAGAGGAACACGGCCTCGCCGCGCGCGGCGGCTTCGTGCAGGTAATCGGCCATCAGGTCGGGGCCGCTCACGCGCGCTTGGCCGGCGGCGCCCAGCCGGCGCAGCATCCAGGCCACCGGGGCGCCATCGGGCGTGGCCAGGTCGGCCTGTGAAATGGCGGCGTGGAAGGCCGGGTCGTGGCGCGAGGTCACCACCGAGTGCACGTTGCAGATGCAGACCACCCGGCTCTCGCGCCGCGCCGCCCAGGCCGCGATGCGCGCGCGTGCCGCGGCGGCGCTGACCACGTCGATGGGCGC
>VYLK01000536.1_pt1 | contig 12230 bp, 13 predicted proteins | sample 5114321 | NCBI WGS metagenome assembly VYLK01 (sample SAMN12291792, study PRJNA351875) | freshwater metagenome | isolation source: freshwater lake | place: USA: Michigan, MSU2 Lake | collected 2011-08-16
GCTTTGCTTCAACCGCGCATTTACCAATGTATCTAACTTCCCCTGGTTTGTCAACCCCTTTTGGCAAAATTTTTTGATCTTTTTTCTATCCCTTGCTCCGTAAGCCTTTCAGCTATTTCCCTTTTTTCTGGTGGGTTGTTTTTGTTTAGTAACTTTGTTCTAATTAGGTCTTGATGGCGGTGATAGCGTTTCTCATAGGTGGGAACTGTTTAGGCATCAAATAGGGATGCAGTGGCTGAAATAACTGCTTAGTAAGGTTTTCAGCCCCGTGGTCGAACGAGAAGGTCGAACGAGATTGAATGCCCCGCTCGAATCTCAGTCCAGGAACTCGGTTCGATTAGTTAGAATCAAAGCATGGGAAAAAAAATATTTATTTTCGGGAACCTTGACTGACTTTTCCCGTCCTCAAGCTCTGAGTGAGGAGTTTATATCCTTGAGGAAATCCCATGAGTCAATCGATTCCAGCATCTTGGTCACTTGAGGCCAAAAAGTCTCAAAACCCCGTGTCCCCTGACAAACTCTCCAACTACGATCTAATTGCACGCTGTCAGGAAGGGTGCCTGCCCGATCGGGCAGCCTTTGCGGAACTGCTGCGGCGCTATCAGGCTCATGTTGATAAATTACTCTATCATTTGGCTCCCGATTGGCAAGATCGCGCGGATTTGGCTCAAGAGGTCTGGATTCGCGTCTATCGCAATATTAACCGTCTCCATGAACCTCTCAAGTTCCGTGGTTGGTTAAGTCGCATTGCTACTAATCTTTTTTACGATGAATTGCGGAAACGCAAGCGGGTTAATCACCCCATTTCCCTCGATGCTCCCCGACGCGTGGAAGATGGCGAAATCGATTGGGATATCGAGTCCGATTACCCCAGTCCCGATGAACATCTCACCACCCACGAATTCTACGATCAATTACAAGCGGCGATCGCTGATTTACCAGAAGCTTTTCGGACAACTATTATTCTCCGGGAAATTGAAGGTATGGCCTATGAAGAAATTGCCGAGATGACGGGAGTTTCTTTAGGAACTGTTAAATCTCGCATTGCTCGCGCTCGCGCTAAATTACAATCTGTTTTACAGCCCTATTTTACCGAAGGCTAAGGAATATTGTGGTGATTCGGCACTAACGGCCGAAGTGAGGAGTCGTTAAATTTAACTAGCTCCGTGCTGGTGAAAAGTGATTGCATACCGATCGCTTCTGGTCGAGGTCAACCATGAATAATTATCAACCCGAAGACGTTCAATGGATCAAGTCTTTGTTACGTCACGATGACAGCGATTGCAACTCTGCAGCCGAGGATATTCTGTTCTTAGATGAGGATAACGAAGAAGCTCATCGTTTCGATTTAATTAGTGCCTATATTGATAACGAAGTAACGGTAGAGGAAAGGAAGCTAGTTCAGCATTGGTTAGACCATGATGCTGCTGCTAAAAAACTCTATCGGCAGCTCTTGGGATTACAAACTAATTTAAGGCAGATTCGCGTACCGGCTACTATGGCCAGCGACCGATTGGCAGAACAGGTGTTCAGAAAAGTCGATGGTCAGCGTCGTCGGCAATACTATGTTTATGGTGGCGCGATTTTCACCGCTATGGCGATCGCTGTTGGCTCCTACTTCGTCTCGGGACGCAATGATCCCCTCTCCCAAATGGCGAGCAGTCCGAGCAGTATTAGCCAAGAGGGAGACCATTTGATGATTGCTCTCAACCATCCGATTATCGAGATTCCCACAACGGAAGAGCCAAAAGAGAATGGCCAAAGGTAAGGTCTATGGAGATAAATGCCAGCATTCTCGTGCGATCGCCCAATCTTCCGCCGTAGCAATTACCATCACTCTTACTTTAGATGTGTCGGTGGCGATATCCTCATCCCGGGGACGAGCTGCATTTTTAGCTAAATCTAACTCTAAACCCAAAAAAGACCAGCCTTGACTGGCTTTTTCCCGTACTAAAGCTGAATTTTCGCCGATTCCTGCCGTAAATACCAAGACATCTAACCCCTCTAGAGAAGCGATCATCGATCCGATTAAACTTTTCAGACGATGAATATACATCTCGAATGCTAATTTGGCCCTCTGGTTGCCTTCGGCCATCGCCGTGGTAATTGCCCGCATATCTCCAGAAATACCCGAAATTCCCTTTAAACCCGATTCTTTATGCAGTAAACTATTTAAACTATCGGGATTGTATTGATATTCTCGCTCTAGATAAATCAGAATCCCTGGATCGATCGAACCGCTGCGGGTTCCCATCATCAATCCCTCTAGGGGAGTAAACCCCATAGTAGTATCAATACTTTTACCCCCCTTGACTGCCGATAGGGAAGCACCATTTCCCAGATGACAGATGACCATTTTCAAGGATTCTAGGGGTTTTCCCAACAATTCGGCGGCCCGTTGGGAGCAGTACTGATGACTGGTGCCATGGAAACCATAGCGACGGATTCCCAGTTCACTCCATTGGTAGGGAATGGAATAAAGAGAAGACTCAGGAGGGATAGAACGATGAAAAGCGGTGTCAAACACTGCTACTTGAGGAACATCGCCTAAAACTTGCTCGATCGCTTCAATTCCTTCTAAATGAGCGGGATTATGGCTAGGAGCAAGGGGAATCAGCTTTTTAATCGTTTCTTTGACTTGGGGAGTGATCATGGTCGCTTGGGAATATTCCGTGCCACCATGGACAACTCGATGACCGACTATACTAATGTCGGCGAAATTGGCCAGTACCTTAGTTTCACCAGTGACTAAGGTATCTAACATCCGAGCAATTGCCGCCGGACGGTCTTGACTAGAAAGATTAATTTCCTGTTTAATTCCCTTGGCTTTTACCGTTAAAACCCCGTAATCAGGGTTAACCGTCCAATCGATCCCCGCTGCCCAAATTGGTTGGGGAGGATGGGAGGGGAGAAAATCTAAATCGTATAAACAAGTTTTTTGACTGCTGGATCCTGCATTTAAGACCAGAATTTTCATAGAAAAGCTCAATTAGGAGGTGGCCTATGCCGATCATAATCAAACTCAGGTTAAGCCTAGATAAAATCGCTGACTTTTCGGGTTTTTCTTCAAGAAAATTTTATCCGGCTGTCATCACCCATGCTTGACTCGGGCAATATTACAAAACTTTATCAAAAAAAAGTCAAAATAAAGCCTCTAGGGTTATAAAATACAAGAATGCCCCTTGTGAAATTGATCCAAGAAGCTACCTCTGATGCAAGTTAAGGCCTCTACAGTGGATTTAGAGCTAGTTCTCGTCCTTTTCACCAGTGGAATGTCAACATCGCACCACGAATCTCTAGAACGGAATTTTTGCGTATTCTAGATAACCGTGATTACTAGAGGATTTCTTAAGTATGTCAGAGGTTACTGCCGTTACAGATGCCACCTTTAAAGATGAAGTTTTAGATAGTGCCGACCCTGTCCTAGTGGATTTCTGGGCTCCCTGGTGCGGCCCTTGTCGAATGGTGGCTCCCGTTGTCGAGGAAATTGCCAAACAGTTCGAGGGGGAAGTCAAGGTGGTGAAACTCAACACCGACGAAAACCCCAATATCGCTAGTCAGTATGGGATTCGCAGTATTCCTACTCTGATGATCTTCAAAGGAGGTCAAAAAGTTGATATGGTGGTCGGGGCTGTACCGAAAACCACTTTAGCTAGTACCCTAACTAAACACCTGTAGAGGAGTTGACTAGGTTTTCTGGTAACGCATACCGGGTAACTGAGTCACTAAACCGATTAATTCTAATTCCAATAAGATCCCCGCCACTTCTGAGGTGGGGATTTGCATTTTTTCAACAATAATGTCAAACAACAGGGGATCTCGGTTAAATAACTGATACACTTGTGCTAGTCTAGGTTCTAGATTGACTGGAGGGGCAGCATTAACGACCGGGGATGTCTCTGGAGGGAGTGGAGAGGAAATATTAACAGGTACAGATTTATCCAAGCTGGGAATTGCCCCCAACATTTGTAGTAATTTCTCCTCAGAAACGATAATTTCTGCTCCCTGATGAATCAGTTGTAAACAACCCCTAGCGGCGGCAATATCGGGAGAATTGGGTAAAGCATAGATATCGCCGCCAAATTCGTTAGCATAACTAGCTGTAATCAGGGAGCCTGACCTTTCGGGGGCTTCGATAACAATCGTCGCGCGACTTAAACCGGCGATAATGCGATTACGACTGGGAAAATGGGCTTTATTCGGCTGAGTTGCCGCAGGATGTTCACTAATGACTAAACCCTGCTTTTGGATGTCTGCGTGTAGCTGCCGATGACGACTAGGATAAACCACATCGACCCCTGTTCCCAAGACGGCGATTGTTCTTCCCCCTGCTTTTAAACAGCTTTGGTGTGCCTCGCCATCAATTCCTTCGGCCATCCCAGAAACAATAGTAAATCCCTGTTGGGCCAAAAGGGTACTTAAGCGCCGCGCCCAGCGCCGGCCGTGATCCGTGGGGTTACGAGTACCCACAATGGCGACGGTGGGGATATTTCCCTGATTTTCCTCTAAATTGACCTTTCCTTGATAGTAAAGTAAGGGGGGAGGACTGGGAATTTCCCAGAGAAAGCGGGGATATTCTGGGTCGCTAGGGGTCCAAAAAAGGGGGTTTTTCTGGATATGTTCGGCGAAAAGAGCTTCTGGGTCAATTTGCGATCGCCCTTTCTGTACCGCTGCCATTGACTTTTTGCCGAATCCTGCCACTTCTGCGATCGCACTGTCGGTGGCATTCCAGGCCACAGCGACACTGCCGAAATGCTGATAGAGTCGCTTCAGGGAAATTGCCCCAACTCCAGCAATACTTGACCATGCTAACCAATAAACGCGCTCGTCTGTCAATTTAAAAAGCTCCTCAAACCAAGTAATATTTTCAGTCGGTTAAAACTGACTGCGGCCAGATGACCTTAATTTATTTTAATCATGCCGGAATACTTTCCATTAGTTGTTGAGGTATGGTTGAGCCTCGTCCATGTCTTTCACTTTTTTAACAGGTGAATAAGTTGTTCTTGATCTTCTGGGGAAAGTTGTTCGGTTGCTTCTAGTATTTCTGCAAAAGTGGCTTGAGTCATGGTTTTAGTTGGTTATAGTGGTCTTTGGAGCCAATTGTAGCAGTAACAGTAGAATATGTTAGCATAGCGTAACGGATAAAGCAGATAAATTTATCGTAATTTAAAGCCAAAAACTGTGTTAAATAATGCCCCCTAAGAAATCAGTGATCGTATTTTTTTTAAGAACGTAGAATATCGGACAAAATATCTACAATTAAGGTTTGGGTTTTTAATGATAATGAGCCTAGTTCACGCTGAATCAGTGAAGAGCGAAGTGTTACTAAATGATCAAGTCTGATGGCTGACGATTTGCGAAGACTACTGATCATAAAATCTGGATTTTCTGGTCTCAGAATAATATCTGTACGAAGGGGATTTTCTGGAATACGACTGGTAATTAGGGCAAAGATAATGTGTTGATAGCCTCCAATTTGATTGGTTAAGCAATAAGCAGGACGAACCTTACTGGAAGATAAATCGTCGAAGGGAAATTGAATTAATACAATTTTACCCTTCATTAGTTACAGGTTGTCCATCGTTAAGGGTATAAATATCTTCTTCGGGATCTTGCAGAAAAGCAAAGCTAGGGTTATGGGAAACGGCATCTAGCCAGTTTTTTTCGTTCAGTTCATCCTCCGAAATCAAAAGAATGACGCGCACAAACCGATCTTTTTCTTGGGGAATAGGATGATCAAGTTGAATTTGTCCTTGGGTATTGAGGATACCAGTGGTTTCAATCGCACGCATAGTAAAACCTAAAAGAAGTGATTCGATTCTAACATTAAAGTAACCATAAAAAGCGGTGATGGCTAACTACAGCGATCTCCATTCTCAGGCTCCCCCTATGGCTCTCCTCGACTTTGTGTGATAATCAGTGCTGATTATTCCTTGTAGTCTTGCCAGACAAGGGTTTAAAGACTATATTTCCAGAAAATTATCGGCTGCATCTCCTATTTGTGACTTTCCCTCACCTATAGATGAGCAGCAGAAGTTATTTAAAGAGGGCGAATGCAATTGGCCCCCACAATAATATTATTACGCCAATGGTGGCTCCCAACTGATAAAAGTTAACAGTTAACTGATTGGGGGAGATCGCACACAACACGAAAACCGATATCGTGGTTGCAAATTTCGGCAACGCTTCTGCCTCGATATGCTGAACTACAGACCAAAGGGTCGCGGCACCACGAACCGCCACGCCGTATTATTGATGACTTATTAGTTATATTGTTATCTCTCCATGCAAGACTGCCATTTTCTCTAATATTGTCTGGTTTGTTAACATAATTTTCATGATGTTGATCAGCACACCATTCCCAAACATTGCCGTGCATATCATAGATTCCCCAGGGATTAGGTTGCTTTTCCCCAACAGGATGGGTCGTATTATTTGAATTACCATCAAACCAGGCATAATCTCCTAGTTTATCTTTATCATCGCCAAAACTAAATAGGCTTTCAGTACCAGCGCGACAGGCATATTCCCATTCTGTTTCTGTAGGCAAACGGTAGTTTTTTCCAGTTAACTGGCTCAGTTTTTCACAAAAAGCTTGAGCATTAAACCAAGTAACAGATTCTACCGGGTTCTGGGGATTTCCTGAAAACCTGGAAGGATTATTTCCCATCACCGCTTGATACTGTGCTTGGGTGACGGGATATTTGCCTATCTGAAATGCTGGCACAATTACTTCATGTATCGGTTTTTCATCTTCATACTCATTAGAACCCATGTTAAATTTACCGGCGGGTATATCCACCATTTCTAGGTTAAAGTTTGGTAAAATTACAGTTTCAGTTTGCCGAATTATCTTGGGCGATACTTGTAATAATTTATCAACATTTACCTTCGCCAAGCTGAATTTGGGGTTAATTTGTAAGACCTCCTCGGTTGTCGATTTTTCATAACCGTAAGCCATTAAAGCTTTAAGCTTAGTATGACTACCCCAATAGCGAATCGACTCTTCATATTCTTTAATTTTTTCTTCATCTAGTGCAAATTTTTCTAGTTTTGCTAAAATTTGCTTATCATTTTCCAAATCTGATAATAACAATGGCCATTTTAAACTAATGGCAGTAAATTTGCCTAACTGTTCAAAAGTCAAAGAAGGATCTAACAAATTATCATTCTCGTCTCGCTTCTCAAAAAATAAACCAGTTTCATTAGCGATATAAACCTTGAGACGAAAGACATTGATAAAGTGTTTAATCCGTCGCGGATTGTAATCCAATGCAGGAGCCACCATCATAATGACATTCCGCACTGTTTGGGAATCTCTATTATCAGATTTATTGACTTGAATCGCTTCTAATCGCTTAATTACAGCTGCTTGTGCTTTCTGTTTTTCGGTTTGTTCAGATTCTATCGAAGGATTATCTGGAGACGAGTTGTTTAAATCACTTGTCTGATTACTTGTTGGGGAAGTGAGATGCTTTTGCGAATTATTTCTCCGGGGTAAAGCTAACTTAAACTTACCCCAGAGTAACTGAAAAAATTTAGAAGAGGATCTAGCTGGCGTTAAATTAGAAGGAGTTGAAGTAGCAAGCTGAGTCAAAAAACGCTCAAAATCTGACTGGGATGGTTGGGGAACTAAAAAGGGAAGCTGGACAAACTTTTCAATAAAGGTATAACCATAAGCTAACCCTTTATTAGCACTACGTCTCGCTAAAATATCAGGATCAATTTCTGTGGTTTCCGACGGTAAATACTTGAGGATGTTTTCGTATTTTACCGCTAAACTAGCGGCTACTTTTTCTCTGTCCATTCCTAAAATAAACACCACGGAAGGATCATCAGCAATCATCAAGTTAATCGCTTGCATCAAGTCTGCTGATTTTGGATGTTCACAACGATCTAAATCGTCAATAAATACATATACCCGATCATTGCCAATATAAGCATCAACAATTTTAGCAAAATCTTCATGAAATTCTTCGACAAATGCTGATTGTTTTTTATAATCTGGGGCTTCTATGTATTTAATTAGGTTGTTTTTGGGGTTTTGGAGTAACCTTTGAAAATTTCTCGATAAACTCTTAATACCAGCGAAAATTCCTGATCCTGATAAGGTTAAACCGACCGCAGTAAATAATAATTTAAAAACTGAATTAATTTTGCTCCAAAAAACATCTGGAGAGGTTGTTGCTCTGATTAATTCGTTAATTCCTTCAACTCCATAAACGATTAAAATAAAGGGAATGGCAATTGAGGCACAAATTACAAAAATTATTAATGGTAAAGCTTTAATTAATTCAAATAAGCCTTTTTCTAGGTTAAAACGCAGTAATTGTAATTTAAAATTTCCTAGAATAACTCGAGGCAAATCTCGCCAATTTTTGGGCGTAGAAATCTGCTTAATAAAAGACAGCGCAAAGGCAGCCCATACCGACTCCGCCTTATCGTGTCGCCAAGCATTAAACCAAACCGTCTGACCTCCTTTTTTTCGTAAATATTCCTCTAACATTTTCATAAAAGAAGACTTGCCACTACCCCACTCTCCCTCAACCGATAAAGTTAGGGGTGGTTGTGTCTGCTCATGCAACAAAAATTCAGCGATCGCTATTACATAAGGCTCAAATCCGAGAGCATCATTATTAGTAGCTTGATCGCTGACGCTAGTATTGCGGATAGATTCAGGAGAATCGGACATGGTAGTTATTTTTAGGTGACAGAGAAGGGAGAAGAAAATAGATTACCTTATCAATCCGAGAAACGCGATATATAACCTCCTGTGGAACAAAAAAGCAATGAAGAAAAGACATTTTCATCATATCATCTAAACCCTATAGGTTCTGTCAGGTAGGGGATAGAAGAGGCTCTTCTAGGTTCTGTGTGATCTCGCGTAGCGAGCGCGTCGCGACCAGTTTAACTTACATTATGATCGATCTTTGTGTCCTTTGTGTCTTTGTGGTTCGTTCCACCCCCTCGCTAGGAAGATTTAACTATGTCTATAGAGTTATTGGGGTTTAGTTTTACTAGGAATCAGAATTAATGACCAGTAAGTAGCATCCTCTGGATCGACTTCTGTAATCGGAATAATTTGCTGATTGGGTAGGGTTGCTCGTTCGATGTAAAGGGCGCGTTCTAATAATCCTAATTCATCGAGAATATCACGAACTTTAGCGAAATGTCTGCCTAATTTAATAATTGCCGCTGCATCAATAAATGCTAGGCGATCCCGCAATATTTCCGCCTCTAAAGTAGCGGGCATAATACTAAATACGTCATTTCGATAAGTGATAGGTACACCCAGCATTGCTGCACTTGCCATCACTGAAGAAATACCAGGTACAACTTCAATGGAAAAGCGATCGCACAAGCGATTAAAGATATACATAAATGTGCCATACAACATCGGATCGCCCACACATAAAACCGCCACATCTCGACCTAAGTTTAACTGTTCGGCGATATTTTCGGCGGCAAGATCATAATGAGGTTGAGAACTGCGCTCGACACTAAAAGGTAAGGGCATGGGAATTTCTATCTGCTCAGGACGGATAAAATCCGAAACAATTGCCCGTGCCAAAACTTTGCCACTTTCTAAGGTAGGATAAGCAATTACCGGAACAGTTGTGAGAATCCGGTGTGCTTTTAGCGTCAACAATTCGGGATCACCAGGCCCGATTCCTAATCCATAAAGTTTGCCTAATTTATTCATAATTCGTTCTCTTTTGCTAAAGCATTGACTGCCGCTGCTGCGATTGCGCTTCCTCCCCTACGTCCGTGCAGGGTAATAAATGGCACGCCACGACTATTAGTTGCTAATTCTGTTTTCGACTCTGCCGCTCCTACAAATCCCACGGGAAAGCCCAAGATCAAAGCCGGTTTATCTACATTTTGATCGAGCAATTCTAGTAGGTGAAAAAGTGCGGTTGGTGCATTACCAATGGCTACCACTGCTCCAGCTAAATGAGGTCGCCAAAGTTCTAAAGCGGCAGCGGAGCGGGTATTATTAATTTGCCGTGCTAACTCGCTTACTTCTGGATGATTGAGGGTACAAATAATCGAATTATTTTTAGGTAAACGGGCTTTGGTAATGCCATTAGCGACCATTTGAGAATCACAGAGAATTGATGCACCCCCAGCGAGGGCATTTCGTCCGATTTTAACTGCGTCTGGTGATGCTTCTAAATCTTCTGTTATGTCTGTCATCCCGCAGGAATGAATTAGACGAACCGCCACATGAGCTAAATCATCGGGGAGATTTTTCCAGTTAGTTTCAGCCCGAATAATAGCAAAAGATTTGCGGTAAATTTCCTCACCATTCTTAATGTATTCCATTCTATTCATCTAAATTTTTCGATTTTTGGGAGCTTAAAATTTGGGCTAAGAGCGGGGGAATTTTGGTAAATTCTCCCTCAAATATGGGTGTTTTTAAGAACTTTTGACTATCACCCACATAGACTTGATAAGCTTCCATTATTTGGCCATTTTCCTCGATGGTAGTTCCTAAAAGGGTAATTTCGGCTGGACTCGGTTGAGCGCAGGATTTAGCACAACCTGTCAAGTGAATATTAACAGGAGAATTGCAGGTTAAGTGTTCCTGCAAATAATCTGCCAGGAGAGAAGCATGAATTTGAGTTGCAGTGGCTGCTGCTGCACAACCCGGTTTACCGCTACAGGCAACTATCCCCGCATCCCATCCGGGAGAAGCGGATAATCCTAGTGATGCCAGTTTTGGCAACAATTCTGACACTTTTTCATCGGGAATATCGGGTAATATAACAGTCTGCCAAGGGGTTAATCGTAACTGACCACTGCCAAAAGTTTCTGATAGTGTCGCTAACCCCCATAGTTGATTAGCCGTCAATTGTCCTAATCTTAATGATAGGCCAATATAAGACAATCCGGGTTGCTTTTGAGGATGAATTCCTAGATGAAAATAGGGTTGAGTAGAATGGGCAGCCTGCTGGTATTCTTGCCGTTGTATTATGCCGATAGAAGTCCGATGTAATTGGGAGTTAACTTGTTCAAGATATTTTGTCAATCCCCAATCTTTGAGTAGGTGTTTCATCCGCGGTTTTTTCCCCTTGATGTTAGGGGTTTGTTGAACATAATCGAGATAAACTGTTACTAAAGCTTTGACCACAGCTAAACAGTTTTCTGGCTCAATTAATAAGTCCGTGTCATATAATTGTTTATCTCCTGCGAGAGCTAATCGAAAGCAAACAATAGAAGTTAAATTTTTCTGATTATTGAGGGCAATTGCTGATAGCTGAATCTCATTATAGCGGTGTTGCCAGGCCATAGTTGAACCGGTGCCAATTCCCACTGCACCGCCGCCATCGATCCCGATACTAAATTTAGGACTTAGTTGAACAATTGATGGATAATTTTGGATAAAATTATCTAATTCTTGGACTAATGGACGAGTATCGATCAATTCTTGGCAGTCAATTCCAGCCGTGGGACTGGACATGATATTACGCAGATGATCGATACTGGGATTATGGGCAGCTAACCCCAATTTTTGCAGGGTTTGAAATTCTTCTAAACTGGGGGATTTTTGCAGTCCGCGAATTTGCAGATTTGCCCGATTGGTAACTTGTATTGTACTCTGCCATTGTTCGAGCCAAGTGGCGATCGCTTTTCCCTGTGGAGAATTGAGCCATCCACCGGGGGTGCGAAGACGAATTAAAAACCCATCCTGGGCAGCAGTTCCATAAAATAAACCGGGACAAGCATTTGCTTTAACTAACCAATTCACCGTTGTTTGTTCTCCATGCGACGCAGAGAAGTAGTTAGAAAATTAGTTGTCTATACTACCGATCAAAAGCTTGTAATTGGTATTCTGACTCGCAAGGAAAAAGGGAAGATGTACTCTTTTTACTTTTTACTTGATTACAGCTGCGGCACAGTACCAGAATTGCACTGGACTTTCCCAAAGACAAGTTTAAGGATTATACCACGTTTTTGGTTGAAACTCAGTATCGTTAAGAATCGCTACATTTTCACCCCTTTGTGCCAAGACAAATAAACCTTGACGATAGGCATATTTATCCGCTCCCTCTTCGATTTCAATACCTGCTACTGCCCCATATAATTGTTTGTGGTTATATTCGGGAAAAAATTGCCTAAATTCTGTTAGATTCTTGATTAATTCTTTGACATCATCTACACTTAAACTACTTTTGACTTCCACTACTAGCACATGATTTTCATTAGTTACTAACACATCAATTTCT
>VYLK01000537.1_pt1 | contig 12225 bp, 10 predicted proteins | sample 5114321 | NCBI WGS metagenome assembly VYLK01 (sample SAMN12291792, study PRJNA351875) | freshwater metagenome | isolation source: freshwater lake | place: USA: Michigan, MSU2 Lake | collected 2011-08-16
CCGCGGCGCCGGCGGCCCCCGAGGCTGCCGCGCCGGCACTGCAGCTTGCAGCCAGCGAACGGGCAGCCGTGGGCGGCACCGTGGCGGTGACGCTGAACAACCGCAGCGGCCAGATGGCGCGCGGCGAACTGGTCTACGACGCGACGCAACTGCAGGCTGCCAGCGCCCCACCCGGCGCCACGCCTGGCCGCTTGCCCTTCTCGATGGCGCCGCAGTCCGAAGCCGCCTTCGTGCTGCGCGTGCTGCCGGCCGCGGCCGGCCAGCGCGTGGTGGTGCAGGCCCAGGCCGATGCCCCGGTGACCGGCGATGCCGTCACGCAGATCGACACCGAAGGAGCACCGCGGTGAAAGCCGCTCCGTTTGCCCGGCGTCTGGCTGCCGCGAGGGGCTTCACGCTCATCGAGATGGTCGTGGTGCTGGCCCTGATCGGCATTCTGGTGATGGCCGCGCAGCCGCTGCAGGAGCTGACACTGCGCCGCGCGCAGGAAGCGGCGCTGCGCCAGGCGCTGCGCGAGATCCGCGGTGCCATCGACGAGCACCGCACCGCGGTGCTGCAACGCCGCGTGGCGGCCGGCCCGGGCGGTACGCCCTACCCGAGCAGCCTGCTGAGCCTGGTGCAGGGCGTGCCGGTGCTCGATGTCCAGGGCCAGCCCCGCGACGGCCAGCGCCTGTACCTGCTGCGCCGCCTGCCGCGCGACCCCTTCGCCGACCCGGAGCTGCCCGCCCACGAGAGCTGGGGCCTGCGCGCCAGCACGAGCCCACCCGAGGCGCCGGAACCCGGCGCCGATGTCTTCGACGTCCACTCTCGCAGCGCGCTCACGGCGCTGGATGGCAGCCGCTATGCACAGTGGTGAACAGCGGCTGCGGCAGGCCCGAAGTCGGGGCTTCACGCTGATCGAGCTGATCGTCGTGATGGCCATCGTGGCCTTGCTGGTGAGCATTGCCGCGCCGCGCTACTTCAACAGCGTGGAGCGCGCGCGGGAAACCACGCTGCGCACCTCGCTGGCCACGCTGCGTGACGCCATCGACCGCTACGCCGCCGACCGCGGCCGCTACCCGGCGAGCCTGCAGGAACTGGTCGACGCGCGTTACCTGCGCAGCCTGCCCGAAGACCCCTTGACGGGGCGGAAGGACGGCTGGGTGATGGTGGCACCGCCACCCGATGCGGTGCTCGGCGGGCAGGTGGCCGACGTGCGCAGCGGCGCAGCGGGCCGCTCGCGCGATGGGGGGCTGTATGCCGAGTGGTGAACGCGGCTTCAGCTACCTGCTGCTGCTCTTCATGCTGGCGGGCCTGGGCGCTGGCCTGGCCGCGATGGGCCAGCAATGGACCGTGGCCCAGCAGCGCGAGCAGGAGGCTGAACTGCTCTTCCGGGGCCAGGAGTTCAGCCGGGCGCTGGCGCTGTACCGCGACAGCACGCCCGCTGGCCAGGCCACGGCACCGTTGACGCTGGCCGAGCTGCTGGCAGACACCCGGCAATCCCCGCCGCGGCACCACCTGCGGCGCCTGTACACCGACCCTTTCACCGCCCAGGCCGACTGGGTGCTGATGCGCGACACCGCCGGCCGCATCCAGGCTCTGCACAGCCGCAGCCCCCGGCCGGCCTTGCGCCGGCTGCCGGCGAGCGGGTTGCGCGATGGCGCTCCTGTCGAGCGGCAGGCGGTCGGCGACTGGATCTTCCTTCCCGCAGGCGCGACCTTGCCCGCGTCCGCTTCACCCGTCCCCGTGCCCCCTGCTCTGCCGCCAAGGTCCCCGCGATGAACACGACGCCCACGCCCCCTGTCACGGCCCCGAAGAGGCCCCCAGCCCTCGTGGCCGAGTTCGCACCGCCATCGCCTGCCAACGGGGCGGCCTCGGCCGGCGCGCACCTGTCGGTGAGGGACAGCGAAGCCCTGGTGCGCCTCGTGGAAACCGCGCCTGCGGTGCTGCGCCGCTCGCAGTTCTTCGTCTGGAGCCAAGGGCCGCTGAGTGCGCTGCTGCCGCACCAGGTGCTGGTGTGTGGCGCCTACTCGCGGGCCCAGCGGCGCCTGTCCTTCACGGCCTTCCAGAGCGTGGTGTTGCCGGCGCCCGCGCTGCAGGCACTGACCGACAGCGAAGGCAGCCTGCTGGAAGCGGCCGCAGCCGCGTGGGTGCGCGGCGGCGCCCGCGCGATGGCGCTGGACGCAGAGCGGCTGCCGGCCTCGGCACAGGGCGCCGCCGGCAGCGTGACGCAGGTGCTGGGCAAGGCGCCCTGGCTTTTGCATGGCGTGGCGCGGCCGCAGCGGCCCAATGAACTGGAGAGTTTCTTCCTGCTGCTGGGCATGCCCACGGCCGCCGCGCGCGCGCCGGAGAGCCTGCTGCACCTGGAGCGCCTGATGCCCTACCTGCACGCGACCTGGCGCAACGTGGAGATCAACGAAATCCTGAGCCGCCCGCGCAACGCCGAGGTGGCCCTGATGGCCGAGAGCCTGCCGCCCGTCGCCACGCCGAACCAGCCGCTGACCGACCGCGAGCGCCAGATCCTGCGCTGCGCCCGCGAGGGCCAGAGCAACCAGGAGATCGGCCTGAGCCTCGGCATCAGCGCGCTCACGGTGAAGAACCACATCCAGAAGATCCTGCGCAAGCTCAATGCCAGCAACCGGGCCCATGCGGTGGCGATGGCGATGTCCCGCGGCTTGCTCTGAGCGCGGACGCACTTCAATCGGGTTGCAGGATGCCCAGGCTGATGGCCCGCGCCACGGCGTGGGCCCGGCTGGAGGTGCCCAGCCTGCGCAGGATGTTCTGCACGTGGTTCTTCACGGTCCAGGGGCTGCACGACAGGACGCTGGCGATCTCGTCGTTGGTCTTGCCCCGCTTGACCAGCGACAGGATCTCCTGCTGACGCGCCGTGACCAGGCTCTCGACCACCGGCCGGGCCAGCGGCGCGGCACTGCGCTCGTGGTGCAGCACGCGCGCATACGCTTGATGCAGATGCGGCACGACCAGTTCCACCGCATGCTGCAGCCGATCATCCAGAGGGTGGCCCACGCGCCCGAAGGCGAAACACGCCGCCGCCCCGCCATCGGGCGCGGGCAGCAGCCGTGCCGCGAGGTTCTTCAGTTCGTTGCGCCAGACCAGGCGGCTCAGCGGCTCGGCGTTCGCCGCGCGTGCAGGCGCCGGCCCACCAGGCTCGGGCGCTGCGGGGCCGTCACAGAACAGCACCTCCTGGGCCCAGCGGGGCGCTGCCTGCAGCTCTTGCACGAGGCCGCCCTGATCGAGGGCCAGCGCCTGCAGCTGCGTCTGGCCGAAGTAACGGCTGGCGCTGAAATGCTGCAGGTCCAGCCGCGGCCCTGAGGCGCCCCGCAACCCGCACACCAGCACCTCGTGCGGCACGAGGCCCTGCACCGGGCCCTGCAGCCAACTGAAGAACTGCTGCCGGGTGTCGACACGCAGCGACGCCTCCACCACCTCTGAGAACTGGTGGCGGCGCAGATCGTTCAAACGCAGATCGGACATGGCGGTGGGCAGACTTCCTACGCGGGCAGTCGCGGAGCCTAAGGACGTGCCGTGACAGACCTCGCGCGTACCGGCCCGCGGCGTGTTCCAAATGGCACAAGGCAGGCGGGGCGAGACCAACAGTTCGGCGGGGCAGGGCCGATATCCCGGGGTATCGGGCGCGCGCAAGCGCCCTCTCCGAGCTCGCTCCATGTCATCGCCCGCAGGCACACTCGGCGCCCATGCGCTTGCACCCCGTCAGGACCCTGGCTCGCGAGCCCGCGCTGCGCGTGCCGCCATGGCGATAGGCGCTGTCGGCCTCATGCTGGCTTGTGTGGCCGGTTGTGGCGGCGGTGGTGGCGATGCCGCCCCGGCCAGCGACACCCGTGCCGCCGGCAGTTCGACCGCGGCCGCTGCCGCCGCGCCAGCGCCGGCGGCGCAGGCGCCGTCCACTGGCACCGAAACCAGCCCTCCGGCCCCCGGTGCCACCGCCAACACGCTGGGCTTCACGTTCACGCTGGACCGGGCGCGCACCACCAGCGCCGGCATCTTCGCCAGCGACGGCCGCCTGCTGCGCACCTTGTGGCGTGGCGAACGCCTCGATGCCGGCCGGCACACGCGGCAGTGGGACTTGCGCCTGGACGATGGCCAGCTGGCCAGCGCGGCCGAGGTGTCGGTGCGCGTGATCCACCACGATGTGCGCTACGTGTGGCAAGGCGTGGTGGGCAACAGCACCGCGGCGGCCGGCCACGCGCCCCAGCGCTCCTTCCAGCCGCCGGCCAGCCTGGCGGCCGACGGCGACCAACTGCACATCGCCCTGGGCTACAACGAGGCCCAGTCTTCCCTGAGCGGGCTGCGCCTGGGCGACGTGCAGCGTGTGCAGGCCGCGGTGAAGCACACCGACCCCTTCACCGGCATTGGCCTGGTAGCCAGCGATGGCCAGACGCTGTACCTGGCGCAGACCGGCGGCATCAGCAAGGCCGGCTTCGTGTTCGCGCGGCGCCTGGCCGACGGGCAGATGGGCAGCTTCACGCAAGGGCAGGCGCTGTGCCTGAACGTCTGGGCGGGCACGCAGCGCTGCTATCCCGAGCAGACCTACCCCAGCGTCATTGCCCACCGGCCGGAAGGCGAGGCCTTGCCCACGGGTCTGGCCGTGCAGCGCCAAGGCCGTCTGCTGGCCGTGGCCTACGCCGCCGAGCAGCGCGTGCGTGTGTACGACAAACTCAGCGGCGCCCTGCTGGCCGACTGGCGCGCCCCGCTGGCGCCCGCGGGGCGCAACCAGCTGGCCATGGGCGCCGATGGCGATCTCTGGCTGCTGGGCTCGGGCCAGGTGCTGCGCTACACCGACATCGCGGGCAGCCCGCGCGAAGTGGCGCGCCTCACAGGCCTGGATCAGCCCCTGGCCCTGGCCACCGACCCCACCGATGCGCAGCGCGTCTGGGTGGCCGAGGGTGGCGCAGCGCAATGGGTGCGCCGTTTCGACCTGCGCACGGGCCAGGCCGACCGCAGCCTGGGCCGGCGCGGTGGCCTGCAGGGCCTGGCGGAGGCCGCGGCGGACCGCTTGTGTTTTGCTGCAGCGGCCGGTGCAGCCCACAGCGCCTTGGCGGTGGACGGCCAGGGCCACGTCTGGGTGGCCGACACCTGCAACAACCGTCTGCAGCGCTTCACGCCTGAGGGCACGGTGGCAGCCTCGGTCGCCTGGCTGCCAGCTTCCTACACCGCCGCGGTGGACGGCGCACGCCCGCAGAGGGTCTTCGCCAACTTCCTCGAGTTCGAGGTGGCGGCCTCGCCTGCGGCGGACGGCCGGCCGGCCTGGCGCCTGGTGCGCAACTGGCTGCCCACGCTGCCGGCCACGCTGCGCGACGAGCATGCCGCCAACCTGCACTGGGGTGGCTTCACGGCCGTGCACACACTGGCCAATGGACGCAGCTACGCCCAGATGAACGTCAAGGGCAGCAGCTGGGTGGTGGAACTCGGCAGCGACGGCCGCGTGCGTGCCGTGCAGACCTTGCAGCCGGGCGACGCCAAGCGCACCGCCGAAGTGATGCAGGCCAACGGCGACCTGCACCACGCCGTCGACGACGGCGCGATGCAGCGGGTGATGCGCCGCCGCCTGGAGGGCCTGGGCACCGATGGCCTGCCACGCTGGGCCACCAGCGCCACCGTGCTGGCCTCGCTGCCGCGCAGCGCGGGTGCGCCGTTCCACCGCATGGGCACCTACACCGGTGTCATGGACCCGCGCTGGCCGCTCACCGACAGCGGCCTGGTCATCAGCTTCGACCCGGGCGTCACGGGCAACGAAGGCTTCCACCTCGGGGCCGCAGCCCTCGGCGGCAGCGCCTGGGCCTGGCAGGCCAGCCCGAGCGGCCCGCTGGATGGCAAGGGCAGCTTCCAGACCCAGGCCAGCGACAGCAAGATCCACTACGGCGGCAACGTCGCCATGGTCAGCGGCCGCCAGGTGGTGTACGGCTACCACGGGGAGTTCTACACCGACCTGTCCAACGGGCGCGTCGGGCAGGCCAACCAGTTCATGCACTTCCTGGACAACGGGCTCTTCGTGGGCCAGTTCGGCCGGCCCAGCACGCAGGGCGATGGCCAGCCTGTGCCCGGGCTGAGCGGCAACGCCTTCAGCCCCTGGCTGGTGCGGCACGAAGGGCGCAGCTTCCTATACCACAACGACGAATCGTCCTGGGGTGGCGTGCACCGCTGGGAGCTGCAGGGCCTGGACGACATCGCCGAACTGCGCGCCAGCGGCGTGCGTGGCACGCAGATCGAGCTGCGCTGATCTGCGCACTGCGGCGCAGCCGGCCGGGCTCAGACCTGCCCGAGCGGCCGCCCAGCGCGATCGGGGCTGGCGGCCACGCCAGCCCCTGCAAGTTGCCGCAGCTCGACATCGAGCGTGTCCATCACCGCCTGGCGACCAAGCCGCGTGAGCGCCAGGCGACGGGCCATGCCCCCCAGGCGCAGGCGCTCGGCGTCGTCATCGCAAAGCGCTGCGATGGCCTGCGCAAAGGCCTCGGCCGACTCGGGCTGCACGCATTGCCCGGTGTGCTGCACCAGCGTGGCGATCTCGCTGGCGGCGTCGACCCCGGCCACGATGGCGCGCCCGCTGGCCAGCATGCCGCCCAGCTTGGACGGCAGCACCAGGTCGGCGGCCTGCCGCAGCTGCGGCAGCAGGTGCAGATCGGCCAGGCTCAACAAGGCCCCCAGCTCATGCGCCGGCCGCAGATCCAGGAAGCGCACCAAGGGCAGGCCCTGCGCCGCTTCCTCCAGCGCAGGCCGCATCTCACCTTCGCCGCACAGCAGGAAGACGATGTCCTCGCGGTGGCGCAACAGGGCGGCCGCCTGCACCAGCGTGTGCAGGCCTTGCTTGCGGTTCATGGTGCCCGAGAAGAGCACCACCTTCTGGCGCGGCGTGATGCCCAGTTGCTGACGCAGGGGAGCAGCGGCCGCGCCCTGGCGCTCAGGGTCCAGCGCTTCGAGGTCTACCCAGTTCGGCAGCAGGCTGCTGCTGGCCAGCGCGACGCCCTTGCACGCGAGGTGCCGAAGCATGCGCCGCGAGATGGTGGAGACCTGGTCGAAGCTGGCCAGCAGCGCCCGCTCTGCCAGGCCACAGGCCTTCTGCAGCAGCGCGCCGCGCAGCAAGCCCAGCCTGAAGGCCGCGTCGAACTCCAGATCCTGCACGTGCAACCAAGCCTTGGCACCGCACAGGCGCGCGGTCAGCCAGGCCAGCGGCGCGCCCAACGTGGACGGCGCCACGGTCCACACCACGGCGGGGCGCCAACGCAAACCCAGCCACAGCAGAACCGGCAGGCTGCTGAGGGCGAAACTCGCCTGGTACAGCAGCCGCGCCAGCCCGCCCGGGCGGCGAGGCACCCAGACCGGGCAACGGACCACGGTCAGGCCGGGCTGGCTGCGGTCGACGCTGTAGCGCCAGCTCGTGAACCCCGACTGCACCGACCACGACGGGTAGTGCGGCGGCGCGCACACCACGGCCAGCGTGTGGCCGCGGGCCGCCAGGCTCTCGGCCATCTCGCCCGAGTACTTGCCGATGCCGGTGAGCTCGGGGCTGTAGTTCAGGCTCAGCAGCAGCAGTTTCAGGCCGCCCGACGGGGCTGGCGCCGCAGACACGGTGCGGATCGGTTCGTTGCGGGCTGGCGCTTCCATGCCCGCAAGGTTGAGCGGCGGCGGTGACCCCGCCATGTCCGCGCCCGCAGGCCGAACTAGTCCGTTCAGGCCGGTGGCACGCCGCCCGCCGCCAGCGGGCCCGAAGCACCGCGCCAGCGCTGCCACCAGCGTCGCCGCGCTTCGGCCGCAGCCGGCGGCTTGCGCGCCAGCACCGAGCCCACGAGATTGAAGGGCGCCAGCAAGGCGGCCGAGGCTTCCAAGTCGGCCAGGGGCGTGCCGTGCTCCTCGGCCACCAGCAGCGTGGTGTCGGCCAGCGGCAGCAGCGACATGGCGTCGGCGGTGTCCAGCAGCGGCGGCATGTCGATGATCACGATGCGGTCCGGGTAGCGCTGCTTGATCTCCTCACCCAGGCGCTGCATCGCGCGCGTGGCCAGCAGTTCGGCCGACGCGGCGCCGCCACGCCGCCCGCCCGGTAACACCACCAGGCGCGGCACGCCCGGGTTGACCAGCAGGGTGTCCAGCGGCGCGCCTTCGCTCAGGTGCTCGCCCAGACCCGCTGCCGGCCCCAGCCCCAGCAACTGCTGCAGACCGCCGCCGGAGAGGTCGGCATCCACCAGCAGCACGGTGCGGTCGTGTTCGGCCGCCATGGCCAGCGCCAGGTTCAAGGCCGTCAAGGACTTGCCGGCCATCGCCCGCGGGCTGGTCACGGCCAGCAGGCTGTGGCCATCGGCCTGCAGGCGCTGCAGCACTTGCGTGCGCAGGCGCTTGAAGGTTTCAGCGAGCTCGGAGCGGTCGGCACGCACCACGCCGGGCAGGCGCTGCAGGCGTTCCACGCAGCCTTGCAGCACGCGCGTGTGCGTGTAGTCGATGGCCAGCGGCCCGGCCGGTGGGGCTGGCAGCAGCGAAGGCGCCTGTGCGGGCACAGGCTCGGGCCGCAAGGGCTCCACGGGGCGCAAGGGGGCGTTCATGGCGTCAGAGACCCAGGCGGCGCAACAGGCCGTAGCCCGCCACGTCCAGCGGCATCACGAATTGATGGAAGCCGGCGGCCATCGCCGACAGCAGCAGCGCCGACACCAGCAGCACGGTGAGCACGACACGCGCACGGCGCTGGGCCGAGACGGGCTGCGCCTGCACGGGCAGCACCGCCAGCACCGGCACCTGCAGCACACGCACCAGATCGCGGGCGCCGCCCACGGTCTGGTCCAGGGCCTCACGCAGGTAGACCACCAGCACGGCGCCCACCAGCGCGAGCACCGCGCCCATGGCCATGATCAGCTGGCGGTTGGGGCGGTGCGGCCGCTCGGGGTAGATGGGCGGCTCGATGACGGTGAAACGCTCCGCCTTGCGGCTGCGCTCGAGCTGCTCGGCCACCTGCGCCTGCATGCTCTTGTCGCGCAGGTCGCGAAAGCGCGCCCGCGAGGTGTCGAGGTCGCGCACCAGTTCGAGGTACTGGCGCTCGATGTCGGGCGATTGCGACACGCGCGCCGACATGTCGGCCCGGCGCTTCTGCAGCTCGCTGCGTTCGGCACGCAGCATCTGCAGCTGCGAGCCCGTGGTCTCCAACTGCGAGCGCAAGGACAGGTAGAGCGGGTTGTCCGGCCGCGTGGGCACGGCGCCGCCGCTGGCAGTGTCAGCGCGCACCAGCATCTCCAGGGTCTGCAGCGTGCGCTGCAGGCGCTGCACGTCGGGGTGCTGCTCGGCATAACGCTGGCGCAGCTGCGCCAGTTCTTCCTTCAGGCGGCGCAGCTCGCGCTCACGGTCGGCACCGCCCGGCTGCGGGCCGGCCTGGGCCTGCAGCGTGCTGATCTCGCGGCGCAGCCGGCGCACGTCGGGGTGGCTCTCGCTGTACTGGGCCTGTGCCTGGGCCAGCTGCAGCTGCAGCACGCGCAGGCGGTCGTCGGGCTCCAGCACCGGCGTGCCGCCACCGGCCAAGGGCGCCTGCGGCCGCGTCTCGCTCAGCTGTGCCTGCAGCTGCAGCTGGCGGTCGGCCATGAAGGCCAGCTCGCGCTCGACGCGCTGCAACTCCAGCTCGGTGCGCTCGTTGGCCATCACGTTCGACAGCGCCAGATCGGGCGTGCGGCCCTGGTGCCGCTGCTTGAAATCGGACAGCTGCTGTTCCACCTGCCCGATGTGCGTGCTGACGCGCGCCAACTCCTCTTCGAGGAAGGAGGTGGTCTCGGCGGCCTTCTCCTGGCGGTTCTTGATGTTCTCGTTGAGGAAGAGCGTGGTCAGCTCGTTGGCGATCTTCTGCGCGTTGGCGGCCTCTTCGCTGTCGTAGGACAACGTGAAGGCGATGGTGGCGCGCACGGGCGCGCCGGTTCGGCGGTCGGTGACCTCGGCGCTCACGGGCGTGAGCTTGATGTCGCGGCGCATGCGGTCGAGGATCTCTTCGCTGGTGGCGCGCTGGCGGGCCTGCGCGTAAAGGCCATGGCGCTCGGCCAGGCCCAGCAGCGTGGAGCGCGTCATCACCTGCTGGCTGATGACCTGGATGCGTTCGTCGGCGTAGCTGGTGACGGTGGAGCGCACCAGTTCCTGCGGAATCTCCTGCTCCTTGATGAGGATGGTGGCGGTAGACCGGTACACCGCCGGCAGCAGCAGCGCGATGGCGGCGCTCAGCGCCAGCAGCAGCAGCAGCACGCCGATCAAGAGCCCGCGCCGGCGGCGCAGCACCTGCAGGTGCTCAGACAGGCTGCGGCCTTCGTCGGCGACGGGGTTCCACGCGGTCGGTGCGTCTTCGCTGATGGCTGGCATGGGGCGGGGGCGCAAGACGCGCGACTCAGGGCAGACCCAGCACTGTGCTGCGCAGATATTGCAAACTGATGGAAAACACCTGCGATCGGGCCCCGGAACCGGGGGTGGCCCCTTCGAAACGGCGCCACTGCGCCTGCAGGTTCAGCGTCCAGGGCTCGCTGAGACGCCAGTGGCTGTCGAAGCTCAGGCTCTGCAGCCGCGCCCGGCCCGGCGCCGTGCCGGTGCCCGGCAGCGCGGCCCGGGTGCTCGAATGGGCCAGCACCAGGGCCGAGCGCCAGGCCTCCGAGGCGGTGTACTCGGCGCTGAGGCTGCCGCGGTCTTCGCGGTCGACACCGGCCGGGCCGGGGGTCAGCGCGCGCGAGGCGGTGGCTGAGAACCCGAGCTGCGGGCCCCAGAGCCAGCGCCCGCTGGCGCTGTACTGGCCTTCGCGGCGCTGCAGGCGCACGGCCTCTTGCGTGGGCACCGGCGCCACGATGCCGGCCTGGCAGAACTGCACCGGCAGCGGGCAGGCCAGACCGAAACGCGTGGCCTGCTGCTCGGTGCGCGATTGCGCCACCGAGAGGCTGAAGGACAGGCGCTCGCTGGCTGCGTGGCTCAGCCCCAGGCGCAAGCTGTCGATGGCGGTGCGCGTGGCCACCGGGCCCTGCAGCGCCTGCACGGTGTGCCCGAGGCTCAGGCTGAGGGTGCTGCGCTCGTCCCACTCCCAGCGGCCCGCGAGGCTCAGCCCGTTCAGCCGGTAACCCGGGGCCGCCGTCACGGCCGGGGTGTCGACACCGGCATACCGCGTGCGGCCCTGGCTCAGGCCCAGCTCGCTGCGCAGGCGCTCGTGCCAGGCGTAGCTCCAGTCGAGCGCTGCGTCCTGCACGGTCTGCACGGTCTGCGCATTGCGGCCCAGCGCGGCCTCGGTGGCGCTGGGCTCGGCCGCCTGCAGCGGTTGCTCACGCCGCCAGCCCAGACTGGCCGCGGCGCTGTGGCGCTCACCCTGCAAGCGTTGCCGCAGCGCGAAACGGCCCTGGGCGTCGTCATCCGCGTTGTTGACGGCGTCCGCCCAGCGCCGGCCGAGCGTGAGCGCGGCCTCGGCCTCGGTCTCGGCCGCCTCGCTGCGCCGCTGCAGGCTGGCACGGCCCAGCCACTGCAGCAGGCTCTCGCTGCTGCGGGGCGTGCCGGGCGCGGCCAGGCCCGGGTTGTTGTCGTGCTGCAGGCGCGCCTGGGCGCTGCTCTCGGCCGTCCATCCCTGGGCCCAGGCCGCCACCGGCGCGATGCCCAGCACCACCCAGCCGCACCGCGCGGGCAGCCGCCTGCAAGGCTTCACGGCACCAGCACCACGTCTCCGCTGCGCAAGAGGATGTTCTGCGCCAGGCCCTGGCCCTTGCGCAACTGCCGGTAGTCGAAGGGGATGGAGAGCTGGCGCGCGCCTTCGCGGCGGATGATGCGGATCTCGCTCTCGTCGGCAAAGGGCGTCATGCCGCCGGCCAGGCTGAGCGCCTGCAGCACGTCCAGCGTGCGGCCGACGGCGAACTCGCCAGGCCGGTTGACGCGGCCCGTGACGTAGACGCGGTAGCTCGCCACGCGCACCACCGACACCGTGACCTCGGCGTCGGGCACGAAGCGGCGCAGGCGCGTGACGATCTCCTCGCGCACCTGTGTTGCCGTCAGGCCGGCCACCGGCAGCTCACCCACCAGCGGGAAGGAGATGCCGCCGTCGGGCCGCACGAGCACGGTGGACTTCAGGCTGTCGTCCTTCCACACCGAGATTTCCAACCCGTCTTCTGGGCCGATGCGGTAGGCCGGGTCGCGCGCCTCGGCTGCACGCGCGGCGTCCGTGCCCAGTGCCGTGGTACCGGGCTGTGCGGCGGCGCGGGCCTCGGCCGGGGTGGCGCCCCAAGGCAGGGCCAC
>VYLK01000539.1_pt1 | contig 12207 bp, 7 predicted proteins | sample 5114321 | NCBI WGS metagenome assembly VYLK01 (sample SAMN12291792, study PRJNA351875) | freshwater metagenome | isolation source: freshwater lake | place: USA: Michigan, MSU2 Lake | collected 2011-08-16
AGCCTCTCCCGTAAGGAACTCCGAGGACGCTATATGAAGCTATCGTGACCGCGGAGTTCCTTACGGGAGAGGCTGCGTGGAAGAAGATCCACGCAAAGGGGTGGGGCAAACCATTACCGAAATGGGTGGGTCAATGAATCCGAAATATTCACTGTCTCAACCCACCCCGCTCCCAGATCACAGTAAGAGCTGGTTTTATGCTGTTTTGCTACCTTCACGTTACAATAATTTTAAAACTGAAGATCTCATGGAAATTGGGCGTAATTTCAACGAAAAAGACCTTATAGATTCACCCCTGAGCCAACCCTACACCCGCGATGGCAAGACGGTAAACATTGAAATTTTTCGCCTCCCCGGCACTGAGTGGTCGCTACAGGTAGTAGACGCGCACGGCAACAGTACGGTGTATGACGATGAATTCTCAACCGACAATGCAGCCCTCGCCTGCGTATTGCACGAGCTGAACCGCGATGGTATTGACGCGTTTATTGGCGCGCCGTTGAAAAGTTAAATTAAAAAAAACGGCACTAGCATCCCGTTGATCGCACTCACCGGCACCCGCTGAAAGGCCGCACGGGGCTTTTGTTTTGACGGTATAAGCAGTTAACGCCAAGGCAAATTTAACAATCGATAACGCAATAGCTGGATAGTCTCTACTTCAAGGCAACACCCTACCTACTCACACCTGCTATCTCGGGCTTGAAGTCCTTAAAAACATCCATTGGATTTATAATTGGGATAATTGCAGCTGCAAATGCAGTACCTTTTGAGAGAATTCTAAGCATCCCTCTGGCGGCTGAAATCACCACGCCATTAAAGCTGGCTAACACGGGCACCGGCACCCCGCCTTCATGAAGGACTTCATCTAAGTTTTCAATCACGAATTCGCCCCTTACTCTTATTAATGCCAGTCGCTGCTTTTTATCAGCGTCTGCAAAAATTTGTATTGGGCAAGTAAGGGTGACCAATTTTTTACTCTGACTTACTTCAAGCTCGGTACCAATTTCAAAAACAATCTTTCTTTCATCTACTGGTATCTCGACATTCTCGATTTCAAACCCAACCATTTCAAGTGATTGAATTCGCGAGGTAACCGTGATTGGCTTTTGATTACTCATAATCTAGTTGTATTGCTCCATGGGTTCGCTTACAAGAACAGAATCAGAAAACGCACGAACGGAGTAACTCGGTGTTGTGATACCCAAACCGCGAACACCTCTGACGATCAATTGCCTGTGGTCCGACTCGTTTTTTACATTTATGACGTGAATCACCGGAGCTTTCGTGGCCGTTTGAAAAACAGGCTCACCCAAAACCGCTTCCAGTTTGGCAATGGTCTTAATCGTAAAGTTATGGGTTCCACGCATCCATTTACTAACCTCTGATTCTCTTTTGCCCAGACGTTCCGCCAACTGCCGTTGAGAAATCTTTTTTCGCGTCATGATCTCATTCAGGCGGTCGACAATGGCAAATGAATGATCGATCATTAACTTGACTTCCATTGGCGTATTCTTCCGGATCGCCTCCAACTTTTTGTTTTTCTTCATATTCCAATTTCAAAAGTTAGCTTACCCTTCAACATTTTTCCATCAACCGAAGCTTTGCGCAGCTCAATAAAACGCAACAATTTCTTGCCCACCGTTTTAACAATCGTCACGTGCATTTGCAATTCGGGATCGTCTTGAAATTTTCTCACCCGCTTGTCTTTACCGCCACCGAGTATCAATACTTGATCACTAATCCGAAAACAGTACAACCGAAGAACGGAATTTGGAGGGGGTACGGGAATGGCTTTAACCCTTGGGTGCCCTTCGGGTTTGAAGTATCTTTCCAAAGCCCCGCGGTTACCAATAACATCAAGCCAGTAGGTAATCGATTGCAAGTCTGTCTCAAATTCGTCCGTGTCAAAGCGGGTAAGGAATTGGTCGAAGAGCGACTCGTCTTCATCCCAGAAGCGAATAACATAGTAGTTAACCGCAGGGTGCTCTTCAAACAACTCAACACTTACTAAACGCTTCACTTAAAAGTTAAGTTTCAAATTTACACAAATAAAGCCACGGCGCAACATCCAGTGTAACTATCTGGAATACAGAACATTAAAGTTAATACGCTAGTTTCCCAATCTACTCAGCACTTTAAATGCCACTCCCGATTAACAGGCACACGTCGGTATATGCGTTCCGCCATTTTTTTTATCACAAAATCGCTCGCCGAGGACGCTGTAGGAAGCTACTGTGACCGCGGAGTTCCTTACGGGGGAGGCTTGTGTGGAAGAAGATCCACACAAAGGGGTGGGTCAAACCATTACCGAAACGGTGGGTCAAACGTATCCGAAATATTCAGTTCGCCTGAATACCGGCTACCTGCAGGCTGCGGTCATCCATGCTGGGGTCGGCTTCCCACACCAAAATGGCACCGGAGGGATAGCCCCGGTAAAGCGAATCCAACAGATCGCGGACTTTTACGGCTGTCCACACATACCTGCGCTGCATTTCCGGCAGGGCGAGTTCGCGCGAGATCACTTTATCTACCAGTTGGCGAACGCTGATGTCTTGTTTTGCCATAGTTTCGAATATCATTTTATACAAGGAAAAGAACAATGATCCAAATCTCCCAACCCGGCACGTAACCTAATCCAATGTCCGCCATTCGCTAATCCCGGCAGCATTGCAATCGAATAACATCTATTAACTAGCCGGTTGTAATCACCGCATACGTTTGACTATCGCTATCGTTCACAACATACAAGGCCATTCCTTCGTTAGTCAACCAATCCAATTGATATTCGGCTGATTCGTCAAATGGATACTCGGGAAGAGTTCTTGACTTCCAAAAACCAACACCCTGGTCAAATGCTATTATCACTACAGATCCATTTGCTAACTGTAATTGCAATATACGTGCATGGCTGATGTTCATTTTATTTGGGGATAAAGCTAATTTGCAATCGGGGCTAATTTGCCCAAAGAGTTTATTAATTGTAGATAGTCTATTGCCATCTTCTTCTGGTATCCAATTACGGTGAACTCTGGTATCTCGTCTGTAAAGGTCTGAAGGTCTATCAGACGATGCAGTATTAACTTGCAATTCAACATTTGGAATGACTTGAAGTTTTCTCGAAACCGCTTCTAATATTGAATAAACTAGTAATGTTGCGAAAGGTGTTTGCAAATAGCGGTCACTGTAAGTGATTTTTCTCACAGGCTGGCTTATCATATTCTTCAAATCGCTATTCTGTATTAAATGATCCCATAATCGATCACCAAAACCAGAGATAGGGCCGTTAAGATGTGCACTAATTGGAACAAAATCCGCATTCCGTAAATTTTGAGGTAGAATTGAATTCTTATCGACTTCCTGATCAAACTCAATAATATCATACCCAGGAGATTTAATTAACAATTGGCCTTCTGTATTTCCCCATTTGGCATTGAGTTGTGTGCTTTCAGAATATTTAGTTCCAAAGGTAACACATGAATTAGTTTGCCGATTAACCGACTGTGCAACAATGAATCCATTACGTTCACATAATAAATCGTTTGATTGTTCAACCAACTGCAAATGAACGTTATCGAAGAAAGAAATCAGCCGATATAAATCATGCTTTTGGTAGTCGTCTAAATGGATGTAATTGGCTCTCGTCATCACAAGGTCTACTTCTTGAAAAAAAGTTGATAGACCATTAATGCGTTTCTTGAGAGACGATCCACTAATATCCCAATCATTCACATCACCATTAATAAACAAGGATAGGCTTCCTGAATTCCTTCGCTTTACAATTTCCAACTCTGCAAAAAAATCTTCCGTACAAAATACAGAGTTCCCACCTAGTATCCTTTCCTCATCTGGCAGCTCTATTGTATTGAGGAAGTTGTCACTCAAATATGCCAAGCCCTTATGTCGATCCAACAAGTCAGCATATTTTCGAGTGTCGTGTTGAAGTAAACAGTACTCGCATGCTCCTTGGCAATTAGCTCCACATTCCAGAGTTGTTCTAGCTTGTGTAAATAACTCCTTTAAATACTGAGGTGCAGCTGAAGAAAATCCCGCACCTCCGGCACAATTATCGTATAAACAAATAGCATACACGGCTTGCCCCTCTATCCTAGTTTCCTTTACCAAAAAGCCGATCTCTTCAGCGTTAATGCCTAAACTATTAGCCAACGCCTGCCGCAATGCTACTGCCAAAGTCCAACTCAACGAACGATTGTCGTCTTTATCAATCCCGTCAGCTAGCAGGTAACTATTCGTTCGTGGATGTTTTAGATACAGTTCAAATACATCAGTATTCGTTTTGTAACCTAGAAATAGATTTCTCTTAATTGCAAATCCTTGAGCATTGCATTCGCTTCTGTCACCACCACTGCTTCCTCGTAACTTATCATGCCCAAAGTCAACCATTCTCGGATTTTGCTGAGGATCAAGTAACTCTGACTCCGCACGTCCACATGCAAGACACAATGCGTAACCTCTACCATACTCACCTGCACTATGATAGAAAATATGCCCATGACTACTTACTTTATAAGTTCCTAATGAAGAATGATATAAAATTCTTAATCCGCCATTAGCATCAACCCAAGGTTCTCGAGCAGGCACAAAATGTTGATGGGTAACGTCATTAGTGGGGGTAGTATAAAAACCAGTTGCAAAACCAGCAGGTTGAACATATTCGAAACGATTTACAGGAGTTACTGGTATGGTTGAACCACAATTTGTACAAACACCCTTGAAAGTAGTAGATTTTGCCACGCCCGAAAATCCGCAACTACCACATCTCCATGCTGTTTCGATTTTTTGATTCTCCTTCACATCTTGAACGTTTTGTGGAATACGCCAATTGAGTGTTAAACCTTCAGACTTATAAACTAATCCATCCAATACTATTTCGGAACCTGGCGCATAATCACGAATAGCAATTGCTAAGTTCCTGCTCGGATTACCCTGTCTACTTAAGAAAGAATCCTCACGCGATTTCTCGTTATCCAAATTTTGAATAAATGTTGATACATTAAACGGATCAAATTGGGCAATGCCCAACGGAAATCCATAACTAGGCAGAAATCCCTCTGCGGCAAGTTCTTTTAAAAGATACTCACCGTCAATTCGTCCTATATCTCTTCTTACTCGCTTTACAAAAGGATCAGTATTCTTAACATTGGCGCCAAGCCCAACAAGCTCATCATTCAACAAATCATAAATCCTTATCCACTCACTAGCAATTGACGAAAGCATTTCCTTACACTTTGTAAGTAGCTGGTTTTGTGAGTGATATTCAAGAATACTTCTTTCTAAAAGTGTCCCAATTTTAACGCTGAGTGAAATATCTGGATCTAATATCTTGTCATCTAGCCAATTCAAAAACTTATCACACGTTGACAATTGATCTTGACCTCTTAAAAAAAATCCACCGCAGGTAAATCTAATGGCATCATTTAAATTATGATAACCAGAATTATTAATCCAATAGGCAAAAATCAATGAATTCAATTGACGTTGAACAATCGTTTCGCTATTTAGTGTGATATAGGGCTTCTTCATCTCAGCAGTAAATGGCCACAGTGGGTTTCTGAAAACAGCTTGATCCAGAGGATTGTCCTTGCAGACCGTTAATACTAAGGATCGTAATTCCTTTCTTCGGCCCGCTCGACCTGCTCGCTGAAAATAATTGGCAGGATGTGGCGGCACATTGTTGTTGGCGACCATGGTAAGGCCACCAATATCAACACCCATCTCCATAGTAGTGGAGCAACTCAATACATTTATTTCTCCTGATTTAAATTGACTTTCATATTCTTTGAGTTTCGTTGGTTTCTGTTGAGCAGAGTGCTCTGCTGCACGGAAGAACATACCTCCTTCCACAATGCGATCGCATTGCTCCGTCCATAATCCATTTGTCCTGAGACTTGAAACAGTCGGGTCTATTCGCAACCACTCTCTTTTCTCCTCTAACTGTACTTTCCAATCGAGCCCAGATGTCCACATTTTGTATGTGGGCATAGTTAATGGCCGGCAAATGTATTGACCTATCTGTGCACCCTCTGGCAAATAAGGGGTATAGTCACGAAGTGCTGTGTCTAAGACGCGAAGCGTAACAGGGCATATCCAACCGTTACGAATTCGCCCAAAACTGAAGTCAGTTAGATTTAGAGCATACCTTCCCTGGTCTCCTTGCAATAGATTAACAGCTGTTAAGTCATTCCATGCGTCTGCTAATAATTCATTAATTAAATCAATTTGCTCATCGGTGATAATTGTAAGATCAATTTGTAATACATGTGCTAACAAACGCACCATTCGATGCTTTCTAACTCCTTTAATTAACTGTGGCCATTTCTTGATTCCTCTCTGTTCTACCCCATTACTTTGTGGAGGCAATAAAAGTTTGGGTGTAAACCTACCACCAAGCCAGCGAAGCCACTCCCGATCAATACGTACGTAAATTCCATCGCGAACAAAAAAGTCAAGGCATATCTTTAAAAAGTTTTTCCAATCATTCGGTGAAAGTCGATAACCAATCCATGTCCGAGGAGCAGAATGAATACCATTCAATTTAGGATAATCAATCTTTACTAAACCTAATGTTTCCAGAGAGTTCGACCGCTTTGGCCTTCTACTGAACTCTCTTACCAATAATATTTTTGCTAGTGTCTCTGCATTATTAAATAATATTCGATCCATTTGTCGATAATAAGGAAGCATATGCTCGTTAAAATCAGATTGTTGAGATATTCTGTTAACAAGTTCATTCCAACTTAATGCTCGATTTCTTATTGTTTCACGTTGTTTGATCAAATCATCATACACGCTCCTTATTGCTGGTATATTAATATTAGGTTCCAAAGCATTTATTTGACTTGTCAATTGTTGCTCTTGACCATCGTTAATTACATTATCTAACGTATTAAAAACAAAACCCCTGGTTCTATTTCGCTCCGCATCTTGCTGAATTTTTACAGCTATACGGGCCGTTCCCTGGCGGCTGTCAGTAAAGGTGATAAGATTCTTTCCTCTAGCAGGTCTATTTAACTGCTGATTACTACGATCAGGACAATATTCAAGTAGTGTTGGAACGATATTACTTATATAGAAAGGAGTTCCAAGATAAGCATGGCGCATCGCCTCTGATTGGCCACGCCCCTTATAACCACATGAGCCACATTGAAGTGGTGCTTCTTTGAATGAATAAATGGAAATTCCACCATCCTCGAGCCCAACAATCTCTCCCTCATTATTAATCCTCCTTTCAGTATAGTCGTGACTTATACTTGTTGAAATAAGTACTGATTGATTTCCACCAGGGATATTTTCTTCATCATCTTCATCTGGTTCGTTTCCATCCAAACTAAATTCATCTATATCTTCTTGTAGTAATTGTCCATAACGATGATTATTCTCTAAAGCAAGAAGATGCACAGTATTGCATTCATTACACGTTACAAGTTCATATACAGGGTATGCACAATCACAGCGTAGTCTTTGATAAGTATAAACTTTACCAAACTGCCAGTCAGAATCTGCTAATGGCGTATTTTTTTTACAATTGCAATTGGGATTTACGCATGCCCATAAACCTTGAATAACGCGATGAAATAAGTGAGAACGCAAAGGAAGAAATGCATTATCATCAAACTTAGTAAATGAACATAAATCAATTAATTCAAGTATCTCACTCGCAGATGCCAATCTTGTCAATTTCTGAATATCTGATACACGGGCAGGCCTAAGTGGCGACAAATATTCTCGTAATTTTCTGGCAGTAGAATTATAGAGTATTGCGTCCTCAATTTGATTATCTGGAAGGCCTTTAAGTTCAGTAACACTTAGTTCATTAAGTACTCCCTCCTGCGGCAAGGGTTCAATATACCTCTCGCCTTTTATAATAAAGATGTTAGAAATATCCACACCTGAAAGACTTGACAGGAACTGCTTTAAACGCTCTTCAGCTTCAGGATCATTACCGATAGTTGCAGAAGTAGCGATAAATCTAACTTGTTTGGGTTCAACTCCGAAAGCCAACATTGTCCTTCTTAATAAAAGAGATAGCTCCGCTGCCTGTGAACCTAAATAACTATGCGCTTCATCCAATACAATCCATTTCAACTTTCCTTGCGACTTTTCCAGAATTGGTTTATCAGCGCTTCGAATAAGCATATACTCCAACATCGTAATATTAGTAATCAAAATTGGAGATGGATTCTCTCTTAATTCCTCGCGCGATAATACTTCTGATGGCGCTGCGCTTTGCTCTGTAGCAGGTCTTCGGCCCTCTGGAGTATTCCCATTATATAGACAAAATCGAACATTCTCCTTGTATGATTTAGTCCAGGCAGTCAAACGCTCACGCTGGCTATTGATTAATGCATTTAGTGGATAAATAAATAGTGCTTGTACACCATCCAGTGGTTGTTTACTAATTTCATACTGATTCACCAAGTCATTGATTATTGGCACCATAAAGCACTCTGTCTTGCCCGAGCCGGTACCACTGGTGATGACAAGAGATTTGGGTTCTAGTTCATTTAGCCTTCGCCAAGCCTCTATTTGATGAGTATAAGGACTGTAATGATTACCAAAATAATGTTCTAATACTTTGGAGAAAGAGTCACTAATTAGATGGGGTGATAATTGTTCAAGGGTTTGCCCGGATTCTTTCCAAGGAAAAACAGCTTCAAAAACGGGATCAGCTAAAATTGCAGATGAATCCTGAAATGAATCGTCAAGATTCTGTCTGAGATAATTCCTTAAACCATGAGAACCAAAACCTAACACGCCCAGAGTAGCTTCAATGGATCGAGATTTCAATTGTGATATTAGCGAACTATAGTAATACTTGCTCATACTTATTCTTTTTGTGTTTTTTCTGACCAAATAAATAACTGTGTAAAATCAAATGCATCTCGAAACCATTCCTGGTTTAAGGAGATCAATTTTTTTATTTTACATATGCTCTTAGAAGTAATCTCGACTAGCTCAACATTGGGATAAATCGATTTGTATGCCAATACAAATGGTAAATAAATTATTGGTTTATACTTGTTATGTGATACAGCAGGTATACTTTCTCTAATTAAGTTTGGAAGTTTTTCTTCTGCATTTATCAGTTCATCCCGTATCAAATCTCCATCGGGTAAAGATGTATTCACACCAAACAAATTAGTCTTATGCCTAGTGTATGCACTGTCTATTATGTGGCTAAGTATTGCTTTATTAATTGTTGAGACAGAAATTATTTCTTTGACACCTACTAATTTTAACTTTTCAAGGATCAATTTTGACTTAGCATTAATTAAGATGTCTGAAGTTTCCGATCCAAGTTTCTCTATCCAATATTTTTTGTATGATTTTATCCCATCCAACCATATATCTACACATACGGTCTCAAGTAATATTGGAAATTCGGTCAAAATTTTCTCAAACAAGCCATTTTGCCATTCTTCCTTTAAAAACAATCCAACAATACCTCTTTGCGACTTAGAGAATGCAGTCCAGACATCTAACGCAGCCATTGGTAAATGATTTGTATTCTTCCAAAGCCAATCAATTTCCTTCCAATCTGGATTATCAAAATCAAATGCTATCCTATCAATATACTCAACTAATAATTCCAATCGGTCATCGAAAACTCTAACACCTGCAACATCTTTAATAGAATTTAATGTGTTTTTATGATTTTTGAGTTGACCAGGTATTGCGACCATTGGCCTAAATAAAAATATCGAATTAACTGGGGGATATAAAAACCAAAGCCCTTCCTGACCAATTATACTCCAATTACTAGATTCCCAACAGAATCCATCAACGCTTTTTTCATATGAGAGTAACAATGGATCACTGCCAGCATTTTCAATATCTAATCGGAATGCACTTACAGAGAAAACATTGGGTGGATTATTAGTATAGTCAGATTTTAAAATACCAGTACTATTTTCCACAGTGAGCTGATTACTATAGACTCGAATTCTATTTCTTTTTAGGCTTCTCCCATTTGCATCATAAACCTCCAACAAGATTGATTTGTCTAAGTCTGGTACTGCGCCAAATAACATATTCATTTCTTCTCGCAAGCCGATTAATGAAATCTCAGTAACATACGTATCGACATTTGATACTTCCATTTCAAAAGAAAGTTCCGAGGCTCTTAATTGATTACTCTCAGCCTGCAAGGAAACTCGATACCGGGCATTTTGGTTAGGATTGTTATAGAATTTAATTCGAACTCCGCGTAGGTCTAAAAAATACAGAGTTTCTGATCTACTAATTGAGACACCATTTCGAAAAATCTGAACACCTGAGGACGGAAAGGGAATTGTTAAAAGCAGCTCACTTCCATTAGATTTAGATAACTTAATGCTTAGTGATTCAGGGGGAATATTCGTAAGAGCCTTTAGCTTAACACAATAGCCTTTATCGGAATTACTTTTTTCTATACTGGACTGGCATTCCCCGTCAAAAACTCGAAGATCAAACTCAGATGACTCTTTAATTCTAACCTCACCAGAAATTGAATTCGTAATATTACCAATTACCTGTATTTCAAATCTCTCTGGCAAAATGAAAATCTGATCTTGAAAAAGAGTAAATCCATTTTCAACTAAACGAATACCATACTGTCCACTGTATATATTTTCCCAGTCTTGCCAATCCAGCGATCCCTTTGGCCTAACGTGAATACCATTTGAAATTATATATGATTGGGTTGATTCTGTGTCCTCTTTTAACAGCTTTGGTTTACCATAGAATATACTTGTTTGATTTGTTTTGATGTATTCCGGGAGATAATTTTTCCCCCGTAAAATGTAATTATAGTTATCGCTTTGATTATACTTAACGTCAATTTTAAATACTCCTTTATCAAAATTTCTTAAGACTGTTTTAATTGAAACTCTGTAAACAATTCCCCAATCATCAAACTTCCCAAGTTTAATTGGTTGTCCTTCTAATATTTCATAATCGAACGGTACAACCGTCAGAACTTCATCCGAATGTGAATTAAATGATGCCAGCGATTTAAGAATGTACTTTCCTTCATTCATTACAAATGACCATGGAACATCATTATTTAATGCACTTGCCAACGGTAGTACCGCAATTTCCGATCCTTGTGAGGCGACTACAATTCTATATCCTACCGAATATTTGACACCTTTGAGAGAAATTCCTCTTGGAAATTCAATTACAACTTGACCATCAGTCTTTCTTCCAGGTATAGTTATTCCTAATTCTTTAACTAACCCCTCATCGCTAAAAAGCAATATTGCTATTCGAGATGACGATTCAATTTTAGAAATGATTTTATCATCCGTTATTCTAAGATCATCGAGATATACCTCTCCCTTCGGAAATTTAATCACTGAATCAATCGACCAATTATTTCCCCCATCAATCAATTCCCATTCCATACTTATTGGATATTTCCCAATTTCCCTAATCCTGGCAATTTCGGTTAATAATGCATTTAGGAATTCCACACCTTCATTGCTATCAATCGAAATTGGAAAATCGTTTCTCCAACTAGAATCTTGTTGATCTAAAACATTAATAGGATCATTTTGCTTACCAAGGGAATATTTTTTCTTCAAATACGATAATTTCACAATAATTAACTCAATCAGTTGATAGAAGGATTCTATCCTAAACGTTTCAGGAGAATTCCGAGAAGCATTATACCTTATCGAATCGATTAATGAATTAGAGGAAGAACTCGATCTAATGTATTCTTCGTAAGAATTTTTGATAAGCTTACTTAGCCAAGCACCTTTGGACAAGGTCTTTGTGGGAATTCCTGACGATAAAGCAACAGCGCCGATATACTTTTTGCTGCTTTCCGCTAAGCCTATTCGCAAAGCCTTGCAGCCTCTCTCTACTATTAAACTCCTCGTGTTCGGGTTAAAATTACTTATCTGTAATTCACTTTCAATTGGAGTCCACGTCCATGGGCCTTCTTCGTAATTACGCTTCCACCATTCAGCAGCAAATAAAACAAAACAAGTATCCCAATGCTGAAATGAGTAATGATTAAGCGGATTAGTCTTCAACGCCATTTTAATGTCGTTGAATTCCCGATCTGAAATTCGATATTGAAAGACCGGTTTGTAATACTCCCCATTTTTAGACCACGAGGGATGGGTAGTTAAGTTAATTTTTGGTTGATTTTCCGGTTCATTTTAAGCTGCGATTTGGATTAATCTATCGAAACGATCGTTT
>VYLK01000541.1_pt1 | contig 12168 bp, 12 predicted proteins | sample 5114321 | NCBI WGS metagenome assembly VYLK01 (sample SAMN12291792, study PRJNA351875) | freshwater metagenome | isolation source: freshwater lake | place: USA: Michigan, MSU2 Lake | collected 2011-08-16
AAACACATTTTTTGCCCTTTGTGCATTTTTCTGCAGATTTGCGTTTTGGGGCTAAAAAAGGCATGGAGCGGCCATGACTTCCGATACGCTTGATCGGCGCTTTTGCGTTGCCCCTATGATGGAGTGGACAGACCGGCATTGCCGGGCGTTTCACCGTACGCTGTCCAAAGGTGCCCTACTCTACACAGAGATGGTGACGGCAGATGCGCTGATCCATGGTGACCGTCAGCGCCTGATCGGCTTTGACGCCTGCGAACACCCCGTCGCGCTACAAATTGGTGGCTCTGATCCTCGTAAGCTTGCTGAAGCCACGAAGATTACCACTGATTTTGGGTATGGGGAGATAAATCTTAATGTCGGCTGTCCGTCGGACCGTGTGCAGTCGGGCCGGTTTGGGGCCTGCCTGATGCGAGAGCCTGAACTCGTGGCCGAATGCGTCGGCGCTATGCAATCGGCCACGCATTTGCCCGTCACCGTTAAGAACCGCCTCGGCGTCGATGAGCAAGACCCCCGTGAGAGCTTGTTTGGCTTTGTCGAGACCGTGGCCAAAGCAGGCGTCACCGTCTTTGTTGTTCATGCGCGCAAGGCGATCCTGAAAGGCCTCTCGCCCAAAGATAATCGCGAAATCCCGCCCTTGGACTATGATCTGGTGCGCGAGTTGAAAGCCGCACACCCGCACCTGTCCATCATTTTGAACGGCGGCATTGCCAGTATTGAGCAGGCACAAGAGGCAGTCGCAGGTCTTGATGGTGTGATGCTGGGCCGGGCCGCTTATCATGACCCTGCCCTTCTGGGCCGGGTTGATCGTGAGATTTTGGGGAGTGATATAGAGATCGTTCGCCCTGAAGAGGCCTTTCGCGCCTATCGGCCCTATGTGGAGCGGCGCTTGGCGGAGGGCGTGCCGTTGCATGCCATCACCCGCCACATGCTCGGCCTGTTTGCCGGCAAGCCCGGTGCCCGCATGTTTCGTCGGCAATTGGGCGAAGAGAGCCGGGCTGGGGCTGGCATTGAAGTTTATGACCGTGCCTTCGAGCTGATTGAGCGCGAAGCGACCCGCTTTGCCAATCGCGGCGAGATCGCGGCCTGATGCCGCCACTCCAAGACCTACTGATTCTTGTTGCGGCTATGGCAGGGGCTGGCGTCTTTGCAGGCCTGATCGCAGGGCTATTTGGCGTTGGTGGTGGGACCGTCCTCGTCCCTGCCCTCTTTTATGCCTTTGGCGTATTTGGGCTGGGCGGGGACGCCAATCTGCATGTGGCCGTGGGCACCAGCCTTTCGACCATCATCACCACTTCACTGCGCTCTGTTGCAGCCCACCGAAAGCATGGTGCGGTGGATGAGGCTGTCCTCAAAGGCTTCATCCCGTGGATTGCTCTGGGTGCCATCATTGGTGCCGTGATGGCGGGCTTTGCCGATAAAGCGACCCTCGGCCTAATTTACGGCGCATTTGCCATCGCTTTGGCCGCCTATATGGGCCTTGGCAAAGAAAGCTGGACGATCATGCCTGACGTGCCAACCGGGCCAGCGCGAGCCGGTGTCGGCACAGGCCTTGGAGCAGTCTCAGCGCTGATGGGCATTGGCGGGGGGGCCTTTGGCTCTGCCATCATGACTTTGGCTGGCAGGCCGATCCATCAAGCAGTGGCCACCGCTTCAGGTTTTGGCGTGGCCATCGCCGTGCCTGCGACCTTGGGCTTTATCCTGATGGGCTGGGGTGTCGACGGCAGACCGCCGCTGTCGCTCGGCTATATCAATGTGCCGGGCTTTGTAATTCTGGCCCTGTTGACCGGGGCCGTCGCACCCTATGGTGCCAAGCTCGCCCATAGGCTGGATAAGACCATTCTGCGCCGCGCGTTCGGGGCCTATCTGGCGTTTACGGCGCTGGCGGTGGTGATCAAGGCGATAGTGACCTAAGGCGTCGGCTTCTTCCACCAGTCATTTTCAACAACGATTGGGGCTGCCATCGGGTGCGCCTCAAATGGAATGGCGTGACCTTGCTGCGTGCGGAGATCGATTATCCAACTTAATCTTTCTTGAGCAGTGGCAATACCACCAGCTAGACCAAAAATCAGCACTAACACTAAGAATTCGACGGAGTAGCTCCCAAAGAAACCATCACGACCGTTACCTGAGAACATGTCAAAAATAAATGCGCCCGCGCCGAGTACCATGACGGGGCAAAGCAAAATACAGATCCAGCGGCTGACACGTGTCCGAGCGAGAGGAATTCCGCTTTGAAAAGCCACGTTTTCGCCCCAACCGCGCTTGATGTTGTAGTTTCCAAGCGCAATAGTCAGCACCAGAATCAACACAAGCAAGACAAGCGGAAAGTCAAAAAACGAAGCCGGGATAGGATCGTTGATACTTTGTCGCTCCGCGCTGAATTTATAAATGAAGTAAACCAGCATCATGAGCGCCGAGTTTCCCACAATCGCGGAAATCGCCTCCGCGATGGCGCACGTAATCCGTGTCTCTACATCCGGCGCTAAGGGGCGCTTATTGGTCCAGAACAGTATTTTTTGTGGGCCGGGGTGTTTGTCAGACATGGGGGAAGCCTCGATTTTTCATTTCGCCGACCGTTGGAACAATGCAGACTGCGACCCACGATTGGTATCTTCGCCATCATTGCCGTGGTCCAACCCATGGCCCTGCTCTGCCCGCAGCTGAAGAATCCAGCGGGCTCTAACGATAATTGAGCTTCCGTAGCTTCCTAGCGCACACACGGTGTGAAGACCGGCCAACTCTGCGAGGTAGAGATCGCTTTGCTCACCTAAATCTAGCCCAATAAGTAAAAGGCTTACCGTAAAGCCAGCTAAGGCAGTTATGGCAATCACGAAGAGAATTCGGCTCAAGCGGGTACGATCCGTCGGAATGCCACTTTGAAAAGTCGATCGAGGGAACCACTCTTGCGCGCGAGTCCCAGTCAAGAACCCGAGGACCAATGCCAACATTATCAAAAGTGGCCCAGCCATGGATTGCGCGACGGAAAAATCTTCTGATTCCCCAGCTCGAATTAGGAGCGGGAAACCGATAAGCATCAAACTGCCAACCACTTGGGCACCAGTCATCCCAATCTCCGCAATCGCACAGGTGATTTTGGTTTCCACATCAGGCGCGATGGGTCGCTTATCGGTCCAGAACAGGAATCTGGGTGCTTCCGCCGTCTGGCTAACAGGTTCGGTCATACTCCCCTCGCTATAAAGTCTGGGCCCAGCTGGGCAGTTGGGGTTCTTGTTCGGCTTGTTTGGTGAGGCGTTGGCCGGGGGAGAGTTCAATCACGCCTTGTTCCCCACGGATTTCCTTGATCCAAGCCAATGTTTCAAGACCGGCAGCGATCCGAGACAGAGAGACGAAGGCACCTGAGATTAGAATCCCAACCGCCGAAAAGCCAAAGAAGGACTTCATGGTTGATTCCCATTCGGGTGCTTGCGTAAACGCCGAACCGATGGGCACAGCAACAGCGATGATTAAGGCTAAGATTCCGCACATCGCCAAAAGGCTTGACGGCGCATGCCAAGGTATTTGCCGATCTGTGACCAAAGAGACCACTGGCCACGGTTGGAGGACCCGGAGCGCAAATGCGACGCAAGCGATTACCAGTAGCAGCCCTAGCCCCATTTGAGTGAAAACAAGGACATCCTGCCCTTCAGTGGCCAATGTGGACCAACCCAAGTTTAAGGTACCTAAAGCCACGAGGGATAGACTGTGAGATGCCCCCGCAAAGCAGTGTTGAACTTCGGTCAGACCAGCCGTGATTTTATCCTCAGGCGTTCGGGCGATCTCGACACCCGGTAGGTATTTGCGTTTGCCCAATCCCGCCTCCAATTCCACAACACCTTGAATAGTGCCCGAGGCTAATGCCAATCGTGTGATCTGGCAACCTAGGATTTAGGAGGGATTGAGGATGGCAATTAGACCAATTGATCGACCCGTGTGGCGACAATATCGACCAAATCGCCCATGATTTCGGTGATCTTAAAGTCCTTAGGCGTGTAGACGGCGGCGACACCAAATTGCTTTAGCGCGCGAGCATCTTCTGGCGGGATGATGCCGCCCACAACCACAGGCACATGCTCCAGCCCTGCCGCCCGCATGCGGGCCACAACATCGCGGACCAGATCGAGGTGAGAGCCCGAGAGGATGGATAGGCCCACCGCATGAGCCTTCTTCTCCACCGCGCGTGCCACGATTTCTTCTGGCGTCATGCGGATGCCTTCATAGGTCACATCCATGCCCACGGCGCGGGCGCGGGTGGCGATTTGTTCGGCCCCGTTAGAGTGCCCATCAAGACCTGGCTTACCAACCAAAAAGGCCAAACGTCGGCCTAGTTTCTCGCTTATGTCATCGACCTTTTTCGACACAGCTACAATGTCTTCGCCCTCGATATTCACAAGCAGCGAGACACCGGTCGGCGCGCGATATTCGCCGTAAACCCGCCGCAGCAAGGCCCCCCATTCACCGGTGGTGACACCGGCTTTGGCACAGGCGATAGAAGGCTCCATGATATTGCGGTTCTCGCGTGCGGCTGCCTCAAGCTCAGCCAAAGCAGCCTCAACCGCTGCTGCATCACGACTAGTGCGCCAGGCATTCAAGCGCTTGATCTGATCGGCTTCCACCATGGGATCAACCGTCTGGATGGAGCCTTCGCCAGCTGACAAGGGCGATTGCTCTGTATCCGACCAGCGATTAACGCCGACGACGACTTGGCTGCCGCCTTCAATGCCCAACAGTCGGTCGCGATTGGATTGAACCAAGCCCTCTTTCATATAAGGCACGCCCGCGACGGCCCCGCCCAAGGCATCAATCTTAGCCAGCTCTGCCTTCGCGCCTGCCACCAGTTCGGCGACCTTTTTCTCCACCACGTGGGAGCCCGCAAACAAATCCTCATACTCAAGCAGGTCGGTTTCATAGGCGAGGATTTGTTGAAGCCTGAGGCTCCATTGCTGATCCCATGGGCGCGGTAGGCCTAAAGCTTCGTTCCAAGCGGGCAATTGCACGGCCCGCGCACGGGCATCCTTGCTCATGGTCACGGCGAGGGTTTCGAGCAAGATACGATAGACGTTATTCTCCGGCTGCGGCTCGGTCAGGCCCAAGGAATTGACCTGCACGCCATAGCGGAAGCGGCGCATGGCAGGATCAGTCACGCCATAGCGGTCTTTACAAATCTCGTCCCACAAGACGTTGAACGCGCGCATTTTGCACAGCTCCGTCACAAAGCGGATGCCCGCGTTCACGAAGAAGCTGATGCGGCCAACCACGGCGGGGAAGTCTTCAGGCAGGACTTGGCCTTGGGCTTTGACTTCATCGAGGACAGCGATAGCCGTGGCGAGTGCGAACGCCAATTCCTGCTCAGGTGTCGCCCCTGCTTCCTGCAAATGGTAAGAGCACACATTCATCGGGTTGAATTTAGGCGTTTCTTTGAGGCACCAAGCAATCGTGTCTGCTGTCAATTTGAGGCTGGGGGCGGGCGGGAACACATAGGTGCCGCGCGAGAGATATTCCTTGATCAGATCGTTTTGCGTGGTGCCCTGCAGCTTCTTGCGGTCGGCCCCCTGCTCGTCTGCCAAAGCGACATAGAGCGCCAACATCCAAGCGGCCGGCGCATTGATGGTCATGCTGGTGTTCATGGTCTCCAGCGGAATGTCTTTGAACAAGGCCCGCATATCGCCCAAATGGCTGACCGGAACCCCCACCTTGCCCACTTCGCCCTTGGCCAACACATGGTCAGCCTCGTAGGCCGTCTGCGTCGGCAAATCGAACGCCACCGACAGACCCGTCTGCCCTGCCGCTAAATTCGCCCGATAAAGCGCATTGGACTTCTCTGCCGTAGAATGGCCAGCATAAGTGCGGAAGATCCAGGGCTTGTCGGGGGCGTGTTGGAAGGGTTTATCGGTCATTAGAGTGTCCTTGTGCATTGCAGCATTGCCATGCCTGATACCCGCTATGCAAGCGGCAAAATCTTCCACCAACACGGATATCCAGAGCTGTTCTCGCTAAAATTTGCTTGACGACTGAGTTCGGCACAATATACATAACATGTTATACAAATGAGCGGATGATGCCGGATATTCTTCAAGACTTGGGCCATGTGGCGCTGGGAAGCCGCCTTAAACGCTTGGCAGAGCGGTTGCTCGCCGATGCCGCCGCCATCTTGGACCAAGCGGGTATCCCCATCCAGCCAAGCTATTTAGCGCTATTAGCCGCCCTCGACCGCTACGGCCCCTTGAGCATTATGGAGGCGGTCGCGTCGGTTGGGTTTAGCCAGCCTGCCATGACCCGCACTGTAGCCGCTTTACGCGCTGCTGGCCTGATCACCACCGACCAAGACCCCAGCGATGCGCGTGCCAAGAAGATCGCTTTGACCGATTCTGGCCGCGCCATTTTGGTGAAAACCCAAGAACGCGTTTGGCCCAAAGTCAGCACGGCTGTTTCTGACCTAGCGGGCGGGCGCGAACAAGAACTTCTAGCCCTACTTACCCTTTTTGAAACCCAGCTGGCGGAGCGATCCATGTTGCAGCGTGTCACCAATCCCTTCACTCTAATCCGTGTTGATGAAACGATCACGCCAGACCTTGCTAAATCCTTTTACGAGATCAATGCCGCGTGGATATCGGCGATGTTCAAGCTTGAAGACCACGACATTGATGTCCTCAGCAACCCTCAAGTCGAAATTCTCGATCGCGGCGGTGAAATCTTGTTTATCGCAACCGAACAACATGGTGTCGTGGGCACCTGCGCCCTGATGCCGACCGAGGATGGGGCGGTCGAACTGACCAAAATGGGTGTCTTGGATTCCTTACGCGGCCAAAAGGCGGGTGAACATTTATTGGCCGCGACCTTAGCACGGGCCGAAGAACGGGGGATAGAAACCCTCTTCCTGCTCACCAATCACACCTGCGAGCCCGCTATTCACCTCTACGAGAAGCTAGGGTTTGTCCACGATCCCGATATCATGGCCCGCTATGGCTGTAGCTATGAGCGCTGTGATGTCGCGATGCGTTATCGCTCGAAGGACTAGCCAAACTTAGTTTCGAGCGACTTCGCGCACAGCTACAGGCAGCTTGTGACGCTCGATATGGTCGATGATTTCACTCACACTGGTGGTAGTTCCTGAGTGCTGCAAGTTGAATATCTCTGGCATCGTAACGGTACGGATTAGGTGGACCAGTTTAAATGCAAGACCCTCTGGGGCCTTTAGCTTGATACCCTCTTGCAGCTGAACTTTCACCGCCACAGCTTCATTGACCAAGCGACCATGGTTTAGCCAATGAAAGGTTACATGGTCGATATGGTGCCAGGGGATGAACTGGCTCGATATCCGGATATCGGTCAGCCCTGTTTGAGAGAGGATAATCACACCGTCCCGGGCACTAGAAAGGCGCGTATAAATCTGCAAAGCGACGATCCCGCCAATTATCGCAGCGCCAACGATCGTTCCCAAAACTGCCAATTGTGCAAAATCGGTTGGAACTTTCCCGTTGACAAGAATGGGTGCCAAGAACGTAGGCAAAATAGCAACGAGCGCTGCCAATACGATCACGCCGCCTAAGAGATAACTCAACCAAGTCCGACGATACACATGGGCTTGCAGACACATATAGCGATGTTCTGTTGGAACCTCCCCCTCATGCTGAACAGTCGCAATCTTCCAAACATCCGGGGTCAGGCGCGGTTGATGTTCGGCCAGCCAAGCCGCCGCTTGGGCAGCGGCCTTGTTCAAGCCTCCAAAAGTGATGACGATTTCGCCTTTAGGAATCTGCCGTACAAGGCGTAATAGGCGATTCCGCACAGCCCCAAAGGGCGTCAAGCGCACATGCGCCTTCACTCTGAGCCGGTCTGCCACCCCACCTGGATGGGGTTCAATCCATTCAATTTCGTTCCAAGCCAAGCGCTCAGTCATGATCCGGCGATCTAGGAGGCCCTGCTCATTCATCTCCACTATAATGATCCGATTTCGGAAGTAGGATAGAATGATTTCTTGAATAAGATTGAACGCGCCAAAAGCCAGAGCCAGCAATTCATCCACATGTCGCCAAGGCACAAACTCACCCCGTGTCGCCATCGCAAGTGCGATGTTCACCACCGCATAGCCAATCGCTAAAACCGCAATCAATATCCTTGGTGGACCAATTTTTGCCTGAAAAGAATTCACGCCTAACTCCAACTTCTGCCTAAATATATCCTAGGTTAGCATCGATCTTTTTGTCCGCTAGTTAGAATGGTCCTTCTATCGGGGCTAAAAACAGCTTGACAAATTATGCTGCAGCGCAGCAGAAGAGTTTGGCTCAGACAAGGTCTGATCGGGGCTTGAAGCGCATGTTTCTGCCTCTAAATCAGACTATCGAGAAACCAATTTCCACAAAATGCGAAAAACCATCGCGCCAAGCATGTTCAGCGGGAGAGTTCGGGATGACGACAACAGATGTAGCGGCACCACCAGTTTCGGGTGAGCCCTTGCTCGATCTCTATCCTGTCGGCAAAATTCCCCCTGCCTATCATGTGCCTAAAACCATGTGGGGCTGGGCTATTCGGAAAGAACGCCATGGCCGCCCTTTGAAGGCGATGCAGCTGGAAGTTCTGCCGACCCCTGAAATTGATAATGATGAAGTCCTCCTGTTGGTGATGGCGGCTGGCGTCAATTATAACGGTGTTTGGGCGGGGTTGGGTGAACCTGTCAGCGTTTTAGATGGCTATGACCAAGATTATGCGGTTGTCGGCTCTGACGCCGCCGGAATCGTTTGGGCCGTGGGCAAGAACGTTAAGCGCTGGAAGCCCGGCGATGAAGTTGTGGTCCATTGCAACCAAGATGATGGCGATGATGAAGAGTGCAATGGCGGCGACCCCATGTTCTCAAACAGCCAGCGCATCTGGGGCTATGAGACACCAGACGGTGCCTTTGCCCAGTTTGCACGGGTTCAGTCCCGCCAGCTGATGACCCGGCCGAAGCATCTGACGTGGGAGGAAAGCGCTTGCTACACCCTCACCTTGGCGACGGCTTACCGCATGTTGTTTGGCCACCGTCCCCATGTGCTGAAGCCCGGTCAGAACGTTCTGGTTTGGGGTGCATCGGGCGGCCTCGGCGTGTTCGCGACGCAATTGTGCGCGGTGTCGGGGGCCAATGCGATTGGGGTGATCTCAGACGAAAGCAAGCGCGACTATGTGCTATCGATGGGGGCGAAGTCTGTCCTCAACCGCAAGGACTTCAATTGCTGGGGGCAGTTGCCCCTGGTCAACGGGCCGGAATTCAACGACTATATGAAGGAATGCCGCAAGTTCGGTAAAGCGATCTGGAACGTCACCGACAAGCGCGACGTCGATATCGTGTTTGAGCATCCAGGCGAAAGCACCTTCCCGGTCTCTGTCTTTGTTACCAAGCGCGGTGGCATGGTCGTGATCTGTGCGGGCACCACGGGCTTTAATCTGACCATGGACGCCCGCTTCTTGTGGATGCGGCAGAAGCGCGTGCAAGGCAGCCACTTTGCCAATTTGCAACAGGCGAGTGCGGCCAACCAATTGGTGATTGAGCGACGCATTGATCCATGTATGTCGGAAGTGTTTGAGTGGGCCGATATCCCGCTGGCTCACGAGAAGATGCTCGATAATCTGCATTTGCCTGGCAATATGGCGGTCTTGGTCTGTGCGCCAAAGCCTGGCTTGCGGACATTTGAGGATGTGCTGGAAGCCAGCGAATCCGTTCCTGGCTAAGTCTAGCTTTGGTGAGGCTTGCCGAAAGCCAAATGCAGGATACGATCTCTCTCAAATAATGATTTGGGAGAGACGTCACCATGACTGTCCATGTGCCAGCGAGCCAGTTTACGCGCTTTGAAGTCCGCCCTCTGACCCCCACGATTGGGGCGGAATTGCTTGGCATTGATCTGAGCCAAGACTTGGATGACGCCATGATTGCCGACATTCGTGCGGCGCTTTTGGCCCATAAAGTCGTGTTCTTTCGTGACCAGAATATTGACCGGGCCCAGCATTTGGCCTTTGCGCGTCGGTTTGGTCCCTTAGAGATTCACCCAGCTACACCGCGCGATCAGCCAGACCCAGAAGTTCTTCGCATTGCCCATGGCCCGAACTCACGCGGGGTGGAGAATAATTGGCACTCTGATGTGACGTGGCGGGCAGAGCCTTCGTTGGGCTCAATTCTGCGTGCTATTGAATTGCCTGAAGTTGGTGGCGACACATTATTCTCAGACATGTACGCAGCCTATGACGCGCTTAGTCCTGCCATGCAGGCTTTCGTGTGCACGCTCGAAGCTGAGCATGATATCGCACGGGTCTTTGCCAAAAGACTTAATCAAGACATTGAGAAGCTTCACGAAAAATTCCCCGTCCAAACCCATCCGGTTGTGCGCACACACCCAGAGACTGGTAGACGCGGAATTTATGTTAACACGGGCTTCACTTCTCGGATTCTTGGCCTGTCCAAGAAGGAGAGCGACTGGCTGTTAGACCATTTGTACAGCCTCGCCGCCGTGCCAGAGCGTGTTTGCCGCTTCCGATGGGCACCGGGCTCGCTTGCCTTTTGGGACAATCGCGCTTGCCAACATTATGCGGCGTCCGATTACTTCCCTGCCGTTCGTATTATGGAGCGCGTTACGATCGCTGGCGACAAGCCCTATTTTGATCCGTCACGGGGATGATAGGCCAGCTACTCTATTTGAATTTGTAGTTGGTAGGATAGGGTGCGCTGAATGCATGTCGATCATTGTCTGGCGACCTATGGGACGCTGGCACCGGGCAAGCCAAATCACCACCGCCTCGCCCAACTCGGTGGGATTTGGACGACAGGCACTTTGCGTGGCCATTTGGTTGAGACGGGCTGGGGCGCGGCTTTGGGTTATCCAGCTCTCCAGCTCGACCCTGAAGGCGCGCTGATTAAGGTCCATCTGTTGATATCCGATCTGCTTCCAGAACAATGGGACTGGCTTGACGCCTTTGAGGGTGCAGAATATCGCCGCAGCGAAGTCCTGGTCGAAACGGCAGATGGCCCTGTGCCCGCTTGGATTTATCTGGCCGCGGAAGCTTAAGCGGGCAGAAGCAGCCGCGCTGCCTCATAGACTGCCCAGCCCGCCAATGGGACAAGTAAGGCCGGCGTCAGGCGGCGGATGGCCCAATCCATGGAACGATTAATGCTTCCGACGAGGGGCTCAAACTGTTTGTGCGCCATCTGACGGAAGCAGAGCAACACAATCAAGGGGCTAACATAGATCAGGCTATATAGCGCCAACCAAGCCAAGAGGCCCAGAAAATTGGTCCCCGTCGCAACCATGATTGGTATCGCGCCGAAATAGGGAATAGCTGTTGGCAGATCTGATAGGGTCGAGCTCAAGGCAAAGAGAAACACACCAACCAAAGCAGCAGATGTTGGCTGTTTTGGTTCTTTGCTCGCAGCTGCGGCAGGTCTCCGCCACAGCATGACCGCGCCAACGAAAGAACCTAGTGCGAGCACGAGCCAAAACGCTATCGCCATCCACGGCTTGATCCAAGGTCGAATGGCCGCCGCAGCCTCAACCCACCCGCTTACCAGCGCTACACCACCTAGGAAATAGACTAAAAAGGTTGCCGTGATGAAGGCGAGGCCGCGCGCCAGACTTTGCTGTCCAGCAACGACAACCGCGCAAGCCGCGATAGAAAACGGATTGAGGCTGTCGACAAAGGCCAAACCAATAATGGCGAGAAAGGCGGAAATAAATGTCATGGGTGGGCCAAAGATTAGCTAAAGTTAGTCATCGTAAGGTGGGTTTGCCAGGTTTCTTCGTCAAGCGGCTGCGAGGTGCAGGAACGGAGAGACTGACGTTTTAGGGGCCAGATTCCTTTTCCTTTGGCCCCATTTTGGTGGATACCCTGTTTCACCAGAATGGGCACCAAAGCGCTTCTAGATAAGATAATTGCCTCCAACAATGTCATCCCCGCCGAAGCGAAGCGCAGAGCGGGGACCTTGGTGGACTTTGCGGTCTGGGGTCCCCGATAGGCTGACGCCTTCGGGGATGACACCGCTTTTGTTGTTGCCCCCAACACCCATAGCCCCGCGCGGAAAACCACCGGGGGTGCACCTTGTAGAGGGGCCGGGGCGCGGGGTGCGCGCCAGATGAGGTGGGCCAGATTAATGGACTGGCCCGGAATACGACGCAAACCATGCGCCCCGGCTGAAATAAGTCTGTGTGC
>VYLK01000542.1_pt1 | contig 12147 bp, 8 predicted proteins | sample 5114321 | NCBI WGS metagenome assembly VYLK01 (sample SAMN12291792, study PRJNA351875) | freshwater metagenome | isolation source: freshwater lake | place: USA: Michigan, MSU2 Lake | collected 2011-08-16
GCCGGCCGGCCTGGCCCTGGCAGGCGCGCCGGGCAGCGGCCTCACCCAGCGCCGCGCCCGTCAAGGGAGTGGTCTGATGACGCCCCGCCAGGTTCTTGTGGGTGGCGCGGCCGTGCTGGCCGTGCTGACGCTGCTGCCGCTGGTGGTGGGCGCCAACGTCATCGACAAGCTCACGGGCCTGTTCATCCTGATGCTGCTGGCCGCCATGTGGGGCCTGATGGCCGGGCAGGCCGGGCTGGTGTCGGTGGGCCAGCAGGCCTTCTTCGGCCTGGGCGGCTACTTCGCGCTGCGGCTGGTGGACGGCGGCTTCTCGGCCTACCCGGCGCTGCTGGCCGGTGCCGTGGGCGCAGCGGTCGTGGCCTGGGTGATGTCGTTCTTTCTGCTGCGCCTGAAAGACGGTGAATTCGCCATCGCCACCTGGGTGGTGGCCGAGGTCATCCGCATTCTCGTGATGCTCGACCCGCTGGTGCAGGGCGAAACCGGCACCTCCCTGCTCGCGCTGAACGCGGTAGAGCCCGCGCTGCGCCGCAACCTGGGCTACGGCTTCGCGCTGGTGTCGCTGGCCGCCATGCTGCTGGCCGTGTGGTGGCTGATGCGCAGCCCGGTGGGCACGGCCTCGCGCGCCCTGGGTGACGACGACGAAGCCGCCGCTTCGTTGGGCGTGCGCGTGATGTCCACGCGGCGCGCGGTGTACGTGCTCGCGGCCTTCGGCTGTGCCCTGGCCGGCGTGGCCTGGCTGGCCAGCGCCGTCACCTTCCTGCCGCGCACCAACTTCGGCGTGCAGTGGTCGGTGCTGATGCTGTTCATGGTGCTGGTGGGCGGCCTGCGCAGCCTGGTCGGGCCCCTCGTCGGCGCGCTGCTGCTCTTCACGCTGCAGGAGAGCCTGGGCGACTTCGGCGTCTGGTACCTGGCCGGCGTGGGCGCGCTGGCCGCCCTCTTCGCGCTGTTCCTGCCGCAAGGCCTGGTGGGCCTGTGGCAAGAGCGGCGGGCCCGTCAGGCGGCGCTGGCCGCCAGCCCTGCAGCACCACAGGCTGCAGACGCTTCAACCCCCGTCAACCCAACCCGGAGCATCTCCACATGAGCAAGTTTCAAGGCAAGACCATCGTCGTCACGGGCGTCAGCTCGGGCATCGGCAGCGACACCGCCCGGCTGCTGCGCCAGCAGGGCGCGCGCGTCATCGGCCTGGACCGCAACGACCCCATGCTGACGCTGGACGGCTTCGTCAAGGCCGACCTCTCGGAGCAGGCCGCCATCGACGCTGCGCTGCGCCAGCTGCCCGAGCGCGTGGACGGTCTGGCCAACATCGCCGGCGTGCCCGGCACCGCGCCGGTGGACCTGGTGGCCCGCGTCAATTTCCTGGGCCTGCGCCATCTCACGCAGAAGCTGGCCGAGCGCATGCCCGAAGGCGGCAGCATCGTCAATGTGTCGTCCATCCTCGGCTTCGAGTGGCCCGCGCGTGTGGACCTGCACAAGGCCTTGGCCGAGACGCCCAGTTTCGAAGCCGGCCTGGCCTGGCTGGCGCGCCACCCAGTGCCGCAGGCCAGCTGCTACCAGTACTTCAAGGAAGCGCTGATCGTGTGGACGCTGACGCAATCGCAGCCGCAGTTCCTGGCCAAGGGCGTGCGCATGAACTGCGTGGCGCCGGGGCCGGTGTTCACGCCCATCCTGGGCGACTTCGTGCAGATGCTGGGCCAGGAGCGCGTGCAGGCTGACGCCCACCGCATGAAGCGCCCGGCCTTCAGCGACGAGGTGGCGCCGGCCATCGCCTTCCTGCTGGGCGACGATGCCCGCTGGGTCAGCGGCATCAACCTGCCGGTGGACGGCGGCCTGGCCTCGACCTACATCTGAGCGCAAGGGAGCCCACGAGATGACAGCCCTCACCGAGGCCACAGCGCCGCGGGCGGCCGGCAGCCCCTTGCCCGCACCGCAGACCCTCTCCATCGGTGGCAGCACGGTGCGCTACCGCGACAGCGGCGGCCCGGGCCTGCCGGTGCTGCTGACGCACGGCATCGGCGGCTCGCTGGAGCTCTGGAACCGGCAGTTCGAGCGCGCCGACGCGGCCCTGCGGCTGATCGCCTGGGACATGCCTGCACACGGCCTGTCGAGCCCGGCGCCGGACGACACCAGCCTGGACGGCATCGCGCGCCAGGGCTGGCAACTGCTGCAGGCCTTGGGCGTGGGCCGCGCCCTGCTGGTGGGCAACTCGCTCGGCGGCGCGGTGTCGCTGCGCATGGCAGCTCAGGCGCCCGAGGCGGCCTGCGGCCTGCTGCTGATGGCCGCTGCCACGCTGGGCCGCGAAAGCCCGCTGCCCTTCCGGCTGATGACGCTGCCCGGCCTGGGCGAGCTGATGGTCAAGCCCGGCCCCATGGCGGTGAAGCAGCAGGTGCAGGCCATCGTGAAGCGGCCCGAGGCGATCACGCCCGAGGTGCTGGCCGCCATCGAGCGCAACGTGATGCGCCCGGGGGGATCCGCCCACTTCCTCGCGCTGCTGCGCAATCTCACGGCCTTCCGGGGCCAGAAGCAGGCCGAGGTGCAGCGCTCGCACGAGATCCTGCGCCAGCTCCGTGTGCCCTTCACCTTCCTGCACGGGGAACAGGATGCGGTGCTGCCGGTCTCGCACTCCCGCCAGGCGCACCAGCAGGTGCCGCGTGCGGGGTTGGTGGTGCTGTCTGCCTGCGGCCACACCCCGCAGCTGGAGCAGCCGGCGGCTGTGCAGTTCGCGCTACTGGACCTGGCCCGCCAGGCCGGCGCCTGAACCCGCCGGCCGGCCCGGGGCTCAGGCCCTGGCGACCGCGCCGATCTTGGCGGCGTCGCGCGCCAGTTCCTCGCGCGTGGTGATGCGGCGGAACCACACCGTCACCGCGGCCGAGCTCAGCACGATGAACAGCGAGTACAGCACCGGGATCAGCAGCACTTCCTGCTGCTGCGTGCCGGTGAAGGTGAGCAGCACGATCAGCACGCCCAGCGGCCCGTTCTGGATGCCGGTTTCCAGCGCGATGGTGCGCGCGCGGCGCCCGTCTTGCCGCACCAGGCGCGCGAAGACATAGCCCACCAGAAATCCGCACAGGCCCAGGCCGATGGAGCCCACGTACACCTGCCAAGGCGTGGTGGCCAGCAGCTGGTGGTTGCGCGGCACCCAGGTGACGATGAGGAAGAGGATGACCACCACGCCCAGCAGGCCGCCCAGCATCTCGATGACGGCGCCCACGTTGGCGTTCCACTTGCGCAGCAGCATGCCGATGACGGTGGGCACCAGCAGCACGAACAGCACCTGGGCCACGTTGGCCGGCGGCACGCGCCACTCGCCTTCGATGTTGGCCGTGAGCAGGCCCAGTGTCAGCGGCACCAGCAGCACCGCGAACAGCGTGCTCACCACCGTCATCAGGATGGACAGGCTCAGCACGCCCTTGCTGAAGTAGTTGAAGATGTTGCTGGTGGTGCCGCCGGGCAGGCAGGCCATCAGGATCAGGCCCACCGCGTAGGCCGGGGGCAGCTGCAGCACGGTGGCCAGCGTCACGCCCACCAGGGGCGTGAGCACGTAGGTGGTGATGAGGCCGATGCCCACGCCGGCTGGCTTGCGCAAGGCCAGCGCGAAGTCCTTGAAGGTGAGGCTGGCGCCCATGCCCAGCATGATGAAGATCATCATCACGCTCAGCAGCTTGGTTTCGAAGTCGGAGAGCATGCTCGTTCAACCCTTGTTCTTGTTGTGCGCGGCCAGCACCTCGGCACGCAGGTCGCGGCGCAGGATCTTGCCCACCGGGGTCTTGGGCAGCTCGTCGCGGAACTCGATGCGCGTGGGCAGCTTGTAGCCCGTCAGCAGCGTGCGGCAGTGGGCCAGCAGGGCTTCGGCGGTGAGGCTGTCGTCGCGCTTGACCACATAGGCGCGCACGGCCTCGCCGGTTTTGTCATCGGGCACGCCGATGACGGCGGCCTCCAGCACGCCGTCGTGGCGCGAGAGTGCGTCTTCGATCTCGTTCGGGTAGACGTTGAAGCCGCTGACGAGGATCAGGTCCTTCTTGCGGTCGACGATGCGGAAGGTGCCGCCTTCGTCCATCACGGCCACGTCGCCGGTGTAGAGCCAGCCGTCCTTCAGCACCTCGGCGCTGGCCTCGGGGCGCTGCCAGTAGCCCTGCATCACCTGCGGGCCGCGCACCACCAGTTCACCGGGCTGGCCCACGGCCACGGGGTGGGCGCGGTCGTCGACGAGGCACACCTCGGTCATGGGGGCAGGGATGCCGATGGTGTCTTTCTGACGCCGCGCGTTCAGCGGCTGGAAGCACACCACGGGTGAGCTTTCGGTGAGACCGTAGCCTTCCACCAGCGGCGCGCCCGTCACCTGCTCGAAGCGTTCCACCACGGCGTGGTGCATGGCGGCGCCACCACCGCCGGCGGCCTTCAAGTGCTTGGGCGGGTAGGCGGTGAACCACTCTTCGCCCAGCAGCGCGTTGTAGAGCGTGTTCACGCCGGTGATCCAGGTGATCTTGTAGTTCTCGATGGCGCGCTGCAGGTTCTGGATGGGCCGCGGGCTGGGCACGAGGATGTTGCGCGCGCCGGCCTCGAACATGCAGAGGAAGTTCACCGTGAAAGCAAAGATGTGATACAGCGGCAGCGCCGTCAGCACCACCTCCTTGCCTTCGTCGATGTGGCTCGCGCACATGGCGCGCATCTGCGCCATGTTCCACAGCAGGTTGCCGTGCGTGAGCATCGCGCCCTTGGCCACGCCCGTGGTGCCACCGGTGTACTGCAGCAGTGCCAGGCTGTCGTGGTTCAGGCCCTGGCTGTAGCCGGCCACCTCGCCACCGGCCGCTGCGCCCTGCGCCAGCGCCGCCGGCAGTGCCGTGGCCTGCACGCCGTGGCGGGGCACCTGCTTGTTCCAGTACTTCATCACCGCATGCACGATGCCGCCCACCAGCGCCGGAAAGAACTCGGGCACGCGGGTGATGACGACGTGCTTCACGTCGGTGCTGGGCAGGGCCTGCTCCAGCTTGTCGGCGAACATGTCGACCACCACCACCACCTTGGCGCCGCTGTCCTTGAACTGGTGCGCCATCTCGCTGGCGGTGTACAGCGGGTTGGTGTTCACCGCCACGCAGCCGGCCTTCAGCACGCCCAGCAGCACCACCGGGTTGCTCAGGCAGTTGGGCATTTGAATCGCCACACGGTCGCCGGCCACGAGGCCCAGCACCTGGCGCAGGTAGCGCGCGAAGTGGTCGCTCTTTTCCTGCACCTGGCCGTAGCTCAGGCTGCCGTACATGCCGTTGGGCATGACGGTGGTGAAGGCGGTCTGCGCCGAAAAACGCGTGCAGGTGGCCTGCGCCATGGCCGCCAGGCTGGGGTGCGCCGGCGCCGGCAGCTCGGCGCCGATGTGGCTGCCGTACTGGCCCAGCCAGGGGCGAAGTTGGTAGGGGTTGAGAGCGTCCATGGTGTCCCGAACTGCGGGCGTCGGCGACGGCCCTTGGGGCACGGACGTTACTCAAATCGTTTATCCCTGAAACTTGAGCGGCCAGCCACAGGGGCCGTGCCGCCGGCTTCGCTGGGGTGGCTCAAGTCCGCAGGAACTGCAGCAATGCATCGTTGAACCACCGGGCGTGCGAAAGGTTCAGCGCCATGTGGCGCGCCCTTCACCGTCACCAGGCGGCTGTGCGGCACAGCGCGGTTTCCAGCATGTGCAGCAGATCGTCGGCCAGGGTGTCGTCGTCGTAGCCGGCAGCCGGCTTGTCTGAACGGCCGAAGCCCCGGCAGTCATAGGCCACGACGCGAAAGCCTGCGCTGCGCAGCACGGCTTGTGCAGGCTTCCGCGCCCTCCGCCGTGGCCACGGGGTTGCTTGTTGCGGGTGGCAGGCGATCAACCTATGCTGCAACGGGCGTGTCAGGGGCTTGGCGAAGCTCCGAATCGACTCCATGCGGCCCCTTCTGTCGGTGCTTTGTGACCGTGGGGATCATCTCCAAAGCAGTTTGTCGACATCGGGAGAGGGATGGGCACACCTGCACCAGAAAACTCGCTGTGGCATGCCGCCATGCAGGCCATTTTTCTGGCCGATTCGCCGGTGGGCAAAGCGGTGCTGGACCGGGATCTCCGGTACGTGTGCATCAACCAGACCCTGGCTTCCTTCAACGGCAAGACCGTGGCGCAGCACCTGGGGCACACGGTGCAAGAGGTGCTGCCCGAGGCCTTCCCGACGCTGAAGCCGCTGTTCGACCAGGTGATCCTCGAAGGCCGGCCGGCCATGCAGTTCCGCATCGCCGTGGCCATGCCCGGGGGCGATGGCCAGATGGCCGAGTGGGAGGCCAGCTACCTGCCCATCCCGCTGCAGGACGGCAGCGTCGGCGGCGTCTACGTGCAGGCGGTCAACCTCACCGCCAAGCTGCTGGCCGAACGGGCCCTGGCTGACAGCGAGAAGCAGCTGCGCCGTGTGCTCGACAGCCTCTTCGCCTTCGTGGGCGTGATGTCGCCCGACGGCACCTTGCTGCAGGCCAACCGGGCGCCGTTGGAGGCCGCCGGCATCGATGCCCACGACGTGATGGGCAAGCCCTTCTGGGACACCTACTGGTGGAGCTACTCCGACACCGTTCGCGAGTGGATGCGGGCCGCCTGCCAGCGCGCGGCCGCGGGCGAGATTGTTCGCCAGGACGTCACCGTGCGCATGGCGGGCGACACCCGCATGGCGCTGGATTTCATGCTGGTGCCGATGCGCGACGACGACGGTGTCATCACTCATCTGATCCCCTCGGCCATCGACATCTCCGACCGGCTGGCGGCACAGCAGCGCATCGAGTCGGCGTTGCGCGAGCGCACGGTGCTGCTGCAGGAGATTCACCACCGCGTGAAGAACAACCTGCAGATCATCGCCAGCCTGCTGCGCCTGCAGTCGCGTGCGGCAGCGCCCGAGGTGGCCCTGGCCTTGCAGGACAGCGAGAACCGCGTCATGGCCATGGCGCTGACGCACCAGTTGCTCTACGAACGCACCGATTTCTCTTCGCTGGAACTGGGGCCTTACCTCAAGCGCCTGGGGGCCAGCCTGCGCGACGCCCATGGCCCGCTGATGCAGCGCGTCCAACTCGTCGTCGAGGCCGCCGACAGCGGCCTGCACATCGAACTGACACAGGCCGTGCCCGTGGCCCTGGTGGTCAACGAGCTCTTGACCAATGCCTTGAAGCACGCCTTCCCGCCGGGTCTTGCCGGCCTGGTGCGGGTGGAGGCCGGCCGCCAGGGCGACCAGATCTCGGTCCGGGTGAGCGATGACGGGCGCGGCCTGCCGGCCGACAGCCCGTTGTCTGCCGGCGGCAGCCTGGGCTTCAGCCTTGTGAGCTTGCTGACCGAACAGCTCAACGCCTCGATGGCGTGGCCGCAGCCCGGGCAGCCGGGTGCGACCTTCGTCCTCACGCTGCCCTTGACGTCGCCTGCCTCATGAACGCTCACCAAGCTGCGCTGTCTGCCGCCGACGACAACACCGTCCTGATCGTCGAAGACGAACGGATCGTGGCGCTCGACCTCCAGCAGACGCTGACCGGCCTGGGCTACCGGGTGCTGGGCATGGCCACCTCGCAGGACGAGGCCGTGAGCCTGACGTTGCTGCACCGCCCGCAGCTGGTGCTGATGGACATCAACCTGGGGCCTGGGGGCGATGGCATCGCTGCTGCGGCAGGCATCAACGACGCTCTCGACGTCCCCATCGTGTTCCTGACGGCCTACGCCGACAACGACATCCTGCGCCGCGCCGGGCACGTGGCGCCGCACGGCTACCTGGTCAAGCCTGTGCAGCAGCGTGAGCTGCATGCGGTGGTGCAGATGGCGCTGGCGCGTTTTCGTGCATCGCATGGACGCATGCGCGCCGAACGGCGGCTGTGGCTGGCGCTGGACAGCGCCCGCATGAGCATGATCACCCTGCCCGCCGGCACCGACCTGCTCGAGATCGACGGCCACTTCGCCCCCGTGGCCAACGCCTCGCTGCGGGGCTTGCGCATGCCGCTGGCCGAGTTCCTGGACCATCTCTCGATCGAGGCGCAGGCCAAGGTGAAGCGCCTGCTCGACGAGGGCGGCGACCTGCATCTGCTGGCGCGCTGGCAATCCGGCGAGACCGGCGCGGTGCAGTGGCTGGAGGTGCACGCCAGCTTCGTGGAACACGAGGCCGCAGTGGTCGGCATGTGCCGCGACGTGACGCGACAGGTGCAGCAGGAAGACGAACTGCGGCAGGCGGCGGTGGTGTTCGAGTCGGCGGCCGATGCCATCCTGATCCTCAACGCCCAGGGCCGGATCACCACGGCCAACCCGGCCTTCACGCGCCTGACGGGCTGGCACCGCGCCGAGATCCGCGACCGCCACCCCAACGAGTTCCTGCATGCGCGCCGAGACGCCGACCGCGAACTGCTGGAACTCACCCCGCTCGAGGAGCTCGGGCATGCCGAGGTGGTGTGCATCCGGCGCGACGGCAGCAGCTTCCCGGGGTGGGAGCATGTGGCGCCCGTGCGGGACGAACAAGGCCGCATCACCCAGCGTGTGCTGACCTTCACCGACATTTCGGCCCTGCGCGTGGCCGAGAGCAAGGTGCACCACCTGGCCTACCACGACGCCCTCACGGGGCTGGGCAATCGGCACCAGCTCCGAGAGTCGATGTCGGCCCTGTCGACGGGCGAGGTGGCGTGCCTGATGTTCCTCGACCTCGACGGGTTCAAGGTCATCAACGACAGCCTGGGCCACGACGCCGGCGACCGCTTGCTGGTGGAGATCGCACGCCGCATCGAAGGCATGCTGCGTCAGGGCGATGTCGCCATCCGGCTGGGTGGCGACGAGTTCGTGCTGCTGATCCGCAGCGTGGGCCCGGACAAGGTCACCGGGGTCGCCCAGCGTGTGCTGGATGTGGTGCACGCGCCCGTGGACATGTCGCCCGGAGCATCGGTGCAGGTCTCGGGCAGCCTGGGCATCGCCGTGTTTCCGCACGATGGTTCGGATGCGGATGCCCTGCTGCGCTCGGCCGACATCGCGATGTACGCCGCGAAGGCTGCCGGGCGGCATCGGTTTGCGCACTACCAGCCCGCCATGGCACGCACGGCCAACGAGCGCCTGGCCATCGAGCAGGGCCTGCTCCAGGCCATGGGCAATGGCGATCTCACGCTGCACTGGCAGCCGCAGTTGGCGATCGACGGCCACCGCATCCTGGGCGCCGAGGCCTTGCTGCGCTGGAAGTCGGCGCGCGGTGGCGTCGTGCCGCCCGACCGTTTCATTCCGATCGCTGAAGAGTCGGGCCTGATCCAGCCGCTCGGCCGCTGGGTGCTGCGCCAGGCACTCGCCCTTTGGGCGCAGTGGTGGCGAGACGGTTTTGTGCAGGGCCGCGTCGCCGTCAACGTGTCGGCGCTGCAGCTGCAGGACGAGGCTTTCCCGGAGCACCTGGCCGAGGAGCTGCGCAACTCGGGTCTGCCGCCGCATCTGCTGGAGATCGAAGTCACCGAGACCGCTCTGCAGCGCGTGCGCCAGGTCGAGCAGAAACTGAGCCGCATCCAGGCGCTGGGCGTCTGCATCGCGCTGGACGACTTCGGCACGGGCTATTCCTCGCTGTCCATGCTGAAGCTGCTGCCCTTGAAGCGCCTGAAGATCGATCGCGCTTTCGTGAGGGATGTCGTGGCCAACCGCTCCGACCAGGCCATCGTGCGGGCCATCGTGGCCATGGCCGGGGCGATGGGCATCGAGCTGATCGCCGAGGGCGTGGAAGAACCCAGCCAGAGTGACTGGCTCCGCGCCGCCGGGGTGCTGGAGGCCCAGGGCTGGCTCTTTGCCAAGGCCATGCCCGCCGAAGACTTCCTGAACTGGCTGGGCAAGCGCTGACCCGGGGGTGCACTGCGGCACACTGGGTGCCCGAACGCTCTTCGCTCCACCCATGCGCCTACTCCGTCATCTGGCTGCTGCTGCGCTCACGCTGCTGCTCGGCACCGCTTTCGCGGCCAAGGCCGCGCCGGCCGACAAGAAGCCTGCTGCCCCAGCACCCCGCAGCGCGAGCGCGTCGCCCGACCACTGGCACCTGCCCGTCACCACCCACACCCTGCCCAACGGCCTGACGCTGGTGGTGACTGAAGACCAGAGCTCGCCCACCGTGGGCATCAGCGTGGTCTACAAGGTGGGCATGCGGCGCGAGCCGCGTGGCCGCAGCGGTTTTGCGCACCTCTTCGAGCACCTGATGTTCCAGGGCACGCCAGTGGCGCCCAAGGGCGTGTTCGACCGCGTCACCACCGCCGGCGGCGGTGACAACAACGGCAGCACGCGCGCCGACTTCACCAACTACATCGAACGTGCGCCGGTCTCGGCGCTGGAAACCATGCTGTGGCTGGAAGCCGACCGCATGAAGACGCTGGACTTCAACCCCACCACGCTGAAGAACCAGCAAGACGTGGTGAAGGAGGAGATCCGCGTCAACGTGCAGAACGCGCCCTACGGCGGCTTCATGTGGATCGACATCGGCATGCTGGCCTTCGACAAGTGGGAGAACAAGCACGACGGCTACGGCAGCTTCGAAGACCTGGACCAGGCCAACCTCGACGACGTGCGCGCCTTCCACCGCGATTTCTACGGCCCCAACAACGCCGTCATCGCCATTGCTGGTGCGGTGACGCCGGCGCGCGCGCTGGCGCTGGTGCAGAAGCACTTCGGCGGCATCCCGCGCCGGCCGGTGCCGCCGCTGGCGGATTTCAGCGAGCCGCTGAACACCGCCGAGCGCCGCCTGGTGCAGAACGACGCGCTGGCCCAGGTGCCTGGCCTGGCCGCGGCCTGGAAGATGCCCGTGCGCGGCAGCGCCGACCACGCGCCCATGGTGGTGCTGGGCGAGGTGCTGGCCGGCGGCAATGCCTCGCGCCTGTACCAGGGGCTGGTGAAGGGCCGCGAGCTGGCGCTGAACCTCGAAAGCCTGTGGGGCCTGACCGGCCCCTGGCAGTACGACGGCCCGACGCTCTTCACGCTGTTTGCGCTGTACAAGCCCGGCACCAGCGCAGACGGCGTGCTGGCCGCGGTGGACGAAGAAGTGGCGCGCATCGTGCGCGAAGGCGTGTCTGATGCCGAGCTGCGCCGCGTGAAGACGCGCATGAAGGCCGATTGGTACAACGGCCTGGAAAGCTTCCTCGGCCGGGCCGACCTGCTGGCGCAACTGCAGGCGATGTGGGGCGACGCGCAGGTGGTGAACCAGATCCCGGTGTGGATCGACGGCGTCACATCGGCGCAGATCCAGCGCGTGGCCGCCACCTACCTGACGCGTGCCAACCGCTCGGTCATCGACCGCCGGCCCGCCGCTGCCGCTGCGCCTACGCCGGCCGCCGCCTCCACCCCCGCCGCCCGATGAGAGCCGCCATGACCTTGCGCCCCCTGAACCGCCCCACCGCGCTGCGTTCCCTGGCCTGCGTGGCCGCGCTGCTCGTGGCCGCCGCGCCCGCACTCGCGCAAAGCGCCGCGCCGCCGCCCTTCCCGAAGGACATGCCGCGTTTCGGCCCCGACCCCGTGCTGCCTGCGCCCCAGGTCAGCCGCCACCGCCTGCCCAACGGGCTGGAGGTGTGGGTGGTGCCGCGCGCCGGCTTGCCCCGTGTGGACGCCATGCTCGCCGTGCGTGGCGCCGGCCAGGCGGCCGATGCGCCAGCGCAGGCCGGTTTCAGCGCGCTGCTGGCGGCGCTGTTGAGCGAAGGCACGCAGCGGCGCAACGCGCTCGCGCTGGCGCAAGACGTGCAGGCCCTGGGCGGCAGCCTGGGTGCGGCGGCCAGCGCCGATGGCATCACCGTGGGTGCGCAGGCCCTGGCCTCGCAGGCCGGCCCCCTGCTGCAACTGCTGGCCGAGGTGGTGCGCGAGCCGGCCTTTGCCGCGGCCGAGGTGCAGCTGGCCCGCAACAACGCGCTGGAAGGCCTGAAGGTGGCCAGCGCCGAGCCCGGCTACCGCGCCGAGGGCGCCCTGGGCCCGGCCCTCTTCGGCAGCCACCCCTACGCGCGCAGCCAGGCCACCGAAGCCGGCTTGATGAGCGCCACGCCCGAGGCCCTGCGCCGCGCGCACGCGCAGCGTTTCCGGCCCGAGCGCGCATTGCTGGTGGTGGCCGGCCGCATCACCGCAGCCGAGGGCCTGGCGCTGGCGCGCGCCGCCTTCGGCAGCTGGCAGGCTGCGGGTGAAGCGCTGCCGCCGACGCC
>VYLK01000544.1_pt1 | contig 12089 bp, 11 predicted proteins | sample 5114321 | NCBI WGS metagenome assembly VYLK01 (sample SAMN12291792, study PRJNA351875) | freshwater metagenome | isolation source: freshwater lake | place: USA: Michigan, MSU2 Lake | collected 2011-08-16
CCGCCGGCACCGCCGCCGTAGCCACCGCCGCCACCACCACCGTAGCCGCCGCCACCGCCGCTGCGGCCACCGCCGCCGCCGAAGCCGCCCGGACGCTCTTCACGGGGACGGGCTTCGTTCACCACGACGGCACGGCCGTCGATGGGCTGGCCGTTCATGCCGTTGATCGCGGCTTGCGCTTCGGGGTCGGAACCCATCTCGACAAAGCCGAAACCCTTCGAGCGACCGGTTTCACGGTCCATCATCACCTTGGCGGACGTGACGGTGCCGAACTGCGAAAAGGCCTGCAGCAGCGAGTCGTCGCGAACCGAGTAAGCCAAGTTACCTACGTAAAGTTTGTTTCCCACGGGGAGCCCTCAAAAGAACCTGTCAATAACCATGCGGAGCTCAACCCTGCGTGAACCAATCATGCGAAAGGTGCGGCTGCCAAACACAGACTCCCTATTAGCGCACCGCCTTGAGCGGCATGTAAAGAACCCGAGTCACGAGTGTTGTTTTCGCGCGCCGCGGAAAAACCCGGGCGACGGGCGGGTACAGCCAGTTTCAGCGGGTATGGGCCCGCTGGGCCTGGGGACCAGCGCCTACCATCGCGGCCCATGGACCTGCTCAAGCCCCTGATCGCGTTGCTGGCGATCGTCAACCCGATCGGGGTGGTGCCCTTCTTCATCCACTTCACGCAGGCCTTCAACCGCGAGCAGCGCCAGCGCACCATCCGCATCAGCGCCTTCTCGACCTTCTGCGTCATCGCCATCAGCGCTGTCGCGGGCCTGAAGGTGATCGAGTTCTTCGGCATCTCGCTGGCCAGCTTTCAGGTGGGCGGCGGCACGCTGCTCCTGATCAGCAGCCTGGCGATGCTGAATGCCGAGCAGGCCGACACCAAACCCAGCGATCTGAACGAGGGCGACCAGAAGGTGGACGCCGGCGCCAGCATCGCCGTGGTGCCGCTGACCATCCCGCTGCTCACCGGGCCGGCCACGATCTCCACCATGGTGATCTATGCCGACAAGACGCGGCACCTCTGGGAGCTGGGCGTGCTGGTGGCCTACGGCGTGGTGATCGCGCTGGTGGTGTTTCTCGTGTTCTCGGCTTCGGGGCGCATCGCCAAGGTGCTGGGCCGCACGGGCATCAACATCATGACGCGGCTGATGGGCCTGATCCTCGCGGCCATGGCCGTGGAACTGCTGGCCGACGGCCTGGTGAAGCTCTTCCCGGTGCTGGCCAGCCACATGAGCCGCTGACCTCGCCCCAATGAACGACAGCAACCCCGTCTTCGATCACGTGATCGTCGGCGCCGGCACCGCCGGCTGCCTGCTGGCCAACCGCCTGTCGGCCGACCCGAACTGCCGCGTGCTGCTGCTGGAGGCCGGCGGGCCCGACAACTACCACTGGATCCACATCCCGGTGGGGTATCTGTACTGCATCGGTAACCCGCGCACCGACTGGCTCTTCTTCACCGAAGCCGACCCCGGGCTCAACGGCCGCGAACTGCGCTACCCGCGCGGCAAGGTGCTGGGCGGCTGCAGCAGCATCAACGGCATGATCTACATGCGCGGCCAGGCGCGTGACTACGCGCAGTGGGCCCAGATCACCGGCGATGCTGGCTGGGGCTGGGAGCACTGCCTGCCGCACTTCCTGCGCCATGAAGACCACTGGCGCGGCGCCGTGGCCGGCGCGCACTGCGCGGGGGGCGAGTGGCGGGTGGAGAAACAGCGGCTGCGCTGGGAGATCCTGGACGCCTTCGCCGCTGCGGCCCGCGAGGCCGGCATTCCCGCCAGCGACGACTTCAACCGCGGCAGCAACGAAGGCGTGGGTTATTTCGAAGTCAACCAGCGCAGCGGCATCCGCTGGAACACGAGCAAGGCCTTCCTGCGGCCGGTGCAAAGCCGCCCGAACCTGACCGTGTGGACGCACGCCCAGGCCCACCGGCTGGTGCTGGACGGCCCGCGCGTGACGGGTGTGGAAGTGCAGCGCGGCACCGACGCCCCCGTGGCCGTGCGCGCCGCGCGCGAGGTGGTGCTGTGCGCCGGGGCCATCGGCACGCCGCAGTTGCTGCAGCTCTCAGGCATCGGCGCGGGCGAGCGGCTGCACGCCCTGGGCATCACGCCCCGGCACGAACTGCCTGGCGTGGGCGAGAACCTGCAAGACCACCTGCAGATCCGCGCGGTGTTCTCGGTGGAAGGCGTGAAGACGCTGAACACGCAGGCGAATTCGCTGTTGGGCAAGGCGGCCATCGGGCTGGAGTACCTGCTCAAGCGCAGCGGGCCCATGAGCATGGCGCCATCGCAGCTGGGCGCCTTCACGCGTTCGTCACCAGACCAGCCGCACCCGAACGTGCAGTACCACGTGCAGCCGCTGTCGCTGGACGCCTTCGGCCAGCCGCTGCACCGTTTCAACGCCTTCACGGCCAGCGTCTGCAACCTCAACCCCACCTCTCGCGGCCACGTGCGCCTGCGCAGCCCAAGGCCCGAAGATGCGCCGGTGATCCAGGCGCGTTACCTCTCCACGCCCGAAGACCGCCAGGTGGCGGCCGATTCGCTGCGCCTGACACGCCGCATCGCCGCCATGCCGGCGCTGGCGAAGTACCGGCCGCAAGAGGTGAAGCCGGGCGTGCAGTTCCAGAGCGACGAAGAACTGGCACGCCTGGCCGGTGACATCGGCACCACCATCTTCCACCCCGTGGGCACCTGCCGCATGGGCGCCGAGGGCGACCCGGGCGCGGTGGTGAACCCGCGCCTGCAGCTGCGCGGGCTGGCCGGGCTGCGCATTGCCGACGCCAGCGTGATGCCCACCATCACCAGCGGCAACACCAACTCGCCCACGCTGATGATTGCCGAGCGCGCCGCGCAGTGGTTGCAGGCCGGCGGGTAAGTCCGGATGGTGGGCGCCGGCGCCCGGTTGTTACATTTGTGTCACTCGTGGCGATGTCGGCCTGGCCCTCTGGTCTTCCGGCCCGCCTCACGGGGGCCTGAGGAGACATCGGACAGAATTCGAAGAGCAGAACACAGACCGACCCCGCAGATGGGTTGGCTTTTTCAAGGCGCCGCTGGTCGGCGCCTTTTTCATGCCCGCGCCGATGGTCGGTGCTCTCTTCAGGCCCACGCCGCGTGAAGGCGGGTGTTTCGGGTGTCTTTCGGGCGATCGGCCGTGGTTCAGCGGCCTAGCATGGGCGCGAGAAGCCCCTGCCCTGAACGCCCGAAGGTCTGCCATGTCCGTGAACCCTGAACTGCGCAAGCTGGACATCGACATCCCCTCGCAGCCGCAGTCTTTGGTGCAGCTTTCGCTGCTGATGGCCGACGAAGACATCAACATGCAGGCTGCCGCGAGCCTGATCGAAACCGACATGGCGCTCGCTGCCGCCGTGATGAAGGCGGTGAACTCCTCGCTCTACGGCCTGAAGGGCCGCGTGCAAAGCGTGCACCAGGCCATCACCTACCTCGGCATGCGAGAGGTGGCCGCCATCACCTTCGAGATGGGGCTGCGCGCAGCCTTTCCGCCGGCGCCGGAGCTGGAGCCGCTGTGGCAGCGCGCCGGCCAGCGGGGCACGCTGATGGGCAAGCTGGCGGCCAAGCTCTCGCTCGACGCCTGGGGGGCGCACTCTGCCGGGCTGTTTGAAGAGTGTGGCAAGGCGGTGCTCTTCCGCCATGCCACCGACCATTACCGCGCCATGCTGCGCGCCACCGACAACGACGTCGACCTCGTCGGCCTGGAGCATGCCGGTTTCGGCGTCAGCCACGACGCGCTGGGCGCGGCCCTGTGCGAGAGCTGGGGCCTGGGCGCGGCGGCCGTGGCCAGCGTGCGGCATCACGTGGTGGCGCAGGCCGCACTGGCCCTGCCGGCAGCCGAGGGTCGGCGCTCGATCAGTGCGCTGTCGGTGGTGGCCCATGTGCTGATGCAAGACCCCGGGCGGCTGGACGAGGCCGTGCGCGCGGTGGCCCCCGCGGCCGATCTGGACGAGATGCTGGTGCTGCGCGCCGCCCGGCAGGCCCATGAACAGCTGCTCGAGGCGCAAAAGGCCGGCCGCACCGTGGCGCACTGAACCTCAGGGCATCCCCCTTGGGAGGGGTGAGCCCCTCTGTTCGTCAGCTTGAGGAAAGCCCGTCTGGGCAGCAGGGCCGGGCTTGGGTAGTCTCGCGCCTCTTTGCGCTGTCCCAGGGCCCGCACGCCCTCACCACCCCATCATGGCATCCACCGTCTCGCCCGAAGCGCTCGCCCTGCAGCGCCTGTACCACTGGGAATCCAACACGCCCGATCGCGTGGCCTTCACGCAGCCCCAGGGCGGCGGTGCCGTGCTCGACTACACCTGGAAGCAGGTGGGCGACCAGGTGCGCCGCATGGCCAGCCACCTGCAGAGCCTGGGTCTGCAGCCCGGCGACAAGGTGGCCATGCTGTCGAAGAACACGGCGCACTGGATCATGAGCGACCTGGCCATCTGGATGGCCGGCTGCATCTCGGTGCCGCTGTACCCCACGCTGGCCGCCGGCACCATCCGCCAGATCCTCGAGCACAGCGGTGCCAAGCTGCTGTTCGTGGGCAAGCTCGACGGCTGGGAAGGCATGAAGCCCGGCATCCCCGCCGGCCTGGCCTGCATCAGCCTGCCGCTGTGCCCGGCCGATGCCGCCAAGAGCTACCCCACCTGGGAGAGCCTGACGGCCCAGAGCACGCCCCTGCAGGGCCAACCCGTGCGCGAAGCGGCCGACCTGGCCACCATCATGTACACCAGCGGCACCACGGGCGCGCCCAAGGGCGTGATGCACAGCTTCGGCAGCTTTGCCCAGGCGGTGCAGCAGGGCCTGCAGCGCATTCCACTGCGCCAGGATGGCCGCATGCTGAGCTACCTGCCGCTGTCGCACGTGGTGGAGCGCGCGCTGGTCGAGCACGGCCAGCTGGCCACCGGCATGCACGTGTTCTTCGCCGAGAGCCTGGAGACCTTCACGGCCGACCTGCAGCGCGCACGGCCCACGGTCTTCTTCAGCGTGCCGCGCCTGTGGGTGAAGTTCCAGCAGGGCGTGCAGGCCAAGATGCCGGCCAAAAAGATGAACCTGCTGCTGAGCCTGCCCATCCTGGGCGGCATCGTGCGCAAGAAGATCCTCTCGGCCCTGGGCTTGCAGGAGTGCATCTTCGCTGCCGGCGGCGCCGCGCCCATGCCGCACGAACTGCTGAACTGGTACGCCAAGCTCGGCTTGCGCGTGGCCGAGGGCTACGGCATGACCGAGAACCTGGGCGCCAGCCACATCACCGACGGCGACCCGGTCAGCTTCGGCACCGTGGGCCGGCCCTATGACGTGGTGCAGTGCCGCATCGCGCCGGAGAACGGCGAGATCCAGGTGCGTGCCCCGTGGACGATGCTGGGCTACTACCGCGAGCCCGAACTGAGCCGCGACGCGATGACGCCCGACGGCTGGCTCAAGACAGGCGACAAGGGCGCGGTCGACGGCCAGGGCCGGCTGAAGATCACCGGCCGCGTGAAAGACCTGTTCAAGACGAGCAAGGGCAAGTACGTGGCGCCCGCGCCCATCGAGGACCGGCTGGTGATGCACCCCGCGGTGGAAGCCTGCTGCGTGACGGGTGCCAACCTCGGCCAGCCGCTGGCCTTGGCCATGCTGAACCCCGAGGGCGCGAAGAAGGCGCAGAGCGCCGAAGGCCGCGCCGAGCTGGAAAGCACGATGGCCGCGCACATCGACGCCATCAACGCCACGCTCGATCCGCACGAGCAGCTGGATTGCATCGTGCTGATGTCCGAGGCCTGGACGGTGGACAACGACATCATCACGCCCACCTTCAAGGTCAAGCGCAACCGCATCGAAGACCTGTTCGCGAAGAACTACGACAAGTGGGTGGGCGCGCGCAAGAAGGTCGTCTGGTACGGCGCCTGAGCGGCCTGAGCGGCGGCCAGCTGCCGAAACAAACGGGGCCCGCGGGCCCCGTTTTTCATGCGCCGTGCCGCGGCTTCAGGGCCGGGAAGCGGCCGAGGCCGGCACCGCGGGCGGCTGCGCGTTCGGCACGATGACGCCGGTGGCCAGCGGGATCTCGTCGCTGACGGTGACGGCCGTCACGTAGTAGCGCGTGTCGCCGAAGCAGCTGCCGGGCAGGCCGACCTTCTCTTCATAGTGCAGCGTCACGCGCTTGCCCATGGCGCGCGTGACCTGCTGCGCCACCTCGTCGCCCCAGATGGTGAAGAGAAACTTCTCGGGCGTGGTGCCGGGCAGCGAGACGAGCGTCAGCTCGCCTTCCCAGGTCTTGCAGATCCAGCCCTTGTTGGAGAGCTTCTGCACCCAGCCGGCGCGGTCGCCGGTGGAGTAGCTCCAGCTCAGCGCGGCCCAGAAGTAGGCGGCCAAGAGCAGGGCCAGCACGACCAGGGGCAGGACAACACGTTTGAACATGACGGGGGCGCGGTGGCGCTCAGGGCGAAGGATGGGCGCGGATTATCAGCCGCGGGCCAGGGCCAGCTCGGCCGCGGCCAGGTCTTCCAGCGCGCTGCCCACGGCCTTGAAGACCGTGACGTCACCGCCCTGCTGGCGGCCGGCGTGCTGGCCGCGGCACAGCTGCGCCAGCGTGGCCTGCAGGCGCGCTGGCTTGAACTGCCCCTCGGCCGTGGCCTGCACCAGGTCGCCGGCCTTGAGCAGCGCTTCTTCGGTGTCGACGAACACGCGGCTGCGCGTGAAGCAGGCGGCGTCGGCCTCGCGCGTGTCGGGCGCGAAGCTGCCGATGAGGTCGAGGTGCGTGCCAGGCGCCAGCCACGCACCCTGCACCAGCGCCTGCCGCGCCAGCGTGGCGCAGCTGACGATGCAGGCGCTGCGCACCGCGGCTTCCAGGTCGGTGCTGGCTTGCGCGTCAAAGCCTTGCTCGCGCAACTGCGCGGCCAGGCGCTCGGCGCCTTCGGGGCGGTGGTTCCACACCGTCACGCGCTGCAGCTTGGGGCGCACCTGGCGGTAGGCCTCGGGCAGCAGGGTGGCCACACGGCCGCTGCCCAGCAGCACGAGGTGTTGCACGTCGGCGCGCGCCAGGTAATGCGCGGCCAGCGCCGAAGCCGCGGCGGTGCGGCGTGCGGTGAGTTCGCTGCCGTCCATCAGCGCCACCGGCACGCCGGTGTTGGCGTCGAACAGCAGGTAGATGGCGTGCAGCCCTGGCAGGCCGAGCGCCGTGTTGCCGGGGAAGATGTTGATGGTCTTGACGCCGAGGTGGCGCCCCGGCTGCCAGGCTGGCATCAGCAACACCGTGCCGGCGTCGCCGATGCGGTGGGTGTGGCGCTGCGGCACCTCGCAGCCCGCGATGAACATCTCGCGCAGCGCCGGCACCAGCGCGCCCAGCGGCAGGCGCTGGGCGAGGGCGGCGGCGTCGAGCTGCAGCACGGGCCCGGGTGTTCGCCGCCGCTGCGCCTTACTTCTTGTTGGCCTTGAAGTCGGTGAAGGTGCGCGTCTGCAGGCGGCGGGCGTTGTTGTCCAGCGCCTTGGGCATGGCCATCTTCTTGAGCTCCGCTGCGGGCGGGAAGATCACCGGGTTGGCCGCCAGTTCGGGCTTCACGAAGGGCTTGCTGGCGCTGTTGGGGTTGCCGTAGAAGACCTGGTTGGTCAGCGCGGCGTGGTTCTCCGGCTTCATGATGAAGTTGATGAAGGCGTGCGCGTTCTTCGGGTGCTTGGCGTCCTTGGGGATGGCCATGGTGTCGAAGAACAGCGTGGCGCCGGCCGGCGGGATCAGCGCCTGGATCTTCTGCCCCGTCTTGCCCTCGGTGGCGCGGCCGGCGGCGATGTTGAAGTCGCCGGCGTAGCCCAGGCTCACGCAGATCTGGCCCTGGGCCAGGTCGTTGATGGGGCCGGGGCTGCTGATGCGCGTGACGAAGGGGCGCGCTGCCTTCAGCACGGCGGCGGCGGCGGCGTAGTCGGCGGCGTTGCTGCTGTAGCCGTCTTTGCCGGCGTAGATCATGGCCACCGGGATCACTTCGCTGGCCGAATCGAGCACGTGGATGCCGCAGCTCTTCACCTTGGCGGCGAGTTCGGGCTTGAAGATCAGGTCCAGCGGGTTGGCCGGCATGGGCGTGCTGCCGAGCGCGGCCTTGACCTTGTCGGCGTTGATGCCGATGGTGACGAAGCTCCACAGCCAGGTCACCAGGTGCTTGTTGCCGGGGTCGCTTTCGCCCAGCTTGTCCAGCAGCGCGGGGTCGAGGTTCTTCCAGTTCGGCAGTAACGCGCGGTCCAGCGGCAGGAAGAGGCCGGCCTCGATCTGGCGCTTGGCGAAGTGCGAGGAGGGCACCACGACGTCATACCCCGTCTTGCCGGCCACCAGGCGGGCGTGCAGGGTCTCGTTGCTGTCGAAGGTGTCGTAGCGCACCTTGATGCCGGTTTCCTTCTCGAACTTGGCGATGGTGTCCGGGCCGATGTAGTCGGCCCAGTTCAGCACGTTCAGCACCTTGGGCTCGGCGGCCTGGGCCAGCGCGGCCCCGCTGGTGAAGAGCGCGGCGCCGGCCAGGCCGAGCGCAAGCAGGGTGCGGGTGAAGGGGCGGCGGGCGGTGCGCATGGCGGGGGGCTCCTCGGAGGGTGGCGGGGATGAGCGGGTCTGGCGTGCTTCAGGACCGACAGGCCAGGTCCTCAAACGGACGGGGCGGGATTGTGGCCGACCGGCCGCCCGCGCCGGCCCTCACCACGCAATGGCCGTGCCGTCCCAGGCGAAAAAGCCACCGCTGTCGGTGGGCTGCAGGCCGCCGAGCACACGCAGCAGGTTGGCGGCGGCCACTGGCGGCGTGGTGGCTTCGGCGTCGCCGATGATGGGCGCCGACAGGCCCGACTGCACCGTGCCCGGGTGCAGCGCGGCAAGCACCGCCAGCGGGCGCTTGCGCGCCACCTCGATGGCCGCGGTGTGCAGGAACTGGTTCAGCGCCGCCTTGCTGGCGCGGTAGGCGTACCAGCCGCCCTTGCGGTTGTCGCCGATGCTGCCCACGCGCGCCGAGAGCACGGCCACCAGCGCGCGCTCTTTCAGCGGCAGCAGCTCGCAGAAGTGCTTGAGCACCAGCGCCGGGCCGATGGCGTTGAGGGCCATCGCGCGGGCGAGGGTTTCGGGCTCCAGGTCGGCCAGGCGTTTTTCGGGCGAGCGGGGCCCGAGCTGCAGCACGCCGGTGGCGCACACCAGCAGGTGCAGGCCGCCCGGGCCGGGCAGTTGCTCGCGCAGGTGTGCGGCGGCGGCGGCGATGCTGGCCTCATCGAGCAGGTCCAGCGCCGGTGCGCTGCGGCGCGACAAGGCGTGAACGCCGCCACAGCGCGGATCGGCCTGCAGCGCCTGCACCAGCGCACCGCCGATGGCGCCCGTGGCACCGATGACGGCGGCGCGGTAGCCCTCGGGCAAGGAAGCGAGAGTGCTCATTCGGGAACCGGCGCCGGCACATCACGCCGGCCGAACATGCCCCAGCCTTCCATCGTGAGCACCGCCTGCTCGTGCTGGTTGCGCATCGTCCAGCGGCAACGCAGCAGGCCGATGTGCGGCTTGCTGTTCATCGGCCGCGCTTCCAGGATCTCCATGCGCAGCCGCAGCGTGTCGCCAGGGAACACGGGTTTCAGCCAGCGCAGGCTGTCGATGCCGGGGCTGCCCTGGCTGCTGCTGTCGAGCAGGTAGCCGTCGCACATGATGCGCATGGCCATCGCGCAGGTGTGCCAGCCGCTGGCGCACAGGCCGCCGAAGACCGAGGCCGCAGCAGCCTCGTCGTCGAGATGGAAAGGCTGGGGGTCGAACTGGCTGGCGAAGGCGATCACGGCCTCGCGGCTGACCGGCTGGCCCTCGAAATCCATCACATGCCCGATGGGGAAGTCTTCCCAGCAGTAGCGAGGCGCGGCCCTCGGCCGTGGTGCGTGTGGGGGCTGTTCTGTGTGCATGGACGGCCAGCATAGCGGCGCGACAATGCGCGCCACTGCGAACCCTGAACAAGCCCACCGCCATGACGCTGCTGATCCTCGGCCTGATCCTCTTCCTCGGCGCGCACTCCACGCGCATCTTTGCCGAGGGCTGGCGCACGAACTTCATCGCCCAGCGCGGCGAGATGACGTGGAAGGGCCTGTACACGGTGGTCTCCATCGCCGGCTTTGTGCTGCTGGTCTGGGGCTACGGCCAGGCGCGTTTGGACCCCACGGTGCTGTGGGGCTCGCCGCGGTGGACACGCCACCTGGCCGCGCTGCTGACGCTGCCGGCTTTCGTCTTCCTGGCCGCGGCCTACGTGCCCGGTAACGCCATCAAGGCCAGGCTCAAGCACCCGATGGTGCTGGGCGTGAAGGTCTGGGCGCTGTCGCACCTGATCGCCAACAACACGCTGGCCGACCTGCTGCTCTTCGGCGGCTTCCTGCTTTGGGCGGTGTTGAACTTCCGCGCCGCACGGGCGCGCGATCGCGCCAATGGCACGGTCTATGCGCCGGGCCGGGCTGTGCCCAGCGTCATCACCGTGGTGGCCGGGCTGGTGGCCTGGGCCGTGTTCGCGTTCTGGGCCCACGGTGCGCTGATCGGTGTGAAGCCTTTCGGCCCCATGGGCGCCGCTTGAGGGAGCGCTGAGCCATGAGCGCAGGCTTGCTTTGGGTGCTGAGCGCACTGCTCATCGTGGTGGGCGTGGCCGGCACGGTGCTGCCGGCGCTGCCGGGGACGGCCTTCGTGCTGGGCGGCATCGTGCTCGGCGCGTGGATCGACGATTTCACCCGCGTGCCGGTGTGGGTGGTGGTGGTGTGCACCGTGCTGGCGGTGCTGGCCTGGGTGCTGGATTACGTGGCCGGCCTGATGGGCGCGCGCCGCGCCGGGGCCAGCAAGCAGGCGCTGATCGGCGCCGCGGTGGGAACTGTGGTGGGCCTGTTCATGGGCATCGTCGGCGTGCTCTTCATGCCGCTGGTGGGCGCTGCGGTGGGCGAGTACCTGGCGCGCAAGAACGAGCGCCAGGCGCTGCAGGTGGGCGTGGCCACCTGGCTGGGCATCATGGCCGGGCTGCTGGCCAAGGTGGTGCTGGCCTTCATGATGATCGGCATCTTCATCGTGGCGCTGGTGTTCTGAACACCGCGCCCGGCGGGGCTCACACCGGCCGGCGCACGCCGCTTTCCAGCTTGAAGATGCGCGCCGCGTCAGCGCCGCCCTGGCCTGCGGCCGGCAGGCACACGCCGTAGCGGAAGGGGCCTTCCTCGCGGCCTGGGAAGTCGAAACGCAGGTCGCGGAACCAGGCGCAGCGCTCGTTGGCCGTGTCGGGCGGGCCGGGCAGCCAGGCCGGCGTCTGCGCGAACCAGCGGAAGAAGCCGAAGGCCGGCGCGTTCCACGCTTCCATCACCCAGGCCGGTGCGCCTTCGCCACCGAACTTGGGCACCTGCTGCCACACGGCCTGCTGCACGGGCAGGTAGGGGGCGGAGAAGCGCTGGATGAAGTGGCTGTCGGCATCCAGCATCAGCGGCTCGGTGCGGCGCGTGTTGACGTGGGCGAGGTGGTAGGTCTGGCCGTCGAAGACCGTCACCGTCCAGTTGAAGGGCGATGCCGGGCGCGGCATCACCGTCACCTCAGCCTTGTTCATGCCCTGGGCGCGGGCGTGGCGTTCGCCCACCTCCAGCGCCTCGTACTGGCCCACGGTGGCCAGGCCCACCCAGGCCGCCGCGGCGCCCAGGCCCAAAGCGGCCGGCCAGCGCCGGCGCGGGAACACCGCCGCCAGCACCAGGCCGGCCAGCAGCAGGCCGCTGAACATCAGGTCGATGATGAACATCGAGCCCAGGCCGAAGCGGCGGTCTGAAAACGGCTGCAGCAGCATGGTGCCGAACTGGGTGATCCAGTCGCCGGCGATGTGGATGGCGATGCCGGCCGTGGCGAAGACGTACAGGCTCTTCCATCCGCCCGGCTGGCCGCGCGTGGTGCGGAAGGCCAGCGCCATCAGCCACGCCACGATGAAGGCCCACAGCGGCAAGAGCAGCGCCGAGTGCGTGACGCCCCGGTGCTGCGTGAGGTAGGCGATGTCGCCGAACCACTGCGCCACCACGTCCACATCAGGGAAGGCGCCGGCCACCAGGCCCACCACCACGCCCTGCCAGGGCAGCGGCGCGGCGGCGCCGCCGTCCCAGGCGGCGGTGAAGCGGCCGGGGGGTTGCAGGCCGGGC
>VYLK01000546.1_pt1 | contig 12055 bp, 7 predicted proteins | sample 5114321 | NCBI WGS metagenome assembly VYLK01 (sample SAMN12291792, study PRJNA351875) | freshwater metagenome | isolation source: freshwater lake | place: USA: Michigan, MSU2 Lake | collected 2011-08-16
AGGGTGATGCAAGGGTTTTAAGAGATTCTAGCAGATTTAAGTGCATTTGGGAAGCTCTCAATCAAGCTAAAAGCCCTTTCCTGTAAGGTTTTTAGATTTATTCAGCAAACCCTAGATAAAATTTTCAATGTGACAGTTGAGGGTGCGGAATGTGGGACATTAGGGAACGCACCCTACAAGATTGCGATCGCACTACTCTCTACTGCCCCGATCGTTGGCAAAGAGGCATCTAACGGTGAAGTTAGGTTGCGGTCGATTTGGAGCTATATTCTGCCACAACTCGTCGGTCAATAATGCATACAGTAATTAACAACACAAATTATCAACGGGATACAACGCAGAAGTTCTTAGGATTCTTACCTGCCCAACATTGGCTCCAAGTGGATCGTTAAAACTTCCGTTTGGCTCTGGAAGTAATTCCGCACCTAAAATACTCAACGGGGTTTCTTCTGGTAATCCAAAATCTCTTAGTAAGGCTACCACCTCATTTTGCGGCCAAAATGTATGCCCTTGGATAGATACTTGTAAATTTTGGGTTGCTTGACGATCTGTGGCATAAACAACACTACTGAGATTTAGCAAGTCAACTCCTGCTCTATTTTTTATTACCTTGGCATCTTTCCTTGAAAGTATGCGCCCTATTCTCTTGTCCAATTCAACATTTCGCATGGTACTACCGTCGGCTTGATTTACCTGAGCATATAAAACGAACCATATTTGGGTATTAGGCGGAATGCTTTGCAGATTAGCTCCTTGATGAAATGCCTGTGCATAGGTTGAAGAAGCGAGGATACCACTTTTGACACGGAACACGTTGCAGCGAAGCGGCGCACTTGGATGTTGAACGCCGTCAAGTATAACTGGCGATCCGAATCTGGCTTGAGCAGTACTCCAAAATGGTCTTGTCGGTGTACTTTTGTCATGTCCAACTCGAAGTTCATAGGTGTAAAAGCCAAATAATTCGGGTGAGTCGGGATATGTTCCAGGGGGCAGCGGTACTATGAAATGCCGATCGGAATCTTGTGCAGGTATGAGACGTTGCATTGCAGTCATTCCAGCAAAGTCGTCTGACTGACCGGGAGAAATTACTCGTACCAGTTCGGGGTCAAGCGACCATTGTTCATAACCAGCCGGTTCTGCTAAAGGCTGATAATGTTGTAAGAGCATTGGATCTGCTGTCTGTGTCAGCACACGCACAAAGTAAGTATCACGGTCATCGGCAGGGGCTTTCTCAAATTCTAGCCAAAGCATTTTTCGCCTTTCACCTGTACTGGCGTATCCGTCGCCAATTACATAAGGGCTAAGTGCTATTCCTGCTGAGATTACCCTTGGTATCTGACGTGGCGGAATCGTTATTGGTAAATGATTTTGGCAATTTACTTCAAGGAATTCCCCGGTTTCAAACTGCACCGTTAAAAAGTATTCAACCTGAACCTCGTATGGCTTACCATCCGTGCCCAAAGGAGGCTGAAAAGCATCGACAAAAACAAAGTGACTGCTATCTCGATTTGGGCTTTCTTCTTCGGCAATCAGGGGGGTTACAGCGTGCATCATCCGAACCTCGCCGACCAACTGGCGAGGTTCACTATAGGAGTTGCCATTTAAGCGTATAGCTCTTTCAACCTTAAACGTTGGAGCTGTAAACCCCTTCCATGTCCAGTCTCGGTTGATTTGCCATTGCAGTACATTAACCCATTGATTAACAAGTTCGCTTGCTGCCATCAAGACTAAACTGCTGCTGTTGGCTGGTAGATAGTGTTTTAATCCCTTTGAGCAGCCGAAGATGCCTCGTTCCCCAGGCGGCATCAATAGAGTTGTATCATTTGCAACTAATCGAACAGCACCCGCGAGCCGCTGAACTAACACTGGCAAAGCTTCATTTTGGAGCACTACTGCGGTGGGCTGGCTTTCTTGTTCTAGATCTGTAGGTTGCAGATATACAGAACGGATAATATCCTGAGGTGCTTGCGGCAAAAAGAAGTCAACTTCGCTTTCGGCAAATTTATGTAAATTAATCGTTGAAATCGCTCCCAATCTGGAACGTTCGTTTCCGAAGTAATCATAATCTTCTTCTCCTACTGCTCGTAATTCTATTTTTATGTCTCTGGCAGTCGGTATCGGTAAAGCACCGTTTGGGTTCGGGGCTATTTGTGCGCTTATATCTACATCTGACAGCAAGGCACAATCGATAAATTCCAAATCCAAATCATAAGGACTATTCAAATTTGCGGGAAACAATCGGGTTGTTTTGTACCACTCGACAAAACTTTCATTATCTTTTTCTAACGGATTAGGGTCAAAGTCAGGAGTTCTTACCAGTACCCGAATGGACAGAATCGGGGTATCAATGTCTGGTACGGAAGGGTCAATTACATCCGCAGCCGCAAGACCTCGATTACCTTGTTGAATCGCTAATAATTCCGCCCGAACATTGGGATACTTTGTATAAAGTGCTTGAGGTGCCGTTATTGTGGGTCTTGCGATCGTATAGCGAGTGAGCGTTGCGTTCTGCGGGTTAGGATCAACTTCGGTCCAACTCACCGAACCAGGAGGGACAAATCTTTTAAAGTGTACGCCACAAACGGGTGACTCACCAGGTAGCAAACGCTCGTCGTTAAGAACGGGACCACCATTAGTTGTATCCACCATCCGCACCCGAAATTCATATTCGTTGCCGTACAAGAGTGGAACTTCATTGGCATCTTCGGACTGGTAGTACAGAGGGTTTACTCTTTCTCTCCCCATAATCAAAAGCATATCATCAGGATCGGTAACGGTTAACGACCCTCCTTTCCAACGAGTAAAATACGAAGGTATCCAGAATTGATCTTGAACGGTAGCTGGACAAACTTCTGTTCTCGATTCCCAACTCATCGCACCAAAGTCTATTCCAGCAAATAAGAACTGATCAGTTTTTACCTTGCTCAACGAGTGCCAATCGATTTCTCCCTGTTTCCGAACATCAATTCGATAGCCAACAACACCGATCGGGGCTTCGGCTGGTACAGTCATGGTTTCGGGGTCAAGACCCATTTGACGATTTTGAGCAATCAGGATATCTTCATCGTCCCAGGCAAGTTGAATGCCCTCTTCCCGCATGGGGGTTGGACCATTACCTTCTTCCTGTAGATGATTTCGGTATTTTGCTTGTCCACAGTGAACAATCTTTGCGAAGCCATCATTGAAACGGCTGGCTTCTAAAAAGGCTTCATCGAAGTTGCCTGGAAGTACTGTTACTGTTGGATCATCTACTACGGGGAACAATACAGGTGTAAACAATTGACGACTGGTTTTGAGGGCAGGGATGCGGGTGCCAAACACTTTAAGAAAGCCATCCGTACCAATCAAGCTACCGTAATCGCTTGAAGCATCAAGGCTGATGAATAACCAACCACCGTTTTTAAGTAAATCTGCTGGATTGACCTGCACCTCTAACTCATAGACAATGCCCATTTCTCGTGCCAGTCGAGGTTGGCGCAAGGCAAAAGAAAGTGCTTCTGCCCAACTTACCGAATCGTCAATTGGTTGTGGTGCGGGAGGAGCTTTGGGTGGACAATTCAACAAACAAGCGTAGGTATCGTCAGTGGATGCCAACATGGTTTTGGGTGCGACAAAAGCAAAGGATTTTGTGTAGGTACTCATCAGGTGCTTACGCACCATTAGCTCCGCCTTCCTGACTGGTACAGCTTCGCTTTTGGTGATTTTAAACTGACTTGCTAACTCATTAAAGAGTGCCTGCCGATTGACAGGCATAGCTGGCGATAAAACTTCTGTAGTATCTACATCGCTGAAACCCGGCATCTGCTGCCAATTCTTAGAGAGAAATGCCTTGAAAACCAAGTTGCAATCCGCAAAAGCAGGTCTAGGATCTGCTATGGGTAAGCCAGTGCCCAGAGGATTAAGCGGGCTTCCTGTTGGCATTACCAAAAGATGAACCGATAAAGTATTGGTAGTAGCCTCCCATCGTTGCAGGTAGGAGACAATGGTTAATTTTGGAGGTGTTGTTGCCATAATATTCTCCTTAACTAATGCTTTCAAAATTAGGGCTTTACTGTTGTTTGATACTCGTAGGATGCTTTGATGTTGATGACAAGGAAGATTGAAATGTTGATAGCAACTTGACCAGAAGCATCAATTAAACTGACATCAGTTTCTATGGTAGGAGTGCCTGGGTCATCTCCTTTGTAATAAACTCCCTTTAATTCGGCAGATATACCAACAGATACGATTGCCAAATCCACTTCTGCCTCTAACATCACCAAACCACCAAACTTAGCTGTGTCATCTTCATAAACAAAGACAAGACCAGCCGCCAAAAATGCTTGTGCTGAGAATGGTCCAATATTCCCTCCGATTCCAATTCCTACATAAGCAGCAATTTCGAGGGATTTAAATTTAATTGGTGTAACGGAAGATGATGTAGAGCCTGTGGCAGAAGGGGCGGTTGGGCTGACAGTAGATCTCAATGCAGCCCCTAGCTCAAGTCCAAGCACAACAAAAACAATGCCAACGACAGGTATTTTCCCTTGTAATTCTCCCCCTACTTTTGCACCAAAGAAAGCCATCCAGCCACCAGGCATTGTCGTATCAAGTACAGAATCAACACCAGCACTTCCTTTTAGCTTCAATTTAACTTTTTCACCCAAAGGTTTAGGTATCAGGTTAGGTGTTTCAAATCCCGTATGAACTTTAACCTCGTGCTTGGCATTAGTCATGCCCAGATCAATATCACCGATGTTAGCAGGGCTGCCCATACCTGGCAAAAAGTTGAGTGCATCCTGTATATCTGGTTTAAGAAGTGACTTAACGTCAACTAATTTGGCTTGTTGTGCATTGCCTGCTCTCAAACTAAAACGGGTACCGTAAAACTTAGAGATACCTAGTAAACTTGTCCAAATAAAGAAGTTGTCTAATTCAATATTCCAGTCATCGAAATTCAAATTAATCCTTAAATTTGATTGATCGTACTCGATGGCAATTTGGTCTACTCCGTCTTGTACCACTACCAACGGCACTCGCAAATTATTCAAATTAACTGGCGTATTCAGACGCAGTTTACCTGTGCCAGATTGAATGAGTAATTTGTAATTAGCTGTCGGAAACTCGATCGCATTGGCAACAGGCGGAAAAACCCCCTTGCTGGTTAGCATCGCAAATGGGTCGGCAAAAGCAGGCTTCAAGCTAGAGGATATTTCGTTTGTCCCGGAAACAATTACAGGGCGGCGAAATAGAAAAGCCTGAGAACCGGTGTTCTGCATAAAGCCGTAATCAAAGCGAGGTTGAGCGGCAAACAAATCAGATGGGTCGGCGAAACGGTACGGTCCAGCGGGACCGCTTATGTTCATCAGGTTGCCAGAAGGTGGGTTCCATGAATTTTCAATGAATAATGGTGTACCTCTGGATACATCAGCCGACATAGCTTCCTGTGGGTCTGAAGTATTGCCCGGTGCTGCCATTTTTACGACTGACCATGAGCCGTTATTGGGCAAAATGGGCTGCCCCCGCACAACTCCAACGAAATTGGGCGCTCCTCCATTATCTGTAACATCCACTTCAAAACGGGTGGCTCTAAATCTAAATCCAGAACTACCGACATTGAGTATAGTATCGATGGGACCGCCGATCGCTCCTTGGTCGGCAATGAGTTTGCGAAAAGCCGCAGCAGATAATGTCTTGCCCTTTGGAGATAACTGAATGAACCCCAAAATACCTTTGGCAAAGACCCTGCCGTTTTGTCCATCTAATTCAACATCTGCATCGAAATAAACTGGGGCTAATTCAACCGAATTTTCTATTGTCGATGGGTCTATATCTGGTGTTGGATCTGGAAGCGGATTAGGGTCAATGAATTGGATTATATTGTTGGAAGCAGGTCGGATGTTTTTTGTCTTGAAGCACCCTCTAAACATTCCTGGACGGAAGATGTAAGGCTGTGGCAAAACATCCGTTCTAAAATCAAAAATGCCAGCCTGTGTTGCCTGCCAACCGCTGTCCTTACGGATAACACCGCCTCCGCTCCTCCGCTCAATCGTCACTGAACGGGTAACGGTCATACCCCAAGGGTAAATCTTGGATACGAACTTCACCACCTCAAAGGCAGTGCGTCCTACCATTATTTTGAACTGAACTTTGCCTATTTGAGCTAAAGCACCAGGATTGTCCCACTCGCTGAAGTTGGAAGCTCCATAACCCGAAAGGTCGAATCGGGTAACAGGTACAAAGGGAGCCGTTCCACCCTGAGCAAATTCTTTATTGAATTGGGTTTCCACCGACGTATCTGGTGCCTTGGTTGCGCCAAGAACACTCAAACCTAGCTCTGTACCAGTAAACAGTTCGTAACCATTGAGCGTTTGCACCATGAAACCCTCAAATCCAGGCGATCGATTGTCCGATTTAGGATTTCCTGATTCCGCCATCAAGTTGATTTGAACGCCTCCCTTCATTTGTCTTTTAGGGAAAGTTGGCTGCACAATATCGAAAGAATCGGCATTGCGAGTAGGAGTATTTTTCGGTGTAAGTTGAACGACAGCTTTCAGCCCAAACGAAAGAGTTGTTAAAGCAGCAGCTTGGTTGCCTTTCGTAAAACTTTCTCTAATTTGCCGAACGACAACATCAGGGATAATCGGTGACAACTCTTGATTGATGCCGATGAGCCTTGTGGCTCCTCCATCTGTTGCGGAACTTAAGTTTTCAGGGAACCAGCCTAAAGCAGCAATGTTTTGGTCTTCCGGCAATGTTCTGACTGGCTCCCATTGCACTTGCGGAACCATAAAAACATGAACTGCGCTCAGAGGGGTATTGACTGCTAAATCCTTAATTATAAGGGTATTGTTCACCGACTGTTGATTTACTCTTGCAAGAGCAGTGAACTTAGTGTCTCTTCTGCCAAATAGTGAAGGAGTGATGCAAACCCCAATCAAATCCATATTAGTGGAAACATCTAATAGCTTCCAACCTGATAGGCTTTTCTCAATTTGATCAAAAAATCCGTCAATCCTATTTTTTTCTTCCCTTTGTTTGCCATTGATTCCATTTTTTTTGATTTCCTCAAGCGTTCGCCCATCTAGTCGAATTGGAACTGATTTAACAGAGGGGTCGCTTGCCGGCGCGATACCAATACCTGCCGACAGGACTAAATCGCCTTGAAAAGTAACTACAGGCTTATCTGGTTGTTCCCAACTCGTTTGAGCAAATAAAATTGAAGAAAACTTGCTGCTCCTATCAATACTCAACCCTGGTAAAAGATTACTTACATAAGGATCGGGAAGAATGGGTTTCCAGCGCAGTAGACCCTGTAATAAAGTTATTTTCCCTTTGCCAATGCTGTTACGATTTACTGTGGATAGTGTCCCTTCTAAGACTAGCCCAGTGGGTTGAGAAACAACCATTAAAGCATTTTTGAGCGCAAGTGGTTTGGTGGGATGCCTCAAGGCTTCTGGATTTGCTAATAAGGCACCAATTTTAATTTCTTCGGCTTGAGCTTGAAAGATGACCCATCCACTCAAATCTTTCATTGAGATTCGAGAACCCTCTGCGAATATTGGGCGGTCTGGTTGCATTTGCCCCAGACAACCCACAAGCAGTGTTTCACCCTCAGTAGCATGGCAATAGTATACTAAAAGAAAATTGTTTCGATAACTCAACGATAGTGGGATTCGTGCAGGATTTTCCGACGAAATTTGCCAACAAGAAAAATCCTGTTTGATTTCATTGACAGAAGTGATATCAATCTGGGTATTTTCACTGTATAGAAATAATGCCTGCGGATAAAGCAGCAGCAAAATATCATTCAATATTGCATCGGGTTGTTGCTCATCTGACCCCAGCCACTTTGCTGACAATTCAGATGCCAACCTCAGCCCCCATCCGCCATTATTTTCCGGTTCCCCAAGGGTGACGGGATTACTGACTCTAACAATTGGCAATGCCCAGAAAGCTTTTTTAATGTCGGCTTTACCGTCAGCATTAAAAATATGGCTTTGGGAAAAGTCTGCTTCCCATATAGTTGGCTCTACTTCACAAGGTATAAAAATATGATTTAGTCCGCTTTGATATTCTACGGAAGTATGAAAGTTTGTAAATATCAACTCGTTGCCGTAGCCAGTAAATCTACCGTCGTCCGCAGCAATACCTATCAAGATGCCATTTTTCCATTTAAAGGTAACTTCTTTAGGATACTGAAACACAATACTTTGTGCCGCAATGCAACCTTCTACCGCAGGAGCATTTGCCTCTGGTTGTACTAACTGGATAGTTAGTTGTCCCGTAAAGTTGCCCTTAAAATTTAAGTATTGACCATCCCAGTTTTTCTCATTTGACAAGGAAAAACTACCACCTTCGATATTAAAGCCAACATATTCATCATTACCGACAGTATTCGCGAACAATTTGCCTGATATCCAAACATGACCTGCCTTTAAACTTACAGTTTGGGAATGTGTGAAAGCATCTAACCAATGATTTGTCTTTGCTCTTGAAAATAGAAAGTATGAAAGGCCATCACTTTGAGAACGAACCGTTAATTTGTCTTCATAATAGTAAAGATCAAACCAGATAGAGCGACCTTCCTCAGATAAAAAAGGACCGATTTGTTCGCCTCGTTTTTGACTCCATCTGAATTCTTCAGAAGTCTCGATCGGATTGACTGGCAATCGAACATCACCGATCTGCACCCCAATCGCAGGTACGATGTCATTTTCTTGAATTCGTTGAACTAGATACTTGTCTTTTTTGGGTAATCTTGATACTGCATACTTTCTAAACTCTTGAATTTGCTCCCTTGAAGCAGAAAATTCTAATTCGGCAGGTTGTAGCTTCGTTAATGATATATCTTGTCGATCATTGCGTAAGTTATACCCAAGTATCCGACGAATAGTATCCAGATACTTTTCATTTTCTGGCAATGATGATGACAAATTAGATGTCAAGTTAATCAGTTTATGCGCAGCATTTTCTGCATCCATTTTCTGTCTCCGTATAAGGGGTCGTTGAAAATAAAAAATGATTCTTTAACTTCTGCGTTGTAGCCGTCACTTAGCTGATCGCCTTTGTTATCGGATTGACAGATAATCGTTAAAAAACCAAAGGAACACATTGAGCTACCTAACTACATATTATTCGGAAACTTTCTGCATAACACTCTCCAGAGTAACGATATGGGTCAACTTTCTGTATATCAACCCATTTAGGCGTGATCTCACGAAGTTTTCCGTATATCACGCCCAAAAGCCTGTTAGCCAGATTAGGATATTGCCAAAAACCTTGTTTAACTAAATTTCTGACAATAGGCTAAAATAACAGAAGTTTCCTGGCATTCTAGCAACGATTCTTCGATCTGACCGCACCTCTTGACAAAAATTTATAATTATTCGAACTTTAGCGATCGCTATCATTGCTTTTTGCTTAGGATTGATTCCCTAAAAAAAATAGCCCCAGATTTCGCAAATAAATTGCGGAAAGGAGGGAAAAAATGAATAAAAATAGCTGTTATCATTCCCATTCTTTCAAATTTCGCGGGCTAACGTGGGAATTTACCTATATACCCGCAACAGCAAGCCGCACAATCGAAGCAATAAAACCAGACGGGACAAAAATTCATTTAAAAATCCCGGTCAGGGAGACGATTAAATTTGCCTATCCCCTTGCTTGGCTGGAGAAATGGGAAAAAAAGGAAAAGCTGCTGCTAAGGGAGAAAACAGAGCCGACCTTATTTGATCTAGCCCCTAGCAATTTACAAAAAAGCGAAGCTGATGAAAAAACTTTGCTAGGGGTTAAAGGGGAAAAAGAACAAGCATCGATGGAAGAGTTAACCCCTAGCAAATGCTTGTCGTGTTGCTTCTGCCAATAACATTTCATCGAGTTCGTCTTCTGTCCATTCCGACCGTCTTTTAGCCATCGCGTTCATTCTCCCCACCCAGAGCGAACACATAGGACGGTTTGGGAACGAGAGCTTTCAAGAATACCGTGTCGGCCGTCCAGTAATTGGCGCACTCTTTCTCGGCCACGGCCAGAAAAACCGCATCGTACAACGTCAGTAAACCGTACATCCGGTCCATCTCCCACGCCCTCGCTCGAATATCTTCCCCATCGACATAATCGATCGGTAATTCCCCGAAGGCACTATAGAGTTGACCCGCCTCCCCTTCCGTTAGCAGACCACTCCTGATTTTTTTCCCCAAAACCGAAGCGATTTCCGCCCATGCGAAACAAGGAAGGACGATCCGACCCGATAGCGTCTGACCGACCAATTCCGTCGCCGCTCCTTCCTGTTCGTCGGGACACAAATATTTGATGAAAACACTGGTATCGATGCAGTAACTACTCAAGCTCCTCGTCTCCCTCTCTCAACTGACGGAGCAACGGGAGCGGGTCGGGGTGTACTCCCGTTCTCTGTTTGATATTTTCCCGTAATCGCTGGATGGTCTCGTGAGCTTCTAGGGCTTTACGCCGCCTCACCTCTCGCTCCACGGCTTCCACCACTAGCTCGTTAAACGATTCTTTCCCAGACTTGAGCCGCTTGGCCTGCCGCATCAACTCAGACGGGAATCGGATCGTCACCGCTTCCTTTTCCATAACCATTTCCAATAACCACCGTTTAGTTACATTTTACGGGAATTTTGCCAGCCCTATAGGATAGATATGGCTACCAGCGCTTTGCTCCAAGCTCAGACCAACCCCGCTAACAGGTCGGAGATTTCCCCCTGCACGTTTTTGCGGTTGTCATCGTAGATCATTAAAGTATTGAGATCGACGTGACGGCTCAATTTCTGCACCCGCCGCACGTCACCGCCCGTCGCGTCGAGAGCGGCGGTTATTCCCGAATGACGCACCCGGTGGGGCGACATTTTCTTGTTCACCCCGGCCGCAGCGGCGATTTTCGCCACCAATTTATGGATCGCCGAGCCGGTCAGTCGATGACCGCGACTACAGCGATCGAGGGCGATAAAGAGGGGTTGACGGATATCGAGTTCCCGCCGCTCCCGTAACCAATCCAAGATCGCGTCGAGGGTCGGACGCGACAGACTGACGGTTTCTTTCTGTTGACCCCGCCCCTTACCGAAGATGGCCAACGTTCGACCCTCGGTATCGATATCCTTGATGTCCGCACCCTCGATCTCCCCCCGCCGGAGGGCGTTATCCCAGAGCAATCGTAGGATGGCGTAGTCCCGTTTCCCCTTGAGAGTTGAACGGTCGGGAACGGCCAACAGGTCGCGGTAAACTTCCTTGCTTACCCCGGTGGTGTCCCGGTAACGCACCACCTTGTCCCCCGATACCTCGGACAGATTGAAATCGCATTGCCCCAGTTGATTGGCCAATCTCACCAGGGACTTGATCGCCGATAAGCGCCGGTTTCTCGTTGCCTCTGCTAGTCCCCGCTCGTCCCGCAAGTGAGCCTTATAGCGCAGTACCAAAGAGAGCGCAGCGAACCGATCGAGGGAGAGAAATTCTTGCGTTATCCCCGGGGTCGGTTCCTCACAACCGAAGGCGAAGACAAAGAAATCCTTTAAATCCCCCGCGTAAGCGTGTCGCGTCCGGGGCGAACGCTTGGCCGCAAGCAGTTGGGCTAATACGTCCGGGTTGTCGAGGGCTTGCCCCGAGCTAGGTGGAAGGGGGGCGATATCCTCGCGTCTGGTTAGATCTGTGGCTGACACGAATTTAGGGTTGCGATAATGTAGATTTACGATACCTAGATTATCACGTTCGACATCCCGACAACGTCCCGTTGTCAGAAAACGGGGTCGCAGACGCTCGACGGTCGGGGAATGACGACGAACGGGGTCAAATAGCATCAGAAAATAGAGGGAAAACATTTGACGTGATGGACGATTTGGTATGCTATTTAAACGGGCTTCCACAGATTAAAACACGACCGTTTTATTGTACTCCCTTCGATTGATTCAAGAGATTTTGGTAACATTCGGTCGGGGTAAGGTAAGATAAATATGGTTCTTCGGTTTGTCTTATGCAATGGACGGGTTTATAAGGAATGAAACCCTTATAGAGACAGACGTTGCTGTGATTTTTGTCAACTGTTTTCGATCTAGAGCGAACTAAT
>VYLK01000547.1_pt1 | contig 12025 bp, 9 predicted proteins | sample 5114321 | NCBI WGS metagenome assembly VYLK01 (sample SAMN12291792, study PRJNA351875) | freshwater metagenome | isolation source: freshwater lake | place: USA: Michigan, MSU2 Lake | collected 2011-08-16
CTGCGGCACCGCCGCCGGCCGAGCTGTTCTTCGGCCCGGCGCAGCTGGGCGATGTCGAACTCTCGCCCTCGGGCCGCTGGCTGGCGGTGGCGGTGCAGCCACCCGGGCTGCGCCGCGGCCTGGCCGTCTACGACCTGCACGGCGGCGAAGCCCCGCGCGAGATCGTGCGCTTCTCCGACATCGACATCCGCCGCTTCAACTGGGTGGGCGACGAGCGTCTGGTCTTCGACCTGCTCGACACCCGGCGTGGCAGCAGCGACCAGCGCTACTACTCGGGCCTGTTCAGCCTGCGCCGCGACGGCAGCGAACTCACGCACCACATCCTGATGCACTGGTGGGGCCGCGCGCTGCCGGGCACACGCTCGGGCCGGCGGCTGGACGCCACGCACCGGCTGGTGCACGTGCCGCGCGAGCAGACGCCGGGGGCCGAGACGGTGATCGTCAGCGGCGCGCGCACGCCCGGCAACCCGCAGAGCGACTGGGTGCTCAAGCGCCTGCACCTGGCCACCGGCGAGGTGCAAGCCTTGAACGCAGCCGAGCCTGCCGACGTGGCGCAGTGGTGGTTCGACACGCGCGGCGAGCCGTTGTACGGCCTGGCGCAGGCGCGCGGCCAGAGCACCGTGCTGGCGCGGCAGCGCGACGCGCAAGGCGCGCTCACCCGCGATTGGCAGCCGCTGCTGAAGGCCCGCTACACCGAAGAGCCCTGGCAGCTGCACAGCGTGGACGCCGCCGGCCGCGTGTACGTCACGCTGAAGCAGGGCCCGGCCGGCGAGGCGGTGCTGCACCGCTTCGATCTCGACCGTGGCCAGCCCGAGCCCACGCCGCTGGTGGCCGTGCCGGGTTTCGACTTCAGCGGCAGCCTGGTCGAAGAGCCTGGGCCCGGTACCGTGGCGCCGCTGCTGGGCGTGCGCACGCTCGCCGAGGCCGAGACCACGGTGTGGCTGGATGCCGGCATGGCCGCGGTGCAGCAGGCCGTCGACCAGCGCCTGCCCGGCCGCGCCAACACGCTGCTGTGCAGCCGCTGCCGCGAGGCCGCGCGCACCGTGGTGGTGGTGTCGGACAGCGACCGCCACCCCGGTGAGCTGTGGCTGTGGCGCGGCACGGCCGAGCAGCCCGGCGCCTGGCGCCGCCTGGGCGTGCAGCGCCCGGCCGTGAACCCGCAGCAGATGGCCGAGGTGGCCTTCACCCGCATCAACGCGCCCGACGGCCTGCAGCTGCCGCTGTGGCTGACGCTGCCGCCTGCGCAAGCCGCCAGGCCCGGCCCGGCACCGGCCGTCGTGCTGGTGCACGGCGGGCCCTGGGTGCGCGGCGGGCAGTGGCAGTGGGAGCCGATGGCGCAGTTCCTGGCTTCGCGCGGCTACGTGGTGCTGGCGCCCGAGTTCCGCGGCAGCACGGGCTACGGCGAGCAGCTCTTCCGCGCCGGCTGGCGGCAGTGGGGCCGTGCGATGCAGGACGACCTGCAGGCCACCGTGCAATGGGCCGTGCAGCGCGGCCTGGTGGACCCGCAGCGCGTGTGCATCGCCGGCGCCAGCTATGGCGGCTACGCCACGCTGATGGGCCTGGCGCGCCACCCCGGCACCTACCGCTGCGGCGCCGCCTGGGTGCCGCTCACCGACCTGGAACTGCTGCTGCGCGAAGGCGCCGACGACGACTACCGCGACGAAGCCCGCAGCGAACTGCTGCCGCGGCTGGTGGCCGACCGCCTGGCCGAGCGCGCACTGGTGGAGGAGATCTCGCCCGTGGCCCAGGCCGCGCGCATCCGCGCGCCGGTGCTGCTGGCCTGGGGCGAGAAAGACCTGCGCACGCCCCCTGCCCACGCCGAGGCCATGCGCAACGCGCTGCGCCGCGCCGGCAACCCACCCGAGACCGTGAGCTACGAAGGTGAAGGCCACGGCTGGCTGAAAGCCGAGACCCGGCTCGACTTCGCGCGGCGGCTCGAAGCCTTCCTGGCGCGGCACCTGCAGCCCGGGCAGGCAGGGGTGGACGGCGCCCAGGGCGGCGGCAAGAATGAAGCCGCCCCCGGCAGCGCGCCCCGCGCCGAGGGCCGCACGTCCACACTTCAGAAGGAGGCCCCAGATGCAGCCCCGTCGCACCCCACGCACCCTGGCCTGCCTGCTGGCAGTGGCCTTGAGCCTGCCCTCGGCCAGCGCCTGGGCCGGCCCCGCTGATGACCTGCGCGACCTGGTCGGCGCCAAAGGCGCCGGCGGCGAGGCCGACCTGGAGCGCCGCGGCTACACCCACATCGACACCAGCAAGTCCACCAACGCCGCCTTCAGCTACTGGTGGCACAACGACAAGCGCAGCTGCATCCGCGTGACCACGCGCGACGGGCGCTACCAGGCGCTGGTCGATGCCGACCCGTCTGACTGCGGCCAGACGCGCAAGGAAAGCGGCATCAGCGACGGCGCCAAGGTGGCCATCGGCGCCGCGGCCCTCCTGGGGGTTGCCGCGCTGGCCCACAAATCGCACCACCGCGGCGACCGCAACTTCGACGAACGGCAGACCGCCGATTTCGAGCGCGGCTACCGCGACGGGCTCTACAACAACAGCTACAACAGCCGCGGTGCCGCCAACGAGTACACCGACGGCTACAACCAGGGCGTGGAAGAGCGGCGCCAGCAATCGAGCTACCGCTACGGCAACGACCACCACAACGCCGGCTGGACGCGCTGCGCCTCAGAAGACCAGTACTGCAGGGTCAACGGCACGGCGCGCGTGCGCTACGGCGCCGACAACCGCTACGAGTACCGCAACGTCACGGGCGGCATCCAGTGCACGCACAAGATCTTCGGCGACCCGGCCTACGGCGTGCACAAGACCTGCGAGTTCATGCCCACGGGCGGCGGCTACAGCAGCGTCAACTACGGCAGCGGCTGGGAGTACTGCGGCACCGAAGGCGGCTACTGCAGCTTCAGCGGCCCCGGCGAGGTGCGCTACGGCGTCAACGGCAAGTTCATCGTGCGCCGCGCGAACAACGGCATGCCTTGCGACGTGAACACCTTCGGCAACGACCCCGCCTTCGGCGAGAAGAAGAGCTGCTTCGTGCGCCGCGGCGGGCGCTGAAGACCTGGCGGCCCGCGCGGGGCCGCTAAAGTCGCGCGATGGTCCTGAACATCATCTGGGTGGGGTTCATCCTCATCGGCTTCATCGTCGCCCTGGTCAAGCTCGCCCAGGGCGACATGCTGATCTTCACGAAGATCATGACGGGCCTGTTCGAGACGGCCAAGACCGGTTTCGACATCTCGCTGGGCCTGGTGGGCGTGATGAGCCTGTGGCTGGGCATCATGAAGATAGGCGAACACGCCGGGATGATCACGCTCTTCGCCAAGGGCCTGGACCCGCTGTTCCGCCGCATCTTCCCCGAGATACCGCGCGCGCACCCGGCCAGCGGCAGCATCGTGATGAACTTCAGCGCCAACATGCTGGGGCTGGACAACGCGGCCACGCCGCTGGGCCTGAAGGCCATGCGCGAGTTGCAGGAGATCAACCCGAACAAGGAGGTGGCCAGCAACCCGATGATCATGTTCCTGGTGCTCAACACCGCGGGCATCACGCTGATCCCGACCTCGGTGATTGCCATCCGCCAGAGCATGGCCACCAGCCAGGGGCTGACGAACTTCAACGCGGCCGACATCTTCCTGCCCACGCTGATCGGCACCTTCATCTCTTTCGCGGCGGGCCTCATCGCGGTGGCCTACGTGCAGCGCATCAAGCTGCTGCAGTGGCCCATCGTGGCCTTCTTCGGCGGCTTCGCGGCGCTGATGGGGCTGATGTACCTGGGCCTGCGCGGCCTGCCGCCCGCCGAGATGAGCGCCACCATCGGGCTCATCGGCAGCCTGGTGATCTTCGGCGTGATCGTGCTCTTCGTGGCCGTGGGCGCGGCGCGCCGCATCAATGTCTACGAGTCTTTCGTCGAAGGCGCGAAAGAGGGCTTCGGCGTGGCCATCACCATCATTCCCTACCTCATCGCCATCCTGGTGGCGATCTCGGTCTTCCGCACCACGGGTTGCATGGACTTCATCGTCGGCGGCATCGGCGCCGTGGTGGTGGCCCTGGGCATGAACGCCGATTTCGTGCCCGCGCTGCCGGTGGGCCTGATGAAGACGCTCTCGGGCAGCGGCGCACGCGGCCTGATGGTGGACGTGATGACGACCTACGGCGTCGATTCCTTCCAGGGCAAGCTGGCGGCGATCATCCAGGGCTCGACCGAAACCACCTTCTACGTGCTGGCGGTGTACTTCGGCAGCGTCAACATCCGCAAGACGCGTTATGCGCTGAGCTGCGGCCTGTTCGCCGATTTCGTGGGCGTGGTGGGCGCCATCCTGGTGGGCTACGCGTTTTTCTACTGAGAGCCGGCATGAAGCCTTCCGCCACGCCATCGCCAGCGCCCTCGGCCGCACTGGTGCTGGAACATCTGGCCGACGCCGTCTATCTGCTCGACCCCGAAACCTCGGACATCGTCTGGTGCAACCGCCCCGGCTGGGAAAGCCTGGGGCTGGACCGCGAAGAAGTCTTGAACCACAGCGTGCTCAGCCTGCAGATGGATGTGAGCGGCGCGCCGCACTGGAGCGAGATCGCCGCCGTCATCCGCAGCGCGCCCTGCTTCACCTTCATCGGGCGGCATCGCCATGCGCTCGGGCATGAGGTGTCCGTGGAGGTGAACACCACGCGATTCTTCGAGGAGGGGCGCGAATACTTCCTCTCGGTGGCGCGCGACATCACGCGCCGCACCGCGCTGGAGGCCGATCTCCGCAAGCGCGAGAATCAGCTGTGGTTCGCGCTGAACGAAGCCATGGACGGTCTGTGGGACTGGAACATCGTCACCAGCGAAGTGTTCTTCAGCCCCCAGCTCAAGCGCATGCTCGGCTATGGCCCCGACGAGCTGCCGCCCTTGCTGTCGAGCTGGAACGAGAACATCCATCCCGAAGACGCCAGCAACGTGCAGCGGCTGCTGGGCGAGCACGTGGAAGGCCGCCGCGTCCGCTACGAGGCGCGTTACCGGCTGCGCAACCGCAGCGGTCAATGGCTGTGGGTGCTGGACCGCGGCCGTGTTTGCGAACGCGATGCACGCGGCGCGGCCACCCGCGTGGTGGGCATGGTGCAGGACATCACGCAGGAGCGCGCCGCGCAGGAAGCCTTGGCACGCAGCGAGGCAGAGCAGCGCGCGCTGATCACCGCGCTGCCCGACATCGTGATGCGCCTGGACCGCCAAGGCCGCCACCTTTATGTGTCCGAGCGCATCAGCACGTTGAGCCCGATCCCGGTGGCTCAGATGATCGGGCGCACCCATCGCGATCTCGGCCTGCCGGACGCGCTGTGCGACGAACTCGACGCCGTCCTGCATGAGGTGTTCAGCACCGGCTCGCCACGCGAATCCGAGTTCGCCATCGACACGCCCAAGGGCCAGCGCACGATCAGCTGGCGCGTGGTGGCCGAGCAGGAAGGCCCGCCCGAGGCGCTGCAATCGGTGCTGGCGGTGTGCAGGGACATCACCGAACAGCGGCAGGCCGACAACGAACTCGCGCGCCATCGGCTGCAGTTGGAGGAACTGGTCGCCGAACGCACGGCGGCCCTCAGCGTCGCGAAGTCCCAAGCCGAGGCTGCCAACCGCGCCAAGAGCCGCTTTCTCGCCAACATGAGTCACGAGTTGCGCACACCGCTGGGCGCCATCATCGGCATGACGGGGCTGGCCCGGCAACGCGCGGCCGACGCCACCCAGTCCGACCAGCTGGACAAGGCCGCGCAGGCTTCGCAACACCTGCTGCAGCTGATCAACGACATCCTCGATCTCTCGAAGATCGAAGCCGAACGCATGGCGCTCGAAGCCGGCGCTTTCCAACTCGGGCCGCTGCTGGACGGCGTTTCGCAGCTGGCTGCGCACCGTGCGCAAGAAAAGGGCCTGCTGTTCTCCATCTCGCTGCCGCCCGCGCTGGCGCAGCAAGGTCTGATGGGCGATGCACTCCGACTGAAGCAGGTGCTGCTGAACCTGATCGACAACGCCATCAAGTTCACGCAAGAGGGCGAGGTGCGCGTGGAGGTGAGTGCGACCGATACGGCGCCGCCGGGCTGCCAGGGGCTGCGCCTGGCCGTGCGCGACAGCGGCATCGGCATCGACGAGGCCAGCAGCGAGCGGCTCTTCAAGCCCTTCGAGCAAGCCGACAACTCCACCACGCGCCGCTACGGTGGCACCGGCCTGGGCCTGGCCATCAGCCGCGAGCTGGTGCGCATGATGGGCGGTGATGTCGTGGTACACAGCCAGCCCGGACTGGGCAGCGTGTTCGAAGTGCAGTTGAGCCTGCCCACCACGCAGCCGGCCCCGCTGGCGCGCAGCCCCGTCCGGGCCGAAGAGCTGCGCGTGCAGCTGGCCTTGATCCACGCCGGCCGCTCGGTGCTGGTCGCCGATGACGACCCCGTCAGCCGCGAGGTGGCCGCGGCGCTGCTGCGCCGCGCCGAGCTGGACGTGCATCTGGCGGCCGACGGTGAGGACGCCGTGACCCAGGCCGTGCGGCGGCGTTTTGCGCTGGTGCTGATGGACATGCAGATGCCACGCCTGAACGGCCTGGACGCGGCGCGGCGCCTGCGCGAAGGCGGCCTGAACAGCCACACGCCCATCGTCGCGCTGACGGCCAATGCCTTCGAAGACGACCGCAGGCGCTGCCTGGAAGCCGGCATGGACGAGCATCTCACCAAGCCCATCGACATGGCCGCCCTGTACGAGAAGCTGCTCGCCCTGCTGCCCAGCGGCTGAGGGGCCCCGGCGCACGGTGGCGGCTGTCATGAAGACGTCACCGCTGCGGTATATATTTCCATAAAACTGGAAACATCGAAGCACAAAGGCAACACACATGGAGACGCGCATGAAAGTCGGCATCAACGGCATGGGTCGCATCGGCCGCCTGGCGCTGCGCGCCGCGATGGGCGCGGCCGAGCGCCCGCACGACGACCCGCGCGGTGCCCACCGCCTGGAGGTGGTGCACTGCAACGAGATCAAGGGCGGCGCCGCGGCCACGGCGCACCTGCTGCAATTCGACAGCGTGCAGGGCCGTTGGCGCGCCGACATCGGCGCCACGGGTGAAGACGGCCTGCAGATCAACGGCCGCGCGATAGGCTTCAGCGCCCACGCGCAGCCGGCCGACATTCCCTGGGGCGAGCTGGGCGTGGACCTGGTGCTGGAGTGCACGGGCAAGTTCCTCACGCCCGAGGTGCTGCAAGGCCACCTGGACCGCGGCGCCAAGCGCGTGATCGTGGCCGCGCCGGTGAAGACCGGCGGCGTGCTCAACGTGGTGGTGGGCGTCAACGAACACCTCTACGAGCCGGCGCGCGACCGCATCGTCACCGCCGCCAGCTGCACCACCAACTGCCTGGCACCGGTGGTGAAGGTGGTGCACGAGGCCCTGGGCATCCGCCACGGGCAGATCACCACGCTGCACGACCCCACCAACACCAACCTGGTGGTGGATGCGCCACACAAAGACCTGCGCCGCGCCCGCAGCGCCTTGGTGAACCTGGCGCCCACCACCACGGGCAGCGCCACCGCCATCGCGCTGATCTACCCCGAACTCAAGGGCAAGCTCAACGGCCACGCGGTGCGCGTGCCGGTGCTCAACGCCAGCCTCACCGATTGCGTGTTCGAGCTCAAGCGCGAGACCACGGTGGAAGAAGTGAACGCGCTGTTCGAGGCCGCAGCGCGCGGCCCGCTGGCCGGCATCCTGGGCTACGAGACACGCCCGCTGGTCAGCGCCGATTACGCCCGCGACACGCGCAGCAGCATCGTCGACGCGCTGTCGACGATGGTGACCGACGGCACGCTGCTGAAGGTCTACGCCTGGTACGACAACGAGATGGGCTACGCCTGCCGCATGGTGGACCTGGCCTGCCACATGGAAGCCCAAGGCCTTTGAGCACCCGATTCAGCGCAGGCCCCGCACGATGAACACCGGCACCCGCAACTACGCCATCGTCACGGCGGCCTACTGGGGCTTCACGCTCAGCGACGGCGCGCTGCGCATGCTGGTGCTGCTGCACTTCTACCGGCTGGGCTACTCGCCCTTCACGCTGGCCTTCCTGTTCCTGCTGTACGAGGCCATGGGCGTGGTGGCCAACCTCGTGGGCGGCTGGCTGGCCACGCGCTACGGCATCCAGCGCATGCTGGTGGTGGGGCTGGCCACGCAGATCACCGGCTTCCTGCTGCTCTCGGCCTTGTCACCCAGCTGGACGGCGGTGATGTCGGTGGCCTGGGTGGTGCTGGCGCAAGGTGTATGCGGGGTGGCCAAAGACGTCACCAAGACGGCCAGCAAGTCGGCCATCAAGCTGACGGCGGGCACGGCCTCGGGGCAGCTCTTCAAGTGGGTGGCGTTTTTCACCGGCAGCAAGAACGCGATGAAGGGCGTGGGCTTCTTCCTCGGCGGGCTGCTGCTGCAGGGCCTGGGCTTCCAGCATTCGCTGTGGCTGATGGCGGCTCTGCTGGCGCTGGTGCTGGGCGGTGTGCTGTTCTTCGTGCCGCCGCTGATGGGCAAGGCCAAGGCCTCGAAGTCGGCGAAAGAGCTGTTCGCCAAGAACCGCGGCATCAACCTGCTGGCCGCCGCGCGCGTGATGCTCTTCGGCGCGCGCGACGTGTGGTTCGTCGTCGGCGTGCCCGTCTTCCTGTACTCGGTGGGCTGGACCTTCACGATGGTGGGCGCCTTCCTCGCGCTGTGGACCATCGGCTACGGTGTGGTGCAGGGCCTGGCGCCGCAGCTCGTGCGCCGCAGCGACGACGGCCTCAGCACCGAGGTGCCGGCAGCGCGCGCCTGGTCGGCCGTGCTGGCGCTGGTGCCGCTGGTGCTGGCGGGCCTGGTGCTGGCCGACCTGCCGCAGCTGCCGCCGCTGGAATGGGTGGTGGTGGTGGGCCTGGGCCTTTTCGGCGTGGCCTTCGCCGTGAACTCCTCGGTGCACAGCTACCTCATCCTGGCCTACGCCGGCAGCGAGAAGGCGGCCGAAGACGTGGGCTTCTATTACGCGGCCAACGCACTGGGGCGCTTCTTCGGCACGCTGATGTCGGGGCTGCTGTACCAGGCCTACGGGCTGAGTGGCGCGCTCATCGGCTCGGGGGTCATGCTCGTGCTGTGCTGGGCGCTGACCTTGAACCTGCCCACGCGCCGCGCGCTGGCGGCCCCGGCGGCGCAAGCCTGAAGGACACCATGGACGAACACACCGCCGTCACTGCGCTCGCCGCGCTGGCCCAGGGCATGCGCCTGAGGGTCTTCCGCGCGCTCGTGGGCGCCGGGCCGCAGGGCCTCACGCCCGGCGTGCTGGCCGCCACTTTGGGCGTCAGCAGCAGCACGCTGTCCTTCCACCTGAAGGAACTGGTGCACGCCGGCCTGGTGACGCAGCAGCGCGACGGCCGCCACCTCATCTACCGGCCCGAACTGGCGCAGATGAACGCGCTCACCGACTACCTGGTGGCGCACTGCTGCGGCGGCGAGCCCTGCAGTGTGGACACCCCCGCAGCCGCCGGCAACGGCGCCTGCTGCTGAACACCCCACAACGCCACCCCCCCACGGAGCATCCGCCATGAGCCTGCACCACGTGCTTTTCATCTGCACCCACAACTCGGCCCGCTCCATCATGGCCGAGGCCTTGATGAACCACCTCGGCCGCGGCCGCTTCGTGGCGCACTCGGCCGGCAGCCAGCCCAGCGGGCAGGTGCACCCGCAGGCCCTGGCCACACTGGCCCAGTGGCACCTGCCCACCGAGGGCTACCGCAGCAAGAGCTGGGCGGAGTTCGCGCAGCCCGGCGCGCCGGCCATGGACTTCGTCTTCACCGTCTGCGACAACGCTGCCGGCGAGGTGTGCCCGGTGTGGCCCGGCCAGCCCTTGACAGCGCACTGGGGCGTGCCCGGCCCCGGCGCATCGGGCAGCGATGAAGAGAAAGCGCGCGCCTTCCTGGCCGTGGCCACCACGCTCAAGCGCCGCATCGAGCTGATGCTGGCGCTGCCCATGGCCACGCTCGACCGCCTCTCGCTGCAGCGCGAAGTGCGCGAGATCGGCACGCGCTGAAACCGGCCGCAGCGGCCCCAGGCATGGGCGTTTTCGAGCGCTACCTCACCGTCTGGGTGGGCCTGGGCATGGCCGCCGGTGTGGTGCTGGGGCTGCTGTCGCCCGGCCTCTTCGCGGCCATTGCGGCGCTGGAGTTCGCGCACGTCAACCTGGTGGTGGCCGTGCTCATCTGGGTGATGATCGTGCCGATGATGGTGCAGATCGACTTCGCGTCGGTCCGCGCCGTGGGCCGCAAGCCGCGCGGCTTGGTGCTGACACTGGTGGTCAACTGGCTGGTCAAGCCCTTCACGATGGCGGCGCTGGCGGTGCTGTTCTTCGAGCACGTGTTCGCGCCCTGGGTCGACCCCGCCACCGCCAGCGAGTACATCGCCGGGATGATCTTGCTGGGCGTGGCGCCCTGCACCGCGATGGTGTTCGTGTGGAGCCAGCTCACCCGGGGCGACGCCGCCTACACCCTCGTGCAGGTGTCGGTGAACGACCTCGTGATGGTGCTGGCCTTCGCGCCCATCGCGGCCTTCCTGCTCGGCGTCACCGATGTCACCGTGCCCTGGTCGACGCTGCTGCTGTCCACCGGGCTCTACGTGGTGCTGCCGCTGGCGGCCGGCGCGCTGCTGCGCCGGCTGTGGCTGGGGCAGGGCGGGGCGACCTTGCTCGCGCAGCGCGTGGCCGCGCTGAAGCCCGCCGCGGTGGCCGGGCTCATCGCCACCGTGGTGCTGCTCTTCGGCCTGCAGGCGCCCACGCTGGTGAGCCGGCCGCTGCACATCGTGTTGATTGCCGTGCCGCTGGTGCTGCAGAGCTACGGCATCTTCGCCATCTCCTATTTCGCAGCGCAGCGCCTGCGCCTGCCCTACAACGTGGCGGCGCCCGCCAGCCTCATCGGCACCTCCAACTTCTTCGAGCTCGCCGTGGCCGTGGCCATCTCGCTCTTCGGCCTGCAATCGGGCGCCGCGCTGGCCACGGTGGTGGGCGTGCTGGTGGAGGTGCCGGTGATGCTCTCGCTGGTGGCGCTGGCCAACCGCACGCAGCATTGGTTTCCACCTTCTCAGACCGCCGCATGAACCTCGACGACCTGCCCAAGCTCGACCCCGGGCACTTCGAGCTGCCCGACCTGGCCAAACTGCGCCCGCCCATGGCTGCCACGCACGCGCCGCGCTTCCTGCTGCTGTACGGCTCCTTGCGCGAACGCAGCTACAGCCGCTTTCTCACGCTGGAAGCCGCGCGCCTGCTCACGGCGCTGGGCGGCGAGGTTCGCGTTTTCCACGCCGATGGCCTGCCGCTGCCCGACAGCGCGCCCGACACCCACCCCAAGGTGCAGGAACTGCGCGAGGCCTGCGCCTGGGCCGAAGGCATGGTGTGGACTTCGCCCGAGCGCCACGGCGCGATGACGGCGGTGCTCAAGGCGCAGATCGACTGGCTGCCGCTGAACATCGGCGCGCTGCGCCCCACGCAGGGCAAGACGCTGGCGGTGATGCAGGTCAGCGGCGGCTCGCAGTCCTTCAACGCCGTCAACCAGATGCGCGTGCTGGGGCGCTGGATGCGCATGCTGACCATCCCCAACCAGTCGTCGGTGGCCAAGGCCTACGACGAGTTCGACGAAGCCGGGCGCATGAAACCCTCGGCCTACTACGACCGAGTGGTCGACGTGATGGAAGAGCTGGTGAAGTTCACGCTGCTCACGCGCGAGGTGGCGCCCTACCTCGTCAGCCGCTACAGCGAACGGCGGGAAGACGCCCAGAAACTGGCCGCCCGCGTGGGGCAGGCGCGGCTGTAGCCACTGGCAGGGGCCGACGGCCCCCCGATTCAGGGGAGCGATGAGGCGTGCAAGCCGGCAAGGCGGCGTAAGCGGGATGAACGTCCCCCACTGCCCGAGAGGCTTCGATGCACTTCGCCCCTGACACCACTTCCTTGACGCACCGGCGCCTGCCGGCCCTGCTGGCCGGCTGCGGCCTGGCGCTGGCTGGCGCGCTGCCGGCGGCAAGGAAGTGGT